>Ga0224495_10000613_pt1 | contig 27707 bp, 32 predicted proteins | sample SF_Jul11_sed_USG_FD_168128 | JGI IMG/M metagenome (GOLD analysis project Ga0224495, IMG submission 168128) | Sediment microbial communities from San Francisco Bay, California, United States - SF_Jul11_sed_USGS_4_1 | ecosystem: Environmental > Aquatic > Marine > Sediment | place: USA: California...
CGCTGCCTGCACCGGCCAGTACCAGTAAAGGTCCGTCGAGGTAGGTCACTGCCTGGCGTTGTACCGGGTTAAGCTTGCTTAACATTCAGAAATACTTGGGAAGAGGTGTTGCGTAAGGCCCCAATGATACCAAAGCCGGGCCTTCTTGATCGAACAGAAATTCACTATTTGCGCCTGCCGGGACGAAAATAAGCTGTATTGTCGTAATATGCTTCGCTGCCGTTGTCTGAATCCCACCCTGGAACACCCAGTAATGGCACCGGAGATAGATCACGGGTGCTGCGGCAATGTTCCGGATCAGCCAGATAATCAGCCAACAAATTGTCCAGATGCGCCAATTGCCGTTCCAGTGGCCAGCCGAAATACTCAAGCTCCACCTCCAGCAACAGTCCCTGCCCTGTCATGCCGATATAGGGATGCAGCGCCTTTTCATAGAGGCCATGGCCGAAAATATTAAAGCCCATTGCTTGTCGGGTAGATTGTGCCCTTACCAGCTCGCGGTGCTGCCAGAACAACTCTTTCCACTTGAAGCCGCGCAGCATCCCGGCCAATCCCGTATCGGCATAGGGCACAATCATGCCCGATTCATCAATCAGCGTATTCACGTCGCGCACCGCGCCGCGCTGGCTGCCAGAAGCGGCTATTTCCTGTTTCACCAGGACATCGTAATGCCGCGCGTTTATCGAAGCCTTGGCTTTGGGAAATGTCAGCCACACCAGAGCATTGAGCAGGTCATGCCAGTTGTATGGGCGCGTAGCGACCTCCCCCCTGAGGAAACAGCGCGGCTCGTACTGGTCCTCGAGCTTCAGCTTGCCCGATTGATGCACAACGAAGCACAATGGCATTCCGCTCTGTACAGTGACGGGAGATTGACGTTTGGCAAGAAGAGCATTGCAATCCTGCAGCGTGGGGAAGCTGTCGGCTGGAAGTTCTTTGATTACTGGATGCAGCGGAACAAACAGCGGTGAACGCAACAATACGTCCCTGTCCCATTCCGGTACTTGTCTGATGTGCATGAATGCCGGTTAAAGTAAAACATGAAGATGGATATAACAATACTATGTTATATACTGATTTTACATGGTATTCCTAGTTTTTCAATGCTCTCTGCAAATGCCTGGAGTTGTGTTTTGGACAATGCGGACAAACGTGGTGCTTCGGGTTGCAGCGAGGGACGCGCCAAGCTGTAGAGCAGAACACCTTGCGGCTTGTGTCCGTCGCGCAGCAGCGCCGAGACGAACCCGAGATAGTCATCTTCGTCCTGGCGCGAAGGGGACTCACCGTCCAGCGCGAACCAGCAGGTTTGCAGCCAGGTAGGGCACGACAAGATCGATACGATCAAGTTGTCACGAACTTTCTTCATGCTGGACTTGGTATCGTTGATAAGTTGCATACCCTGCTCGCTGGCACGGTCCAGCTTGAACCATACTTCGCCGTTGATATTTGCCATGTTGCGCAAGCCGTGCTGGACATCGCTGCGGTGCAGCAGGCTGCCGTTGGTGATCAGCACTGTCTTTACCGTCCCAGGCAAGTCTACCTCCAGGCGAATGCGGGTGATAAGCTCGATAACATGGGAGAATTCCGTACTACTGGTCGGTTCACCATTGCCGGACAGCGCGATGTCATTGATGCGCCTCGCCCCTTCAGGGACACGTTTTTGCATGAAATCACCGTGCAGCAATTCCTTGAGAAATCCGCGCAGCTCGTCCCCAAGAAGAGCTAGGTCTATCAAAGGTGCGCTGCCGCGTATGAGATCGGGAACCTGGCAATAGATGCAGCGCCAGTTGCAGGCATTGTTGGGATTGAGATTGATGCCGACCGATACACCGCCGGCGCGGCGCGATACCACCGGGTAGACATAGTGCAAAGCCGCACTGTCCCGGTCGTGATCAGTGGTACTGAGAGTCTTGCCTGTCCCGGGCATGGCGATAGGATTGCCCAAAAATATCAGGAATTGCCGAGCGGTAGATATTTTGCCGGATCCACCGGCTTGCCGAAACGGCGCACTTCGAAATGGAGCTTGACCCGGTCTGTGTCGGTTTTCCCCATCGCGGCGATTTTTTGCCCACGAGCAACGCTTTCTCCTTCCTTCACCAATACCTTATCATTGTGCGCATAGGCGCTGAGGTAAGTCTTGTTGTGCTTGATAATGATCAGTTTGCCGTATCCGCGCAGTCCGCTGCCGCTATAAACAACCTTGCCGGAGGCGCTGGCGTAGACCGGTTGGCCGAGCGTGCCGGAAATGTCTATGCCCTTGCGATTGTCCGATTCGGAAAATTCGGCAATCACTTTACCCTGTGCGGGAACGATCCAACCCAGTCCCTTCTCATCGGCTTCACCCCCTTCGTCTGCCGCTGGTTTGGCTTCAGGTTTTGATTCGGGCTTGGTTTCTGACATTGCAACCATGGGAGCGCTATATTTTTGCACCTGGACCTTTTCGATCTGCGCCATTGCCGCCTCGCTGTAGGCGTATTTCACCACCCTGGGCTGTTCCTTCAGCAACGTTTCGACCGGCTTGCTTTCGGCCACGGAGCCTGAGGGCGATCTGCCCGGAAAAAGATGGATTTCCTGACCTATGGAGATCAGGGTGGGATCTTCAATATGATTCAATTCAGCCAACTCGTGGTAATCAAAACCGTAGTTGAATGCGATGCTGTACAGCGTATCGCCCTTTTGCACGACATAAACCTCGGGACGCCAATCACTTTCACGCTGACCAACTGGTCTGGTGCCGTCACCGCGCTCAACAACCGGTGCGCGATAACCTCGCGAAGCACAGCCCGTGATCAACAAGGCCATCAGCAGCAATGTGATGTATTGCTTGTATTTCATGTTTTACCCATCAACAGTGGAACGAATTTCACTGTTTCCAGCCTTGTTTCGCGAAATCCGCCCGCCTCGCGCTCGATCAAATACAGCCACTGCTCCTGGACTCCGACCGGCAGAACCATTCTACCACCGACCGCGAGCTGCTCCTGCAGCGCCATCGACAGCGCAGGTGCGGCAGCAGCCATGATAATGCCATCAAAAGGAGCGGCATCAGGGAATCCGGTACTGCCATCCGCATAACGCACACTGACGTTACGTACCTTCAGATCACGCAACTGCTTTCTTGCACGTTCATAAAGAGGCTGAATGCGCTCCACGGTATAGACCTCGCGTGCCAGTTGCGCCAACACGGCAGCCTGATAACCGCAACCGGTGCCTATCTCCAGCACTCGACCCAGCGGGCGATTGTGAGGATCCGGGCCGCGCAATACTTCTATCATGCGCGCCACGATATACGGCTGCGAGATAGTCTGGTTGAAATTGATCGGCAACGACACGTCATCATAAGCGCGGCTTGCCATCGCCTCGTCTATGAACAAATGGCGCGGCACCTCGAACATCGCAGCCAGCACTGCCTCGTCCTTGATGCCTTGCTCGCGCAGCCGCTCGATCAGTCGCGCACGAGTGCGCTGCGAGGTCATGCCAATTCCGTTGAGACGCGTATTCATTACCGGGATTGGCCGATCCAGCTTCGTACTGCTTCAAGCTGGTTGTATTGGGTAAGATCGATCTGCAAGGGAGTGATCGAGACGCGTTGCTGCGACAGGGCGTGAAAATCCGTGCCCTCCCCGGCATCCTGGGCCTTGCCTGCAGCACCCACCCAGTAAACCGTTTCTCCATGCGGATTGCTGGCCTTGACAACCGGCTCGGCCTTGTGGCGCTTGCCGAGGCGCGTCACTTCCATGCTTTGCCGTTGGCCTTCATGCAGTTGATCATAGGGTACATCGGGTACGTTCACATTGAGCAGCCATGGATGACTGTGTGTATGGCCGGCAAAGCGTTGCACCAATTCCGCGGTGATCCTGGCGGCTGTTTCATAGTGGGCGAATTTGCTGCCTACCAGTGATACTGCAATCGAGGGGATGCCGAGCAGAAAACCTTCGGTTGCTGCAGCAACCGTCCCGGAATATATCGTGTCATCGCCCATGTTAGCTCCGGCATTGATCCCGGAAACCACCATGTCCGGCTGCAGGTCGAACATTCCGGTTACCGCGAGATGAACGCAATCTGTTGGCGTGCCATCCACATAGTAAAAGCCGTTGGCGGCGCAACGCGGCCTGAGTGGACGATCCAGCGTGAGCGAATTGCTGGCCCCGCTGCGATCACGCTCGGGTGCCACCACTACCACTTCGGCGATCCTGGCCAGATGTTCGGCGAGGCTGACTATTCCCGGGGAAAAATAACCGTCATCATTGCTGATCAGAATACGCATACTAGAAAACCTCTGATTGATTCCCGCATGGCCGCTCATTCGGCTTTGCGGGGTTGCAGGACGAACACGGAGGTGCGTAGCACTTGGTGCGGAATGGCCTGCTCGTCCTCGTTCCCGCAATCGGTCGGTTTTGCCAGTATCGTGTCCTGACCGTAACTGTCGTCACGCGCCTAGCGATTATCCAACTTTTGTTAGCAAAGCAATTCATGATGGACTCAATCAGAGGTTCCCTTAACCCACAAGCGAGAAATTGAGTATCTCTGGCAAAAATATGATGCCAATGACAAAGGCTATTGTCAGCAATCCGAGCAGGATGCCACATCCCCGACAAGGCATTGCCCACCTTTACGCTGAGTAACCTGACCATGAGCGGCAACAAGCCGCGACAGCTACCTTGCGTTGGATGATAACTGGTTGAGGTGTTGAGAGACTTAAGGGCAAAATCAATTAATCACCTAGCGCACAACGATAATAATATTATAGATTGAACACATATACTTACATGACTTTATTAAGGCTGAATCTCATGTGTGATATCACACAGGAATATGGTCGGGGCGAGAGGATTCGAACCTCCGACCACGTGCACCCCATGCACGTACGCTACCAGGCTGCGCTACGCCCCGAGGGCGCGGATTATAGCAGAGCGGGCAACGCTAATGACAAATCATTCTTGCTCTGAAAGTAAGGACAAGGGCATTGCCGTGCCAAAGTTTACACAGGCGTTGGTAAGCAACATGATTTGATCAGCACCAACCAAGCATTTTCGAGAGAATTTGGTGTCGAAGAACTAATCCCAGCGGTTGTCCTTAACCTGAACCATACCGTTTTCGACTCTGGTCGTGAAAGTAACGGTCGGCTCATAGGCAGGCGCAGTAAGCGCCTCGCCGGTTTTGATAGAGAAGCGCGCGCCATGTCGCGGGCAGATGATCTGGTCATCTTCGACACAGCCACCGGTCAACACGCCGCCGTCATGGGTACAAACGTCTTCGATGGCATAGAACGCATCGTCCAGCTTGAATACCGCGATACCCACACCGTCGATCTCAACGTGCACTGGCTTGCCTTGATAAATCGCATCGGCTTTTGCAACGTCCACCCACTCGCTCATACCAACCCTCTTTTCAAACAACCTGGACTTCGATGTCGGGCTCAATAGTTCGCGCCAGATTGCCAATCGCAGAAAGGGTTCCGGCTAGCGAGCTCGGGCAGCTTCCGCATGCGCCGTAATAGCGGATGGTCAGCACATTTCCTTCGAGCCCGACGATCTGCAGGTCGCCGCCGTCCGATAACAGCGCGGGCCTGACCTGCTCGTCCAGCAATTTGCGGATCGCGGCCAGCCTTGGGTCGTCGTCATCGAAGCTGGATACCGTTTCATGTTCCGGTTTCTCCGCTGCTTCCGCTTCCCGGATCGGCATCGCGATCTCCCTGACCAGCTTGGGCCAGTCCGCCTCTCCGTCCTGGGTCACGGTGATCCACTTGTCCATGTAATACACATTGACGACATGAGGAATCGCGAACAATGCGGAGGCGAGCGGATCAGCCGCGGCTGTTTCGGCGTTGTCGAAAGAGCGCGCCGCTCCCCAGGTCAGTCTGTCCTTCAAGACAAATTTGACAGCATTCGGGTTCGGGGTATCTTCGATATCGGCAATTTTAGGCATGGTCGCTTACCGGATCTGCTTCACCTTCGGTTGACGTCGATGCTTCTGAATTGAGCGCAGCATGAAGCGTATGCCAAGGCAGGATCGCGCACTTGACCCGCGACGGAAGATCCTTGACGCCGGCAAAGATCTTGAGCTTGCCAAGGTGGTTATCCGCACTATCCGGTTCGAACGTGCCTGTCGCCATACCCCTGAATTCCTCGACCATGATCTCGGCGTCCTGAACCGTTTTGCCTTTGACCGCGCCGGTCATCATCGAGGCAGACGCCTTGCAGATCGCGCAGCCATGCCCTTCGAAAGCAATGGCATCGATTTTGTCATCCAGTACATTCATCGACAGCTTGATATGGTCGCCGCACAGCGGATTGTGGCCTTCGGCATGGCGGTTCGCGTCCGGTATCGCACCCCAATTCCTCGGCTTGCGGTTGTGGTCGAGAATCACTTCCTGATAAAGCTGTCGCATGTCAGTCATGAGAACATCTCCTGCACCCTGCGTATGCCATCTACCAGCTTGTCGATTTCCTGTTTGGTGTTGTAAAACGCAAATGATGCACGCGCCGTGGCGGGAACATTGAAGCGATCCATAACCGGTTGGGCGCAATGGTGTCCGGTCCGGATCGCGATGCCGTCCCCGTTCAAAATAGTGCCCACGTCGTGCGGGTGCACCCCGTCGATTTCGAACGACATCACTGCGGCCTTGTTGGCCGCTGTGCCGATGATCCTTACACCGGGCATCGCCGAAATTTTCCCGGTCGCATATTCCAGTAATTCATGTTCGTAAGTTGCGATATTGCCCAAGCCGATCCCGTTCAGGTAATCGATCGCGGCCCCAAGCCCGATCGCAGCCATGATGGGCGGCGTACCCGCCTCGAATTTGGCGGGGATCACGTTATAAACGGTTTTCTTGAACGTCACCGAAAGTATCATGTCGCCGCCGCCCTGATAGGGCTGCATCCTTTCCAGCAGCTGCGCCTTGCCGTACAGCACGCCGATACCGGTCGGCCCGCACATCTTGTGTCCGGAAAAGGCGTAGAAATCGCAGTCCAGATCCTGCACGTCGAGCAACTGGTGTGGTGCTGCCTGCGCACCATCCAGCAACACCGGCACGCCGCGGCGGTGCGCGAAGGCGGTCATTTTTTTCACAGGACTGATCGTGCCGAGGGCGTTCGATACATGTGACAGGGCCAGAAACCTGGTCTTTTCATTGAACAGCGCCTCGAACTCGTCGATCAGCAATTCACCGTCATCGTTGATCGGGATCACGCGCAGTACCGCACCCTTTTCCTGGGCCAGCATTTGCCACGGAACGATGTTCGCATGGTGCTCCAGTGCCGACAGGATGATCTCGTCTCCCTTGCCTATGAAAGAGCGGCCATAGCCGTGCATCACCAGGTTGATGGCTTCAGTGGTACCGCGCGTGAAAATGATCTCGCGCGATTCCTTCGCGTTGAGGAAGTGCTGAACCTTGACGCGCGCCGCTTCGTATTCACTGGTTGCCAGTTCGCTCAGATAATGCACTGCGCGATGGATATTGGAATGTTCCTCCGTCTGGTAACGCACAATGCGGTCGATGACCGGCTGCGGCATCTGGCTGCTGGCCGCATTGTCCAGATAGACCAGCGGCTTTCCAGATACCTGTAGGCCAAGTATCGGAAAATCTGCCCTGATTTTATCGATCGTGGCTTTGCCGATAGGGGTGCGCTCGTTATTGACACGCTCTATTTTCATTTGCGTACCTCGTTGATCCGTTCAAGGATCGTCTTGCCAAGTGTCTCAACCAGAGATGAAACCGGAATTTTGACGATGATCTCGGCGGCAAATGCGTGGGTGAGCAGGTTGCGTGCGCGCTCCTCGGTAAGCCCTCGGCTCTTCAAGAAGAACAACGCGTCTTCATCGATCTGCCCGATCGTCGCGCCATGTTTGCAACTCACATCATCGTTGAAGATTTCGAGCTGTGGCTGGGTGTCGATATGCGCCTTGTCGGAGAGCAGCAGATTGCGGCTGCTTTGGGTGGAATCGGTACCTACCGCACCTTCCTGCACGATAACCTTGCCGCTGAACACCGCATGTGCCGAACCGTCGGCGATGCACTTGTGCAACTGGCAGCTCTTGCCCCTGGGCACAGCATGATTGACTACGGTATGTGTGTCGGCGATCTGGCGTCCGGCGACCAGGGCTAGGCCGTCGAGTTGCATCTCAGCACCTTCACCCTGCTGTGTGACATGCAGGGTATGACGGGACACGCGTGCGCCGAAGGCAAGTGATGTCGCGGCATAAGCGCTGTCCTTGCCGGCCTCGACCGAACAATGCCCGATATGGAACGCGTTTTTTTCTTCTCTCTGCACACGAACATGCTGCAACCGTGCCTGTTCCTTCAGCACCACTTCGGTAACAGCATTCGAAAAGTAGATTCCGTCGTCCAATCCAACATATTCCTCGACCACCATGGCGCGACTGGTTGGTTCCATAACCACCATGTTGCGCGGATAGATCGCTGAAGCTACCTCGCGTCTGGTTGAAACATGAAGCAAATGAATCGGAGCTGCAACTTCCTTGGCAACATGCACCCATGCACCGTCTTCGAAGAAGTTCGTGTTCAGCGCGACGAACGCATCCTGCTTGTATGGCGCATGTTTGCCGAAATGCCCTTCGACCAGAGGATCGCCGAGGCGCTCCAGGAGCGATGCCACAGTAACGCCCTCATGCGTATTAGCCGGATCGGAAAGCTCCGCGCAATAACTACCGTCGACGAACACCAAGCGGATCGCACCGGAAATCACATATTCCTTGATCTCGGCCTTGGTCAGTTTGGCAAAGCTGACAACCGGGTGGAAATCATGCAGATAAAGCGCTGACAGATCGGTGAAACGCCAGTCGTCATTCCGGTTGGAAGGGAAGTTCATAGCACGAGCAAGATTCAGCGCTTCCGCGCGTAACGGCTTCAGCCAGCCAACTGACTCGACGGTTTTGCCGAGCAGCAACTGCTCGAAACATTGATCCCTTTTGCCCTGTTTCTGAGCCATGGTCACGCCACCGCCCTGAGCCAGTCGTAACCGCGCGCCTCCAGTTCCAACGCGAGTTCCTTTCCGCCGGTTCGGACAATACGTCCGCCATCCATAACGTGCACGTAATCCGGAACGATGTAGTTCAGCAGGCGCTGGTAATGGGTGACCATCACCACGGCATTGTTCGGGGTGAGCAAACTGTTGACACCGTTCGCGACGATACGCAAGGCATCGATGTCCAGGCCCGAGTCGGTCTCGTCGAGGATAGCCAGTTTCGGTTCGAGCACTGCCATTTGCAGTATCTCGTTGCGCTTTTTCTCGCCGCCGGAGAAACCTTCGTTGACGCTGCGACCGAGAAAACTCGGATCCATTTCGACAACCTTGATCTTTTGGTGCACCAGGTCCTCGAATTCGAGGGGATCGAGCTCCTCCTGACCACGTCCAGTCTGCAACGTATTGTAGGCCAGCCGCAACAACGAGCTATTGGACACACCGGGGATCTCGACCGGATACTGGAACGCGAGGAACAGCCCTGCTCGGGCGCGCTCTTCAGGTTCAAGGGAGAACAGGTCCTTGCCTTCGAAGGTCGCGGATCCACCGGTGACATGATAGTCGGGATGGCCCGCCAGCACCTTGGAGAATGTGCTCTTGCCAGAACCGTTGACGCCCATGATGGCATGCACCTCACCCGTACGTACGGTAAGGTCGACACCCTTAAGTATTTCCACGCCTCCAACTTCCGCGCGCAGATTCCTTACTTCCAACATTATCTTACTGCCTTTGTTTATCACCCTACGCTCCCTTCAAGTTTCAGGCCGAGCAGCTTGGTTGCCTCGACCGCAAATTCCATCGGCAGATGCACGAACACGTCCTTGCAAAAGCCGTTGATGATCATCGAGATCGCCTCTTCCGAACCGATCCCGCGCTGCGCAAAGAAGAACATCTGATCCTCACCGATCTTGGACGTCGATGCCTCGTGCTCTATCGTTGCAGTGGTGTTCTGCACATCGATCGTCGGGAACGTGCTCGCCTCGCAGCGGTCACCGATCAACATCGAGTCGCATTGGGAATAGTTCCTTGCTCCGGTTGCGCGGCTGCCGACCTTGACCATGCCGCGATACGAGTTGCTCGAGCGGCCCGCGGAGATGCCCTTGGAGATGATCTTGCTGCGCGTGTTCTTGCCGACATGAATCATCTTTGTTCCGGTATCAGCCTGTTGCAGATGGTTGGTCAGCGCCACCGAATAAAACTCGCCCGTCGAGTTATCACCCAGCAACACGCAACTTGGATACTTCCAGGTGATCGCCGACCCAGTCTCAACCTGTGTCCAGGAGATCTTGGAATTGACGCCCTTGCACAGGCCGCGCTTGGTAACGAAATTGTAGATGCCACCCTTGCCGTTCTCGTCACCGGCATACCAGTTCTGCACCGTGGAATATTTGATGTCGGCATTGTCCAGCGCGACCAGCTCGACCACCGCCGCATGCAACTGATTGGTGTCGAATTGCGGCGCGGTACAGCCTTCCAGATAGCAAACCGAACTGCCTTCCTCGGCGACGATCAATGTGCGTTCGAACTGCCCCGACCCTTCGGTGTTGATCCTGAAATACGTGGACAGATCCATCGGGCACTTGACCCCTTTAGGGATGAAGCAGAACGAGCCATCCGTGAACACGGCCGAATTAAGCGCGGCATAGAAATTGTCGCCGCTCGGCACGACGCTGCCCAGATATTGCTTCACCAGTTCCGGGTGCTCGCGCACCGCTTCGGAAAAGGAACAGAAAATGATGCCAACTTCGGCCAGCTTGGCCTTGTAGGTGGTGGTCACCGAAACACTGTCGAAGATCACATCGACTGCAACACCGGCCATGATCTTCTGCTCGTGCAGCGGCACACCGAGTTTTTCGAAAGTGCGACGCAATTCCGGATCGACTTCGTCCATGCTCGCCAACTGTTTCTTTGGCTTGGGTTGTGCGAAATAGATGATGTCCTGGAAATCGATCTTGGGATGGCTCACGTTCGCCCACTCCGGTTCAGTCATCGTTAGCCAGTGCCGATATGCTTGCAGGCGAAACTCAAGCAGCCATTCCGGCTCATCTTTCTTTTTCGAGATCATCCGGATAACGTCTTCATTCAAGCCTTTCGGAACCAACTCCGTTTCAATGTCGGTGACAAAACCGTGCTTGTAGGGCTGGTTGACCATCTTGTGCAGTGCTGTACTCATAAATTCCTTTTGCGGAAAAATTGCGGTGTCGCGTACTCCCTCATTCCTCGTCTATCAATCAGATATGCCTCGTCATTCGCTGCGCGGCTCCTAGCGGTGCCCGCGCGACATGATGGGGTTCAACCCTCTGGTGCGGGAGCACGGAGCAGCAGGCCTGCCCGCCCAAATGCTTTGCATCGCCGTGTCCAGCCTGCCATCCCGCAGAAGTCAATTTCAAAGGCCCGCATTATTAATTATCAAACTGCAAAGCTTTCGCCGCAGCCGCATTGATTCTTGACATTGGGATTGTTGAACTTGAACACGTGCCCCAAACCTTCCTTCACATACGCGAGCTCAGTCCCATCGAGATAGGACAGGCTTTCCGCATCAACAAGCACCTTCGCGCCATAACTCTCGAAGACATTATCGGACTCCTGCACTTCACGTGCGATATCCATGGTGTAGGCAAAGCCACTGCATCCGGATTTCTTGACTCCAAGACGCAACCCGATCCCGCCGCCGCTCTTTTCCACCTGTCCGCGGATATGTTTTGCAGCAGATTCCGTCAATGTTACAGCCATCTTCACCTCCAAATAAGGTCATACCAAAATGTCGCGCGAACGAAGCGCGCTCACGTCCACGATCTGCGGTTTGGGTGCGATCATTTCGGCCAAATTCACTTTATCAAGTGCATCCTGGATGATGTGGTTAATCCCCTGCCAATTGCTGCGGGTAGAACAAGTAGACTCGCGCTCGCAAGTCGTCGTGCCGCTGCACTCGGTGATCGAAATAGGGCCATCCATAGCAAGGATGATTTCTGCGATAGAAATCTCTGCCGGATCGCGTGCCAGCATATAGCCGCCTTTCGCACCCAGCACAGAATCCACAAGTTTCTTCCTTACCAGCATCTTGAGGATCTTGCTCACTGTAGGTACAGCAATTCCCAACCCTGACGACACCTCACTAGCGCTATGAACAGCCAAGTCCCGCGCCATATAGGTCATCACTTGGGTACCATAATCAGCCATTTTGCTCAGTCTTAACATGCACACCTCATTTAACTAGGACTAGTTTAGTCCAAGTTAGTTCATAAGGCAATACTACTGAATGCGATTTCATCAGAAGCGCAGCTATGTACCGCTATGGGACTTGATCGTGGAACAATGAAGAATTCAGCAGAAACCTACGAAATATCATGCCCATTAAAGGCTGGAGCCTTAACTAAACACCTGGCATGTATCCCTTGACGGCAAGTAATTAATATGCGATGATTCTTCCATCGTAGGGAGAAAATAATGGCTGACAAATTCACACGCAAGCAATTTCAAGCACAGTATCCAGATGATGCTGCCTGTCTGCTGGCTGTACTAACTAGGCGTTATGGTAACACTGACGTATGTCCTCATTGTGGCGTAGTCGGTAAACTCACACGCATAGAAGGTCGCCGTGCCTTTGCTTGCAAAGAAGGTTGCCATATTTATCCATGTGCCGGAACAGTGTTTGAAAAATCCAGCACCGCACTTACTGACTGGTTCTATGCAATGTATCTAATGACGGCTACCCGTAATGGTGTATCTGCTAAGGAGCTACAACGCCAACTAGGAGTTACCTACAAATGCGCTTGGCGTATCGGGCATCAAATCCGCCAACTTATGGCCGCTAGGGATGCTGCAAACAATCCCGGCCAACTATCAGGCCATGTAGAGATAGACGAAACATTTGTCGGCGGCAAGATCAAGGGCAAAGGTCGCGGCAAGGGTGCATACATGCAGAATAAAACTACCGTGTTCGGCATGGTAGAGCGCGGCGGTGTTTTGCGTAGCGGCGTTGTTCCTAATGAACAAAAGCAAACCTTGTTGCCAATTATTCAACAAAACATAGTGCCAGGAACTACCGTATCAACAGACACCCACAGGAGCTACCGCTCTCTCCGTAAGTACGGCTTCATGCACGAAGCTGTTAACCACCAGATCGAGGAATGGGTGCGCGGTAACTGCCATACAAACACCATTGAAGGCTTCTGGTCACATCTTAAGCGCGGTATTAGCAGCACTCATGTATCAGTATCACCAAAGCACTTGCAACGATATGTTGGTGAATTTGCCTTCCGTTATAACAATCGTAAAGCTCCGGCTGATATGTTCAATAGGATGCTTAAGCAGATCAGTAAACCTATTTCTTCTTAACTCCTAGCACAGCATCATCTAGTAGCTGCTCAAATAGTTCCTTGTGTTCGGGAACTTTTGCTTGCCTTTCTTTGGTTTCTTCCTTTGATCTAGGCTTTCTAGGTTTTATTTCAGCGGACTTAATTTTCTTTTTTGAGTTCATGAATTTCCTTCCATCGCTCAAGTGATGCTTCAAATTTACATCTCGCATCTTCTTCAGTTTTTCCGATAACTCCAATTCGCAACTGGCTTGAAATTGGCGTTGTAGCAAGCCAATCACCATAACTAGCCAATACTATGTTTGGCTCTACCAAGAACATATCTGCACTCATAATTCTTCTCCAATCAAAATTACAGTGCAAATTGTAAAATAAAATATCCATTAAATCAAATACTAACATGTGTAACAAGCAAAACATGAACAGAATTTGCACGTATTGTTCATTCGTGTTACATTGTTATCTGTTCAGTTACTGGAAAGGGGTACGAAATGCCACTAGAACCAAATGGTACAGCACCGTATGCACCAGCATCCACAGTGTTGGCTCTTATCGAACGCGCAAGAACTCGTGGTTTGCCAACCCCTATTACAAAAGATGTTTTACAGCGATCTGGTGTTTCTGAAAGTTTACAGCCTCGCACTATGCAAACGCTACAGCTTCTAGAACTTATTAACGATGATGGCACGTGGACAGAAAATCTGGAAACTTTGCGTAGTGCTTCAGAAGCAGATTTCCAAGCGCGTCTCGCAGATATAGTACGCTCGGTTTATGAGGATGTATTCAAATATGTTGATCCAAATAAAGATAGTCCAACAGCAATTCGTGATGCGTTTCGCAGTTATAACCCTCACGGTCAGCAAGAGCGCATGATTCCGTTGTTTATGGCTTTATGTAAGGCAGCAGGAATTGTAGAAGGTGAATCTGCAATTAGAAAGACACGGGAACCCCGGCAAACAAAGAAGGCGCAGCAATCACCGCGAACTCCAAAATCAGATTTACAACAATCGAAAAAACAACCGCCATCTACGACAGGTTTGCCAGCGCCAATCATGGGTTTGCTTGCAGCATTACCGCCAGAAGGAAGTGGTTGGACGAAAGAAAGCCGAGATCGTTTTTTCACTACATTTGGCACGTTACTAGACTTCTGCTATCCAATACGAGATGTTGAACCAGAAGAACATGAGGAGGAGCCATCATGAGGTAATACAGAGGCTGGGTATCCAACGCCATCGGAACACCAGCCCAAATAGAAAAGAGCTATATCAGTCACAAGTCTTGGCGGACAAACTGATATAGCTCGGTATGGCACATACTGTTTACTACGGGGTGTGCAGGTTGCCGTCGAGACTTCCTAGGTCGCTGACGTGGGGATCGTCTCCCCAGCACTCCACCTTTTTACTACTAACTACAAGGAACACTATAATGTTAAATCTTAGTTGGGTCAAATCGACCTCTGGTAATTGGCTTCCGTTTCAAACGTTCAATATAGATAGCGTCACTGCTGATGGTGTCTATATCATCTGGCATGGCGGCAATCCAGGTAAGGTTGTATATGTAGGGCAAGGCGATATTAAGTCACGTCTCCAAGCTCATCGCAACAATACCGAGATAACCAGTTATGCCAAAGTTGGGACACTTTATGTCACATGGGCATCTGTGTCTGCAAGCCAGAAGGATGGTGTTGAGCGTTATCTTGCTGATACATGGAATCCACTAGTCGGAGATGCGCACCCGAATGCAAATCCGATTGCTGTAAATTCTCCGTGGTCGTAACGCACTCTGCACCACCTAAGATTGCGTCAATGGTCTCAATAAGTTTCATATATTGATACCATGACCAAGGCGGCTCCTGACCACCATCAATCTTATCTTTAGCCCATTGCCGCACGTCCTGTAATTGATGTGCGGCTTTTTCATTTTCTGAGTTCATAATATAGTCCTATGCAGCCTTGCCAAGGTAAAATGATTTTAGCATAACTTGCCGTCAAGGGATACATGCCAAACACCTACACAAATTGTCCTGATTCAGGTGTTCTGCACCACAATTTTGGGAAACGCAGCACTGTGATCCTGTGCCATATCTGCAACTTTTACCGCGATACGACGAGCGATCTGTTTGTATTCCTTGGCGATTTTCCCTTCTGGATCAGCTACAACAGTCGGATTCCCGGAATCAGCCTGCTCGCGGATACGTATGTCCAACGGCAGGCCACCCAAAAATTCAACCTTGTAATCCCCACACATCTTTTCACCGCCTCCAGCTCCGAAGATATGCTCCTCATGGCCGCATTTTGAACATATATGCGTGCTCATGTTTTCGACAATGCCGACTATCTTGATACCGACCTTCTCGAACATCTTGAGACCTTTGCGCGCATCCATCAGCGCAATGTCCTGCGGCGTCGTAACGATAACGGCTCCAGTAACCGGCACTTTTTGCGCAAGCGTAAGCTGGATGTCGCCGGTACCCGGAGGCAGGTCAACCACCAGATAATCCAAATTATCCCAGCGTGTCTGGTGCAGCAATTGATCGAGGGCTTGGGTCACCATCGGCCCGCGCCAGACCATGGGCGTATCTTCTCCATCTATCATGAATCCGATGGACATCGCCTGAAGTCCGTGATTGGTCATCGGTTCAATGGATTTTCCATCAACCGACTTGGGTTGGCCGGAAATGCCTAGCATGGTGGGTTGTGAAGGGCCATATATATCCGCATCCAGAACCCCGACACGCGCTCCTTCGGCAGCCAGTGCCAATGCCAGATTCACAGCTGTTGTTGATTTTCCGACTCCGCCTTTGCCGCTCGCCACGGCTATGATGTTTTTCACGCCCTCAACCAGCTTCACTCCACGCTGCACCGCGTGTGGCACAACCTTGCTGGACACATTTACGCTGAGCTTGCCTATACCCTTCAATGATGCTTTCAGGTGCGTTTCAATCATCGAGCGGATATCATCCCACACGCTCCTTGCCGGATACCCAAGCATAATGTCCAACGATACATCGCTTCCGTTTACCTTGATGTTCTTAACCGATTTTCCACTGACATAATCTTTTTTTGTGTTCGGATCTATCAAATTCTTTAAAGCGTTCTGTACATCTGTTTCGCTAAAGCTCATCACTTACTCCTGGATCAGATAAAAGGCTGGGTCGTGGATTTTATACTATCCCGACTGGTATTGTCGGGTATATTTTGCTCATTGACGCTATTCCCGGACCGCCCCTGCCGCAGACAGCCGGTCAAGATAATCCTGCCACAATCTAGATTGATTTTTGCCCAACTTGTATAGATATTCCCATGTGTATAACCCTGTGTCATGGCCGTCATCAAAATTGATTTGCACGGCATAACTACCGATTGGGATCAATTCTTTGATCCCAACATCCTTTTTCCCTGTCTGCAATACTTCCTGACCCGGACCGTGCCCGCTGACTTCGGCGGAAGGGGAGTAAACGCGCAGAAATTCATATGGCAGTTGAAAACAGACGCCGTCATCGAAAGTAATTTCGAGAAGGCGCGATTGCTGGTGCAACTTGATTTCTGTGGGTTGCTCTGACATGACGTTAAGTTTTACTCCTCTAAATAAGCAGAAAAAAATTGCCTTGTTATTGAAGGCTATCTAACTTTGTAATAGCTTTTCGCTCGCTGGATTATTTCCAAAAATGGCAGACGAGAAAGATCGCCATACCTTTTCTCAGCAATCGTGAGCATTTCAGACACGTCTTGCACTTCTTCATTTCCATCCATGAGATACTGGACTCCTTTAATTCCGCCGCACTGCATACGCATTTCCTGAGCATGCGGCAACGGCCCGTCGATATGCAACCTTCCAAGAGCAAAAACAAAATTGTGCCGCAGCAATTCACGTAGCCTACTACAACGCTCATGCGCTACATCACTGTTGCAGGAAACAACCTCACGTTCGGCGATATTGTGCTTCTCGGCCTCGGAACACGCCGCACACTGGGTCAAAAGGGTCTTTTCAAAAGGGCAATATCGCCGGATAGCCACTTTCAGCGCCAGTCGATAGGCTGATTCATCCATTGCCGTCGGTTAATCATCCTGAGGATTTGGAACCGCCTCTCGAATTTGGTTGAGCAAATCCTCTGCATGCATTTCCGATTCGGCGAAAATGACCTTGATGATATACGATTCATCACTGGATAATTCGCTGCGCAGCTGTTTCGCCCGATTCGATGCATCACGAAACACCTCGTGCTCCTCGATTTTTTCCAAACGGCGGATAGGCATCTCAAATATCTTGTAAACGAAATATGGCATTCAGGACTTTCTGAAATAAATTATCAATACCTTCGTATCTGATACAGTTCTTTTATGATTTTCTGGCAGGTTTCAGGAAGGTCACAATTTTCGAATCGGGTTCGTTCTTGCTCGAACAACTTCCCTCGCCGACCCCGGCATCACGCTCTGCTTCGTGCAGCAGGTTGATCACATCAACGTAGTGCTTTTGCTTCACCATCATCAGCGCAGTGAGACCGCCTTCGTTTCGCGCAGTGACATCTGCACCTGCCCTCAACAGCGTTTCGACCACCGCTGTCTCTCCGTAGCCTGCCGCCAGCATCAAGGGTCGGACACCGTAGCCTATAGGTGCCTCGACGTTCGCCCCCGCATCAATCAGAGCCTGGACCACATCAGCAAAACCACGGTTCAAGTCAGCGTTATATGCCGCTTTCATCAGCGGAGTCCATCCGAGTTCATCGCATGCATTTACATCCGCGCCAGCATCGATCAATGCCAGAACCATCGGAAGGTTGCCGTCGTGGGAGGAAATCATCAGAAGCGTTGCACCTTCTGCGTCGCGTAAATTGCAGTCTGCTCCAAGCAACAGCGACCGGGTACGATCAACATCTCCAGATCTGACTGCTTCAATTAATTCTATGGACATTATTATTTTCCTTGTTCACCCGCTTTCTGCCAGAAACGAATTACACGGACCCGGGCATTCTCGCCATAAACATGGATAATGCTCGACGTACTATTTCTGAACTGTTTTTTGTAGTGCGACACGAATCGCTTCTGGAGTTTTCATGATATTCATGAAGCTGTTTTTTCCCATCATGCTCAGGTCGGGGAAATTGATCGCGATCCTGAAACGCGCATACAAGGCATAAACCTTGTTGCCTGAGACCAGTATTTCATAGGGTAAATGCGCGGTGGATTTGACATCGTGAAAATCGATTTCACTCATGATGAAACGGTCATCCATGTATTTGTCAGACTCAGCACCTTTCATGGCAACCCCGAACAGACTTTCCTGCTTGCCGGGGACGTCCACGCGATAAACCTTGCTGACACCGTATTTGCTGTCGGCCAGCCCTGTATCGACATACTTGATGGCTTCGTCGTAGTTGTCATATTCTGCCAACAAACTTGGATCATCGAAATACTCCATACCTATCATATAGTGGTATTTGCGGGCTTTGCTGGCGGTCATTCCCTGCTTGGAACCGAACTCTTCAATCCTGCCCAGTGCGGATTTCAAACCTGCCGCAACTTTGTTCAGATCATCTTTCATGCGATAGGCATTGGCCATGTATACCGGATTAGTGTAACTTACCTGCACATCGTCCTTTACTTTGGTTATCGCCACCCGTTGCACAGCGCCAAATCCACCATATTCAGAGGCTGCCGCATTTGCCTTTATTGCATCATTGGTGACGATAATGATATTCGCATCAGCGTAAGGCGAATATTCACCTACAATGGTAAATCCACCGGCTGACAAAGCTGTTTTTGTTTGCTCGGTCTTTTCGACCAGCGTCCCTGCACCTTTTGAAGCGAGCACAAAAGGTTTTAGTTTTACTTCATCAGCCAGCACATTGCCTATTCCGAGCAGCAACAATGCGGCGAAAATCAAATTATTGAGTGCTATTCTTACCATGATGTATTACCTTTCGATCGTCTATAATTTTTTACGGATATCAAATCTTCAAACCTGCAGATTTCATAGGATCAAACCAAGCCAACTTGTTTCTGAGCGTAACCACCCCGCCGATAATGATCAAGGTCGGAGCCTGTAAATTCTCTGCCTCAGCCTTTTCGGCCAGCGTCGCCAAAGTACCGGTTATGACTCGCTGGTTTTGCGTTGTTCCCTGTTGCACGATAGCCGCTGGGGTAGACTCCGGCAAGCCATGTGCGATCAGTTCGGCACAGACTGTTGCCAGCCCATACAGTCCCATGTACACCACAATGGTTTGCCTGGGCCGTGCCAGCACATCCCAGTCGAGATTCATGCTACCGTCCTTCAAGTGGCCGGTCACGAATATGCACGATTGCGCATGATCGCGGTGCGTCAAAGGAATTCCGGCATATGAGGCTACTCCCGACGCAGCGGTGATACCGGGCACAACCTGAAACATGATGCCATGCTCTGCAAGCGTCTCGATTTCCTCGCCTCCACGACCAAAAATGAAAGGATCGCCACCTTTCAAACGCAATACGCGCTTACCTTCCTTGGCGAGGCGAACCAGCAATTCGTTGATTTCTTCCTGGCGCATTGTGTGGTCGGCGCGTTTCTTGCCGACGAAGATGCGCACTGCATCGCGCCGTGCCATCTCGACAATGGGCTTCGATACCAGGTTGTCATATACCACAACGTCTGCCTTCTGCATCAGACGCAGCGCGCGAAATGTGAGAAGATCCGGATCACCCGGTCCGGCACCTACCAGATACACCTCTCCGCGCTTGATATTATCCTCGCTTGCCAGCATTTCCTGCAGCATATTCTCGGCGCTGCTTTCATCGCCGGTCAGCACTTTTTCTGCAACCACACCATCCAGTACATTCTCCCAGAAAATGCGGCGTTTCGACGGATTGGTAACTTGCTTCTTGACGAGTTCTCGGTAACGCTCTGCAAACCCGGCAAGGCGGCTATAACCCTGCGGGATCATGGCTTCCAACTTGCCGCGCATCATTCTGGTCAATACTGGCGAAGCACCACCGCTTGAAAAAGCCACCATCAATGGGGAACGATCGAGGATGGCCGGCATGATGAAACTGCAAAGTTCGGGGTCGTCCACAACATTTACCGGAACATTGCGTGTTCTTGCCTGAGCCGAGACCTGCTGATTTACGTTGCGGTCATTGGTTGCCGCTATGACCAGCACCGCACCATCGATGTGGTGTGATTCAAAGCGTGCGATGATGGCCTCCACGCGCGGCTGTCCTGCCAAATCGGGATCGATCTGCGGCGCGACAACACGCACTCTTGCACCCGCTTCCAGCAACATTCCAGCCTTGCGCTTGGCAATTTCTCCGCCGCCGACCACAAGGCACGGTTTGTCCCTTACATTCAAAAATATGGGCAGAAAGTCCAAGTTATCCCCTCTCGCAAAAAGCAACTTGCAGCATCTTGTCGATCCGTATGATAACTTCAGTTAAACGCAACATGCGAGGGCATATTTGCTTTTTCAGACTTGATATTCTGTGCAAACGCGACGAAACGTTCAGCCCAGTAGCAGCTTCCGATAGTGCGCAGATGTGTGTAGGAAGCAAGCAGATTATTCAGAACCAGACCATCCTGTTTGCCGTTGATGCCATGACCACGCGTAACGTGGTAAGCGAAACGGCTGTCATGCGGAAGGTTTTCCAGGCTGGAATAATGGAACTCGTGAGCCCTGATCTGCTTCGCTGGCGCATTGGGACGCGGCCACGGATGTGCTTTATCCTCATTGAGATGAACGTAGCCGCGTCCAATTGGCTTGTCGTGCATTTTCACATCACCGGGAATCGCACCGACCATCTGGTAGGTTCGTCCATGATATTCTATGCTGCGCGACAGATACATCAACCCGCCGCATTCGGCATAAACAGGCATGCCGTTATCGATCGCCAGTTTGATCTGTGTACGCAGCGCACTATTGGCCTCAAGTTCAGCTGCGCAGGTTTCTGGAAAACCTCCGCCTATGTATATCGCATCGACTTCCGGCAGGTTTGTGTCGCGCAGTGCATCGAAGGGTATCAATTCCGCACCGGCCGTTTCCAGCGCATCAAGGTCGTCGGCGTAATAAAATCCGAAAGCTCTGTCGCGCGCGATCCCGATACGAATCTTATTGCCGGAGTAAAGCGTTCTTACTTCGGCCTTGCGCGGAACATTCAGTGGTTCTTTTTTCGAAAGCTCAAGCAACTTGTCCAGATCGACTTGTTCACCAATCGCATTGCCGATCTGCCTGATCTTTGCGCTTGCAACATGAGACTCGTTGCTGGGCATCAACCCAAGATGCCGCTCGACGATGCTTAGGCACTCGTCATGATGGACCGCGCCTATCACCGGCACGCTGGTGTAGTGCTCTATTACGGCACGCAACTTGGCCTCGTGTCTCGAGCCACCAAGATTGTTGAGTATCACCCCGGCGATATTAATTTCACGGTCAAATGCCTGATAACCGAGTATCAATGGCGCGATGCCGCGCGTCATGCCGCGCGCATCAATGACGAGAAAAACCGGCAGATCGAGCAGGATTGCAAGCGCGGCATTGCTGTTGCTGCCGTCCAGTGCAAGGCCATCGTAAAGACCCTTGTTGCCCTCGACCAGATTTACTTCCGCTCTGTGGCGAGTGAACGTGGAAACGATGTCATCGCGTTCCATCAGGTAAAGATCAAGGTTGCGGCAGGCATGGCTTGATGCCAGGCCAAGCCACATCGGATCGATGTAGTCGGGGCCCTTCTTAAAAGGCTGTACTTCGTGCCCGCGATTTTTCAGCGCTGCGCACAAGCCTATGCTGACCATCGTTTTTCCGGAAGATTTATGTGCTGCGGATAGCAGCATCCGGTAGTTCATTTCAGGGTGATTTTGGTATTTCACGAGGCACGAAATCCAGCACCCTAATACCGATCGCAGTGATCAGAAAGGAAATTCCCACGCCGCCGAGCCCGAGCATGATTTCTGGTATTGAAGGTTGGTATAAGCCTATGGCGCCATCGCCAAAACTGCTGCTTGTTTCGAACCCGGGGAAGATGGACAAGGGGAATGCCTGTCCACCGATGATGAGAACATACAAGAGGGAAAATCCTCCCAGAATGATCAGCATCGAGGCAACGATAACGCTCCCGGTTTTTCCAAATGATGGATGGAAAATAAGCAGCAGCGGCAAAAGATTTCCGACAAGTACATACCCCGCCCAGAACAACAACGGATACACCCCGCCACTAACCAGTATGAACCGCTCAAACTCAGTCTGCTTGGCGAAATATATATTCGTCAAATGGTATGTCGCGACAAAATACAACGCGGCTATCACAAACAACCCCATCAGGTTGCGCATGCGTTTCTGCACATATTCATCCAGGTTTTTGTTGTTCCATGTATAGATGGAGGATTGCACAATATGAAACACCGCCATACCCCAGGCAAATGAGATGACGATGAACATCGGTGGAAGGATCGCCGTGCCAAAAGCTTGACGCGCAACCAGAAATGAAAAGATCACGCCGGTGCCGGTGGTGAGGATGAAACGCCAGATAAACACCAGAAATCCCGCAGGCTTGGACCAGGTTTTCATGCGCTGTTCCATCATAGTCCACAGGTACACGACCACGGCTGCGAACATGCCGGAGTAAAGCAGGATGTTCCAGGCAAATACCGAGGTGATGTTGTAGTTGGTTGCCGCTACGATGATACGCTCCGGCCTGCCCAGGTCCAGCATCAACACGGTCAATCCACCAGCGAGCATCGCAATGGACAGCAATCCTGCCAAGGGAGCCCTGGCTTTGTAAGCAGGCTTGTTGAATACCGACCCTATGGATGACACATTGAGCACGCCCGAAGCAGCAATAATCAAAAATATAGCAAACACATGCGGGGCACCCCAAACGATCTGGTTGTTCATCCCGGTGATGATATGGCCGTGCTGTTCCATCATGTGCGCAGCGTACAATCCAATCAGCACAATCAAACCACCGGCAGCGACCAGTGCATAGTAAAGCCGATTTTTAAATTGAAGTGGAGAATGATTGGACATTTTGTTCTATAGTCCCTGGTAGCGTATGCCGGTATTCAAGCCAAGGTCAGCACGAATCTGGACAGACGCAATAGTGCGTATCTTTTTCGAGATTTCGCTATCTGGGTCATTCAGGTTGCCAAAAAGTATCGACTTGTTCGGGCAAGCTTCCGCACAAGCTGGTTGCTGGCCCTTATCCACACGATGAACGCACATCGTACAGCTTTCCACAGTACCCTTGCCACGCGGTACATCGGCCTTCTGGTCATGCAGCGGTTCGTGCACGAAAGAGCGCGCCTTGTATGGGCAAGCCATCATGCAGTATCGGCAACCAATGCACAGATGCTTGTCAACCAGCACGATGCCGTCGGCGCGCCCAAAGGAAGCTCCTGTCGGGCAGACATCCACGCAGGGAGGATTTTCGCAATGCTGGCACATCATCGGCAAAGACAACTCTCGCCCGGTACGCATGTCTTTTAGATCGACTTTACGGATCCACTGCGAATCGGTCTGGCTCAATCCGCCGGACAGACCGTTTTCCTTGTTGCATGCGTTTACACAGTCGTTGCATCCATCTGCGCAATTCGCAGTGTCGATCAACATCCCCCAGCGTACCTTGCTCGTAACAGCTTCAGTCTTGCCATGGGCCATATCGAACAACAGTATCCCCGGCGCAATAGCGACTGCCGCCGCGCCGACAGAGGTTTTCAGGAATTGTCTGCGCTGAACGTTGATGTCGCTCATTTAATGTTCTTTCTGTGTCATTGCTGAACTTCGCTTGCTTGAATGACATTCAAAACAATCAATCTTGACTGCTTCGAAACGATGACATCCTTCGCAGAAGCTGTCGGCTCGGCCGATTACGCTGTTATCTTTCGTACTGGCGTGACATTCGATGCAGTTCTTCAAGCTAAGTTTGTCATCGCGTATGCCCTTGTGCACCGTTTTATCCCGTAGTTCATACAGAAGATGCATATGGTTCTTGCGCATCCATTTCGTATCTTTTACACACTCACCGCCCTTGCCTATATCGATCTTAGGCAAGCCGTAGTTCTCGGTAGCACCCGCAATACTTGTCAAACAAAATAACGCGGCAAGAAATACAGCAATACGAAAATGAGCCGTCGCGAGCAGATCAAGATGCAAGGCGCGGCTGAGCGAAATGCGAGGCATACCTTTGAGGTAGGCAAGCAGTGGGCTGGCACGCAACACGGCATATTGATAGCGCAGTAGGTTCATACCGTATTACTCGCCCAGTCCCATCTGGATATAACCCGTCGGGCACACATCCGCGCAAATATGGCAGCCGATACATTTGTTGTAATCGGTATCGACATAACGCCCGAGCGTGGCCTGGTTCTTCTTTACGCGGAACACGGCCGTCTGCGGGCAGTACACAACGCAATTGTCGCACTCGAAGCACATGCCGCAACTCATGCAGCGTTTTGCTTCGGCAACAGCTTCCTCCTGGGACAGCACGCCCAGGCGGTCCTCAAAATTGCCCAGCGCAGATTCCTTGTTCAGCGTAATGACATTGCGCCTGTTGCGCGCAATTATCGAAAAGTGCCCGAGGAACAATTTATCGTGCGGGATCACATAGCGATCAGAGCGATTATCAAAATTATGCACAGCGACGTTGGAACTGCAAGTACCGCGCAATGGCTCATGAACCTCTTTGACTTCAAGGCCTTTTTCCATCATCTTGCGCATCAGATCGAATTGGTGCGCATCGATCTTGGGGCGCTTCTCCAGATCCTTGCCAAGCAGGTAATTGTGTATGCCATCCGCAGCGATTGAACCATGACCGATTGCTGTGGTAAGCAGATGAGGGCGTATGATGTCGCCGCCGGCAAACACACCCTTCTGCCCTGAAACCAGATAATTGCGATCGGTCGAGACCGCACCCTTGCCGTTGTTGAATTCTTCCAATCCGGTAAAATCCACCGCTTGGCCGATAGCGGACACGATCAGGTCTGCCGGGATATCCTGCTCCGTTCCCTCGATATTCTTGACCTCAAGTTTGCCGCCGGAGATCTTGGCCTCGCACTCGCAAAAGCGCAGCGCTGTGGCGCGTCCATCCTTGCCGCGCACGATGCCTATCGGCGCCAGGCCGCCGCGTATCACGATACCTTCGGCGAGTGCCTGTTCAATCTCGTGTTTGTTGGCCTGCATCTTGTCGATGGCGAAGATCGAAGTCAGCGTCACCTCAGCACCCTGCTTCACCGAAATTTCGGCCACATCATGGGCCATCTGTCCTGCAATGGCCTGTTCGAAATCTGTTGGTTTGGATTCTTCGAGATGACCGAGACGGCGGGCAACAGTAGCAACGTCTATCGAGGTATCACCGCCCCCGACCACTACCACGCGCTTGCCGACATGCTGAAGGCGTCCATCATTGAAAGCCTTGAGGAAGGCCGTCGCCGTAACCACATTGGGTGCGGAACTGTCCTCCAGCGGCAACGCGCGACCGGCCTGTGCGCCCATACCGAGGAACACCGCATCGAAATCCTTGCGAATCTGCTCCAGCGTGATATCGGTACCGACACGGCATTTCATCCTGGTCTTCACGCCCAGATCGATGATGCGCTTGATCTCGGCATCCAATACTTCGCGGGGAGTACGAAAACCCGGGATTCCATAGCGCATCATGCCGCCAAGATGCTCGTGCTCGTCGAATATGGTGACTTCATGTCCCTTTAGAGCAAGCTGATAGGCACAAGATAGGCTGGCTGGCCCTCCGCCGATAACAGCCACTTTTTCCCCGGTTGGCTTCGCATCCTTATGGAATGCAAGGTTGTTAGCTATCGCATATTCCCCGAGGAAATGCTCCACCGAATTGATGCCGACATGATCTTCCAGAGCATTGCGATTGCATCCGGTTTCACAAGGTGCAGGGCATACCCTTCCCATCACTGACGGAAAAGGATTGGCCTCGGTCAATCGGCGCCAGGCATATTCCTGCCAGGGCACGGTTGGCTTGCCATCGGCACCAACAGGTGGTTTTTCTGTGCCTCGCGCAATGGCCAGATAGCCGCGGATATCCTCGCCTGCCGGGCAGCTACCCTGGCAAGGAGGCGTCGATTGGATATAAGTCGGGCATTTGTGCGAAAAACTCGCCTGCAATATCTTTTCATTGAGGCGACGAATCTTGTTGTCACCATCCTTGAAGCGCCGGAATGTTAAAGGTTGTGTTGTTTCAGTTGTTGATGACATTGCCTGCCTCCAGAGTAAATTTATTTCGCGCCCAGCCTGATCGCATTGCTAACCAATTGGTGAACGCCACCTACCATGTTTCTTTCGAACCCGTAATATGGCATCACCTTGGAAAATTGCGTCTTGCAAATCGCGCATATGACAGCCAGGAAATTGACGCCATGTTCATCAGCCACCTGCTTCAATACTTCCATGCGCGGCAACGCGCCCTTCACGCGCAGATCCATCAGATCGTCGGTCAACAGACCGCCACCGCCACCACAGCAAAATGTCTTTTCATGCGTCGTGCTCGGATCCATCTCTACAAAATGGTTGGCTACCGACTTGATGATGTTGCGCGGGATGTCGAACTGGCCGCCTGGATAATCGCCCATGCGCGAGCCGCGGGCCACGTTGCATGAATCGTGGAACGTTATGATGTGCTTGTCATTGGCTTCCTTGTCGAAAGAAAGCGCGCCACGCTGAATCATGTCCCAGGTGAATTCGCAAATATGCGACGGCTGCTTGTAGCGATGGTCAAGCTGCTTCTGCAACATCTTGGCAAACTGGTCGTCCTGGTCCGCACCATCACCCACACCGGTCAGCGTATTCCAGAAACTGTAGGCAACCCGCCACGCATGGCCACACTCGCCGACTACAATGCGCTTTACCCCGAGTTCAAGTGCAGCCTGGCGTATCCTCAAAGCGACTTTGCGCAGTTGTTCATAATTGCCGATGAACATGCCGAAGTTGGCTGCTTCTGAGGACATCGAGGAAATTGTCCAGCTGGTCCCGGTAGCATGGAACACCTTGCCATAGCCGATCAGGCTATCTATATGAGGCTCGGCAAAAAAATCTGCGGACGGCGTGATCAGCAGTACTTCAGCACCCTCGACGTCGACTGGGAAGCGAACGTCGATCCCGGTGGCCTCCTTCACGTCCTCTTCCAATCCTTCCATCGTATCGATCAGAGCCGGTCCGGGCAGACCGAGGTTGTTGCCGATTTTGTGGACTTTGCCGATGATCTCATTGTCATACTTCTGTCCGTAGCCAACGGAATCAAGAATCTCGCGGGCCGCCATGGTTACTTCGGCGGTGTCGATACCATAGGGGCAAAATACCGAGCAGCGGCGGCATTCGGAACATTGATGAAAGTAGTTGTGCCATTCATCCAGCACTTCGCGAGTCAGATCGCGGGCCCCGACCAGTTTTGGAAACAGTTTGCCCGGCAAGGTAAAATAGCGGCGGTACACACTG
>Ga0224495_10000614_pt1 | contig 27705 bp, 13 predicted proteins | sample SF_Jul11_sed_USG_FD_168128 | JGI IMG/M metagenome (GOLD analysis project Ga0224495, IMG submission 168128) | Sediment microbial communities from San Francisco Bay, California, United States - SF_Jul11_sed_USGS_4_1 | ecosystem: Environmental > Aquatic > Marine > Sediment | place: USA: California...
CCTCGCCGGTGGCAGGAAGCTCGAAATCCGGATCGTGGTAATCGGAATCCAGCGCCAGCACCACCGGTCCGCGTACCACCGCAACCCGATCCGGATGCTGACGGTCCACCGGCTGCATGCGGAGGCACATCGGAATCCGAACCTCCACTTTGTCCCCTGGGTTCCACGTTCGTTCCAGCCTTGCCCATGTCCCCGGCTTGCACGCCACGTTCGCCGCAGCCCCGTTCACTTTCACCGACATGTCGGAACACCACTGCGGAACCCGGAAGTTCATCGCGAAATCCATGCTCTGCTTCATCTCTAAGCTCAGTTTGCTGGATTCTTCTAGGGGATACTCGGTCTGCTGGACGACTTTAATGTCGTTATCCTGCCGGCTCCATGTCACTTCGGAGGGGACGTACAGATTGACGCAGAGGCCGGCACCATCCTTATAGTAGATCAGGTTGTAGTAATCGGCCATATTTTGGAAATAGGTGCCTGAACAACATGTGAAGTTGTCCCAGCGATAAACCTTCATCCCTCCGACAACGCGGTAATCGGAGTAGTAGAAGTTCCGGCCGCCCTCCATGATTGGAAGGGATGCGCCAGCCCCGTTGTAAAACAACCGCTCGATCCAGTCGCCATACCGTGATTCTCCAGTGAATTGCATCAGGTACCGCGACAGTTTAAATCCAGCCCACGAACCGCACTCGGTCTCAAAGGTGTCGGACCTAGTATCGAGCGACCTTCCAAGACTCCCGTCCGTTGCCATGAGTCGCTCATTAGGACCGTAGCCGCCGGTGGCAAAGCATTGCCGGTTCTGAAAGTAGTCGTAGGCATTCATGGCGATCCGGAGATAGGTTGGATCGCCGCTGACTGCATAGTGCATCGCAGCGCTGTTGAAGGTGTTGCAGTGGCTGAAGGCATGCATGCCTTGGGCGTCAGGCGGATCCATTGTTTTGTCGAACTTGTTCCAGTAGGACAGATAAAGCCAGACTTCGGCAAAGCTCCTGAACTTCGGATCTCCTGTCACCTGATAGGCTCGGTAGATATTTTCGGCTAGTTTGTACCACTCCCCCGGCCTGCCGTAGTAGTACACGTCGTGGTCCTTGTTCGCAGGCATTCTTTCACGATCGAGGTTCTTGATGGCCCAGTCGATGGTTCGCTCTAGAATAGGAATGGCCTTAGTCTCGCCGCCATAGATGTGCATGTCCACAAGCCCGCATATCAGCTTGTCAAACGACATACGGGGATTGCCATCCGGTTTGACGGTCTTGTTCCATTCCGTCAACAGGTATTGAGCCTTATTCCACAAGGCGCTGTCGTCCGTGGCCCGATATAGTCGCGCCATACCGCTCAACCAATCACCTAGCAGGCCCCCGGTGCTTGTTCGAGCCCATCCCCCTAGCGGTTTCCCTGGCGCTGGCAGCCCGGCTGCAGCTCGGAAACCGTGCAAGATGTCATCGTCCGACAGGCCGAAATAAAAGTCCCTGGCGCCTTGGACCTGCTGCTGCCAGCGGCTTTTAAGCAGCCGCACTCCCTGGAAGTTGAACGTGTCGAGCCTGATCCTTGCAGAAGTCCGCGATGTCTTAACCGTTGTACTCCTGGGCGCCCTGGCTAGAGCCCAAGCCGCTAGCGGGGCGGCTTTTATGAAATTGCGTCGATCCATCTCATTGTTCCTTTGGTGGTAATTTAAATCTTTTTTTTGCCTGGGATCTAATGAACAGATTATTTTCTCTCTGGACCAATAACCTGATCAATAGGTCCATTGTCTTTTGGCTTATCTACGATAGTATGCATAAAGCAGAACAGGAGTCAAATTCAAACGAAAGTTCCTCAGCGCTCTCTATCTCTATTTTTCTGTGGTAAGCTTATTTCAGGATGTCAGTGGATAGAAATTAAGGATTTCTAATGCTCATCATGATTTGGCGAAGAATTATCGGTAGAGACAGGATTATTTTTATTCATAGCGGAGGGCGCGACAGGATCTGAGTAAACAGTTTTTCCTCGAATTCACTCACTCATATCTCAGGCTTTCTGCCGGATTCAATAAAGCAGATTTTATGGTCTGAGATGAGACAGTAATGAAGGCAACCAGCAACGAAAGGACAGCACATATTATAAAAACGCCGGCTCCGATGTTTATGGGGTACGCATAAATAAAATGGATTAGCTTATTCATAAAAAAGTAGGCAATGGGGATAGCAATGATGTTGGCGATGACAACCAGTTTCATGAAGTCCTTGATGAGCATTTGAACAATCCCAGAGACCGAAGCCCCGAGCACTTTTCGGATGCCGATCTCCTTTAGTCTTCGTTCAACAGCATAGGAAGAGAGCCCGAATAATCCCAGACAGGACAGAAATATTGCCATTAAAGCCAGAGCCCCTGTCAATTCAGCCGTTTTGTCGCCGCTATTCATATCTTCGAATGCATTCTCCAGAGTCTCATACTCAAAGGGCAAGTTTACAACTAAAGTGTTCCATTGTTTTTTCATGTATTCGACTGCGCTGGAAATTTTATCCGGAGAAGAAACCTTGACATACATATAGTTGAGGCCTTCAGGATCGAGATAAAGAACAGCCGGCGAGATTTCTTCTAAATAGATCGATTTGAAATGATAGTCTTCGGTGACACCGATGACTATGCCCTTTTTTTCTCCGATGACCAGTTGCTTTCCGATCGGATTCTCCCACTGCAGTTGCCCGACTGCTGTTTCGTTGATGATAACGCTATTGACATCCGCGAAATCTTGAGAAAAGCTCCTCCCCTGCCGGATCTCCATTCCCAGCATTTCAATAAAACCATAATCGACACCATATGTGTTCATGTTCAATGCGTCGTCTTCATCCAACCCCTCAGGGACAACTTGCTGTTCCGTGTCCCATTCAATAGGTAAAGCAGCCGCGGCAGAGACAGAGACAATATCTGCGTGCTTGACCAACTCTTTTTTCAAAACGTCGAGTTTGTCCTTGGCTTCATGAGATATATTTGCAGCAATAATCCCTGACCTGTCGAATCCTAAATCAACTTTCAGGTTATGATTTGTTTGTTTTACGGTTATAATGGTCATCAAAATCAAAATAATGGAAAATGTGAATTGGGTGATGACAAGTATTTTGCGAAATCGACTGCCTTTCTTTCCTTTTATAAGCCTTCCTTTAAAAACCTGAACCGCTTGAAAGGCAGACACGTAGAAAGCGGGGTAACTGCCCGCAAAAAAACCTGTGAGTATGGTTACGCCTAAAGCCAGGATCAATACGCGAGGAAAATCCCAAATCGAAGCAATAAAGATCCCTCCTCCCATAATCGCAATCAATCCCGGACGTGCAATCTCGGAGAACAGCATGGCTACAGGGAATGAAATAAGGGTCATGAGAATCGATTCTCCCAAGAACTGTTTTATCAACTGAACTCGTTTGGCACCGATGACCTTGCGCATCCCCACTTCATTGGCACGCAACGCATAACGAGCTGTGGATAGATTCATGAAATTGATACAGGCGATGATTAATATCAGAACAGCAACGATCCATATCGCGATATTGCTCATTTGAGAAGTACTCCAATAACAGTCAATTTCCGTTGAATTCAAGTTAAAATCCGGCAAGGGATGAAGATAGTAGCGCTTCGGAGATTCAGGAGAATCGGCGTAATATTTCTTAATAAGAGAGGATAACTTCGCATCCAGCTTTGTGGGACTGGCGCCATCTGAAAGAAGCAGAAATGTTGCCTGATTATTAACGCTCCAGTCATCCATCCGGATGTTCATTGCTCCGGCTGTTTCCATGGACACGAGGAAGTCAAATCTAATGCTTGAATTCTCTGGAACGTCTTCGATGATTCCGGTGACAATAACATCCGTATCATTGTTTAAAGTCAGGTTTTTGCCGATGGGTTCTTCATTCCCGAAATATTTTATTGCCGAGGCCTCCGTAAGAACTATGGTATAGGGGTTTGTTAAAACCGTCTCGGTTTCACCCCTTATGAGATTAAATGTGAAAATGGATAGAAAATCAGCGTCGACAAATCGAATTCTGTTTTCATAGAATATTTTATCCTCGTGTCTGACAACCATTCTCCCCGGCGGGAAAAATCTTGATGCCTTTTCTATTTCCGGAAATTCATCTAATAGAGCAGTCTTTAGCGGCGCCGGGGTTATGGCCGAATGGTGGTCCTTCTCCATACCTCTGGGAAGAACCTGGACGAGACAGTAGATCCTGTCGGCATTTTTATGAAATAAGTCAAAGTTGAATTGAGAGTACAACAAGAGAGCAAACAGGATAAAAACTCCCAACCCCAGCACCAATCCAGACATGGTTATGGCCGAATAGATTTTATGCTTTGTAAGATGTCTCCAGGCAATCTTAACGTAATTGCTTAACATGGTAGTCTCCCATTTTCATGGCGTTTTTAAAAAAATGACATTTCAAATTTTTATATGCGGAAAATATGCCAATATGTTCTTCTGGGATTCCCAAAGCCTGATTACACGCTATGTGTCCAGCTATGAACAATTTATATCCGAATTCGAACAGTCATTAACATCCCCCAAAATTCCGAGGTATATGTGTGAAACGATTTCCACTTTCCGGGATTGGATAAAGATAGTTCAAAAATAGATATTTTTTCATTCATGAAAGTCAGAAAATCTCAGGCGATAGTCCTGGCATATTTTTTGCATCGATATGTTCGAACTATTCGATGATACGCAGGAGAGTGTTTGAATGGCGATTTTGGCAGTTAAGGAAGAGATTATTTTAAGCGCGCTCCTGATGTTGGAGGAAAGCTCCCACGGTGCTCCTCTCAGGAAGAAGGTCATTGAATTGTCTAAAAAAGAGACTGTATACGGGACTCTGTATAATCTACTTGAAGTTCTTATTCGAAAAGGGTATGTCACATCTCATAAAAGCGATCCTAAGCCTATAAGAGGGGGAAGAAGCAAAACCATATACAAGATAACCAAAAAAGGAAAGAAGGCCCTTGAAGAGACTCTAAGGATGCATGAACACTTAAAAAATAGTATTCCGAGTTTTGAATCAGGAAAATAGGAAATGACTCTAAAGAAGAGCACTAACAGCCCTGTAATAGCAAGAAAACTCTTAAGCCTGATGTCGGGCTATCACGAGAAACATTCCATCATTGAAGACTTTGAAGAGACTTACTCAGAAATCAAGAAATCAGAGGGCAGCTTCAGTGCGAAATGGTGGTATTGGGGCAATGCCCTAAAATCGGTCGTGGGATATCTAAAACTCACTCTGTCCTGGAGGTTCACTATGTTTATGAATCATTTGAAAATAGCCTACCGGAATTTTATCAGGCACAAATTGTATTCTTTTATCAATGTCTTCGGGCTGGCCATCGGTCTTTCTATCTGCATGATCATCAGCCTCTGGGTGCTTCGGGAGATGAGTTATGACCGTTTTCATGAAAAAGCCCATCGGATATACAGGGTAGAACGGGAATTATTCCGCGATAACTTGTACAGCAGATGGCCTATTGTAGGTGGCTCTTATAAACAAGCCCTGATCGACGATTATCCCGAGATCGAAAATGCCGTGCGCTTCTGGAGAAGAGAATTCGCCATCAAAGACAACAAGAATGCTGTTCACAGGCAGGGAATGTTCGCTGTGGATAATTCCGTTTTTGAAATGTTCGATTTTCGCCTGGAAGAAGGCGATGAGGATACCGCACTTGAAGAGCCCTTGACCGTGGTCTTGACCCGTAAAAATGCAGTTAAATATTTTGGGACAGGAGATCCCATCGGAAAATCACTCACATTTGAATGGCAGGGAGAACAGACCGACTTCAAAGTGACGGGAGTTTTAAGAGAGGTGCCCGACAATTCCCATATTCACTTCGATATGTTGATCTCTATAGCTTCCTATCCGGAGGAGGAATTCGCCGATTGGAGAAGTAATTACCTTTATACATATGTTCTGATCTCGGAAAACACTTCGAAATCTGAGCTCGAGGAGAAGTTAAAAACATTTGTCACTCAACGACTGGAGGCCCATTACGGGGACTTGCTTCTTCAAGACCGAAGTATCCATGAGGTACTCAAAATGCATCTCTTCCCCATAAAAGACATCCATTTGCATCCCACTGCCGATTGGGAAGTGGAACCAGGGGGAAACATCTTGTCGGTCTATATTTTTTCCTGTGTTGCCGTCCTTATCCTGATTATCGCTTGTATGAATTTCGTGAATTTATCCACAGCTCGAGCGAGCAAAAGAGCCAAAGAAGTGAGCCTTCGCAAAACAGTGGGGGCAGAAAAACACCAGCTCAAAGTCCAATTTATTCAGGAATCCGTGCTATTGGCTTTTGTTTCCCTTGTTCTTGCGTTTTTTATGTGTTCACTTTTTATTCAGTCTTATAATGGGATTTTTGCCGAAAATCTGTCGCTTTCTTTGTTTTTGCAGCTTAAGCATATGATCATTCTTGTGGGAGCAACCTTTGCCGTCGGCGTGTTAGCCGGTCTGTATCCAGCTTATTATCTGACCAGATTCGAACCTGTCGCAGTCATGAAAGGAGGTCCGCTGTCAGGAAGCGGAAAGTCTGTTTTTCGCAGGAACATGGTTATCATCCAATTCAGCATTACCATCATACTGATTGTTGGGGTATTCACTGTGTATAAACAGATGAGATACATCCAGACCCGGTCTTTGGGTTTTGATAAGGAAAATGTGATTATCATTCCTGTAAGAAGCCAGCAGATCGCTCAAAATTATGGATCATTTTGGACCGAACTGATGCGCAACTCTCAGATTGTAGCCGCTTCCGCGTCCTCAGAGGTTCCCGCCGATTCCCATTACAGCAATTCCCACGTCAATCCTCCAGAATCAGATGAACCCATAAGTATGATTCTTTTTTCCAGCGACCATGACTATGTGGAAACTTACCAGTTGGAGGTCCTTGCAGGGCGGGCGTTTTCGAGGGATTTCAGCACAGATACAGAAGGGACCATCATTCTGAATGAATCTGCGGCTCATAGAATCGGCTGGACGCCTGAGGAAGCGGTCGGGAAAAAACTGGAAGGGGGATATTCGGAGAGTGAGGCTCAGGTTGTGGGTGTCGTAAAAAACTTCCATTTTAAATCTCTCCGAAGGGAAGTTGAACCGATGGCCCTATTCCTTTATCCAAACTATATTCGTGAGATCTCAGTCAGAATAATGCCTGGCGATATCGGGAAAACTTTGAATTTTATTCAAAAGACCTGGGAAACCGCATTTCCCGCAGAACAGTTTGAATACAGCTTCCTGGATAATCGCATTAATCAGCTGTACGCAAGTGAAAGGAAGATGCAGAAGATTTTCGTGATCTTCTCGTCTCTTTCCATTCTAGTTGCCTGCCTGGGGCTTCTCGGTCTGGTCTCTTTCACTGCAGAGTTGAAGACCAAAGAGATTGGCATTCGGAGGGTGCTGGGTGCTTCGACAGGCAGTGTGGTAGTAATGCTTTCTAAAGAATTTATCAAATGGATTTTACTTGCCAACATCATTGCATGGCCCTTGGCATGGTTCATGATGAACAAATGGCTGCAGAATTTTGCATATAGAGCAAATATCGGATGGTTCGTCTTCGCACTGGCCGGCTTTGTGACGGTGTCAATTGCCATATTCACTTTTATTTTCCAAACTGTAAAAACGGCGTGCATCAATCCTGCGGACAGTCTGAGATACGAATAGATCCAGATACGCCTTCTTCCCCACTCTCATATTCAACAAGCTCTTTTTTTTCACTTTTATGATTCAGCTTTGACTTGTTCCACCTTGTGATATCCTGAAGCGAGAGTGTCACGCTCTCACAGGTTGACAAGGATGGAACAAACCGTCCAAAATAGGAGGCTGAAGAGACCGAGATAGAATGCCAAAGAAAAAAAAGAAAAACATCCGATATGAAATCGCAGACGATATCCAAAGGCTACTCGTGGATATCGTTCGAACATTGAACCTCGGTCATATTGATCTGGACAAGGTTGTCTGTCTAAGGAGTTATGGTTCCTCGGCAAGAAGAGTCATTGCAAGATGTCACGGGATGAGCAAAGTCCTGCAGATCGCGATGCAGATAAAAGCCTTTTATGTGTTGGAGTTCATATCCGAGCGATTCGACAAGCTTGACGATAAAGAACAAGAGGAAACGATCATCCATGAGTTGATGCATATCCCGAAAAATTTCGGCGGAGGTTTCAGGCATCATGACCACGTCTCGGAGGAAAATGTCAAATTGATGCTAGAGCGCTATCGAAAGGCAAAAAATAAATCTAAAACTCCTCACGTTATGAATTAAGCAGGTCTCTCCCCTATCGGAAGATGCTCCAGATTAATCAAGATGAAAATTGATCTCTGTTATATCTTTTCGAATTGGATGCGCACACGTCCAGCATCCAGATAAAATCCGGTGATTTTTTCCCTCTTTCCTCGTTTAAACTCCAGTTTGCCATATTCTGATAGGAATTTATCCTTATCGATCATTTTAAGAGGTTTCTCTGGCGCGTTCCTGTGCTTGAAAACCAGCTTGTCGTCCTCAGCGACGAGTTTGTACGTTGCTGGCAGTTCATCGTTATAATAGAAGCCGGAATAAGCCTTGAGCTCTTCAGTCGTTAACGGAGCAATCTTCGGAGTCTTCTTCAGATTAATTTCCCCCTCCCCTTCTATGGTCACTTTGGCATTTTGAGCTTCTCTGTCAGGTGGCCAAAATTCGACTGTGATGTCCCCAGGGGCATCTTTAGTCACGAATTTCGATCGGCTGACAGGGATCAGGCGAAATTTCTCGCCCCTGGTTTCAATGACGAGCTTGTCTCCTTCGACCGAGAACTCGACAACAGTCAAACCCTTTGTTGCGATAAACATTCCAGTTTTGTTATCGAGTTCTTCTTTGGTGAGAGCCACGGGTTTGATTTCTTCGGCCGCCTTTTCAGGGGATTCCATGGCTGTAAATTTATCAGCCAAGTAGATATCCGTGATCTGTCTGCAGAGTTGAGAAGGATTGATGCTTGCCAGGTTGGCCAGGCAGATAACCGTGAATTTCTCTTCCGGGAAGCGGATCATTTCGGCTCTGAAACCCACCCATGCACCTCCGTGGGCGACCGTCTTCAATCCTTTATAATTGCTTAAACGAAGTCCAAAGGCATACTCCAATTTCTCTCCATTGTTCAACGATCCTGTTTGATGCATGAGTTCCATAAGTTCTTTGCCCAGCATTTCGTTATAAAATGTCTGGTCCCAGAGGTACAAGTCTTCGACCGTAGTGAAGACTCCGCCGTCTCCAACATGATTTAAGGTGGTGTTGTTGATTTTAAAACCACCCTTGGTTTGGGCGTGGCCATCTGCCCGACCCTTGACGATCATGGTGTAGTCATCATGGAAGTGGGTGTTGTTCATGCCCAAAGGCTTGAAAATTTGCTCTTGGGCAAATTCATTGAGGGATTTGCCGCTGACTCGAGAAACGATAACACCCAACAAGAAGTATCCAGAGTTCGAGTAGAGGTATTCATTACCCGGCACAAAATTTAGACCTTTCTGTCTCGATAAAATAGCGACCGTATCTTCGGGAGTAAAAAAATCGTCTTCTGATTTTCCTGCCAGATACTCGAGTTCGAGATAGTCGCGGAGACCACTGGTGTGGTGGATCAGATGCCTTACAGTTATGGGTTTTTCGTACTGGGGAAGCTCCGGTACATACTTGCGGATGTCATCATCGAGCGAGATTTTACTTTGCGATACGAGGATACCAATGCAGGCTGCGGTGAACTGTTTGGATGTCGAGCCAATGCGGAAGACGGTTTCTGGAGTGATCGGAATGTTTTGCTCCAGATTTGCCATGCCGTAGCCGCGTTTATAGATTATTTCTCCGTTGTGAATGATGGCCAAGGAAGCGCCTGGAGATATGGTTGTGTCCCAAATATCGAAAAGTTTATCTACTTGATTTGTCTTGTCATCTGCAAGGGATATTATGCTCAGAATGGCGATGAGAAAAAATATCCCTCCGATTTTTGCTATTGTTAGGTGATTTTTCATGTTTGTCCTCCTCGAGAAGAGTATAATTTTGCTGTAATCATGATGCTATTTTCAACAAAATTGCTTGAGGGCTGAGACGAAAAATGAGATTATCACAGTCTCATCAGCTTGGTCAATGGATTGTACAAAGTCAAAATTAGAATTGGGATTTAAGGGAGGGATCGGACCCCTTGACCCGGTAGAAAGAATCATGAAAAAATACCACAGATGAAATAATGTCTATTTTAAAGGAGTATCCTATGGAAAAAATATCCACGCAGTCATCCCTATCGAGGAATCATCTTATTTTCATCCTCTTCGTTTTCGTGCTTTTGTATTCCGTGCCTTGCGCCTATGCTCAGACTATTCCGAAACCTGAGGAATTTTTTGGATTTGCAGTTGGTGCAGATTACCATCTCATCGATTATCAGCAAGCGATCGACTACTGGAAAAGACTTGAAGAAAGCTCGGGAAGAATCAAGCTCTTTGAGTATGGGAAGTCTTCAGGAGGTCGAACCATGATCCTTGCTGTAGTCTCATCGGAAGAGAATATCGCCAAACTTGATGACTATAGAACAATTGCAAAGAGTCTTTCCCTTGTTCGAGACATTTCTGATGAAAAAGCCCTAAAAATGGCTGAAGAGGGAAAGGCAATAGTCTGGATTGATGGAGGACTGCACGCGACAGAAGTCGCGCCAGCACAACATATCATCCAACTGAGCTATGACCTCCTAATTGATGAATCAAAGATGATAAAAAAAATCAGGGATGAGGTCATAACTATGTTGGTTCTCCCGAATCCAGACGGTATGGACATGGTATCAGAGTGGTATAAAAAAAATCTTAATACACCTTTCGAGACCAGTCCCCTTCCCCGACTCTATCAAAAGTACATAGGGCACGATAACAATAGGGACTCCTTTATGCTCAGCGTTCCGGAGACCAGAAACATCAACACCATTATCAATCATGAATGGTATCCACACATTTTCTATAACCACCATCAGAGGGCTCCGTTTCCCTCACTGATCTTCATCCCTCCCGATAGCGAGCCCACCAATCCAAACCTTCACCCTTTACTTCTTCGCTGGCAAAATTTCATCGGTGCGGCCATTGCAAAGGCTTTCGAATCAGAGGGAAAACAAGGGGTGATTTCTCGCTACCTTTATGACACGTGGTATCCGGGCTATGTGACACAAGTCTGTGATTTTCACAATATCATCTCTACATTTTCTGAGACATTTCTTTACTACTATGCCACTCCACATTTCTATACAGTTCGAGATTTCCCTGAAGAACACCGTGATTTCACCATCTCGCTCTTTTTCACGAATCCATGGAAAGGGGGATGGTGGCGTCTACGTAACGCTGTCGAGTACTGCCTCACTTCATCAAAGGCAGTCTTAGACCTCGCAGCTAAACATCGTGAAGAGCTCCTGTATGCAAAATATTCAATGGGAAAGGAAACCATCACAAGATACCAGAATGAGCCTCCTTATGGCTGGATCATTCCTAAGGATCAGAGGGAGCCGGGAGTTGCTGCTCTGTTGCTGAATAAGTTGATAGCTCTTGACCTTGAGGTCTTCCGAGCTGAAGAGTCCTTTGAAGCGGATGGAATCCTCTATTCCGAAGGAACCTATGTCCTCCCTACCAGTCAGCCCTTCGGTCGATTGCTGAAGACACTGTTCGAGATACAGGTTTATCCAGACTTGCGCAAATATCCTTCTCTCTGGCAGAGTATTGTGGACCCTGTCGATCTAAAGATTCCCCCTCTCCGGACTTATGATGTACTGGGGTGGACATTACCATTACAGATGGGGATCAAAGCGGTGATGATGAACTCTCCGAGTCAGGCTGAACTCAAGAGAGTTGATAAAATTGTTCCTCAGGGGGGAAGAATATCCGGCACCGGCAATGACCTTTATCTTCTTCCTTACGAAAGGATAAACAGCGTCATCGCCTTGAACCGTCTTCTTGATGCAGGAGCAGAGGTCTTTTGGGCGAAAGCTCAGTTCAATCATGAGAACATTTCCTACCCGCCTGGAACCGTGATAGTTCCGGTTTCCAAGACTGTCAAGAAAATAATGCCCCCGCTTATCGAAGAATTGTCACTGCAGGTGAATAAGGTCAAAAAACTCTCTGTGTCTGTATACAAGCTCAAACCGCCAAGAATTGCTATATATCAACCTTGGATGGCAAACATGGATGAAGGTTGGACAAGACTGATCTTGGAAAATTACGAATTTCCCTTCACGATTATCCACAACGCAGAAGTCCGAGCAGGGAGTCTGGGAGATCGGTTCGATGTCATCATCCTAGCCCATCAAAGTACCGATTCTATCATAAACGGTCATCCAAAGGGCACGATGCCACCGCAATACGCCGGAGGTATTTCCTCATCTGGCATCCGGAACCTTCGTCAATTTGTCGAGAAGGGAGGGACTTTGGTGACACTCGGTTCTGCGTGTGACTTACCCATAGAGCAGTTTCACCTCCCGCTCAAAAATATCACGAAAACTCTCACTCCCGATGAGTTTTTTGCTTCAGGCCTGCTGGTCAGAGTTATTTTTAATTTGGAGAATCCAGTGGCGTTCGGGATGCCAAAAGAGGCTTCAGGATTCTTCGCACACAGTCCGACCTTTCAGACATGGCCTTCATTCGAAGGAGGAGTTGAGGCCCAGCCAATTGCCAAGTATCCTGATGAGAATATCATGCAAAGCGGATGGATGCTGGGTGAAGAACATCTGAAGAACAAGACGGCAGCTTTAGAAGTCCCATTGGGCCAAGGCAGAATCATCCTATTAGGTTTCAGAGTTCAACACCGCGGTCAGAGTGTGGCAACATTTAGGCTGCTTTTCAACGCACTCTTTTACGGCTCGGCCGAAGAGTCCCAGATGTCTAAATAATTGTCTCGATTGTCTCCTTATAAACAATTCCGCGGTCCCTCAAACCTCTGCGCATGAATTCTACGCATTCTGGATTCCGGCCGATGAATTCCGGAGCAGATACACCTTTTCGCCTATAGAGACCCTGAGCGATCATTCTCAATGCGATTGTTGCCGTATATCCGGTCGTCCGCGCCATAGAGTGTGTTTTTGTGGCAGAATCATGACGATCCAATAGGTCGTAAGCAAAGCGCAATCTTGTTTCTGCCTTTTTCCCCTCGACGATCAGTTTTAGAACTGTTATGTCTTTATCATTCTCATTCAATTTCCATTTTGGAAATAGCAGCTGTGCTGTAAGATCCAGAGGTCGAATCTTTGTTCCATTGATGGGGATTTTGTCCTTGTTAAAAAAGCCAGTCTCTCTGAGCATGGCCATTTTTTCGACATGGCCAGGATAACGCAGCGTTTTTTCTTTCATGTTACGAGCCGAAATCGTTTTTAAAAGAGTGCGCAGTCCATCAGTGTTAAAGGCTTCTAATGTCCCCACACCAGGAAAATCAATCAGTTCCGGATCAGACAATGCCGGTTTGACACATAATTTCCCCTTCTCCATATACCTAGCTGGACGAATATATTCCTCGATCACATCGATCGGTGAAAAAACCGCCTTGAATTCATACGGCCATTTTCGATCTTCCGGCAATCCTCCGACATATATATTCACATTATGCGTCTCATCCAATAATCGGTCGACATAACCAACCAAAATGCTAGACATACCGGGAGAGACGCCACAATCGACGATCGCTGTTACCTCATTTCGTTTGGCGAGATCATCGAGCAAAAAAGGATCTTCGGAGAAGAAAGCGATATCCACCACATTTTTTTTTGCCTCGATGACAGCTTTCAAGGTTTGGAATCCCATATAGCCAGGCACTGCGCTTACAACAAGATCATGGGGAGCTATCACCCTTTTTACATTCTCTGTTTTGGAGAGATCTTCCTTGATAGTTTTGATGGGATATTTTCTCTTTTCCAAGCTTTTGAGAATATTTACATCTCTATCCACGGCAGTCACTTCAAAATGGGGCTCCTTCGCAAGATCTACTGACATTGGCGTGCCTACAAGTCCGGATCCGAGAATTATGATTTTCGTTTTCTCTTTCATTTTTATATTCCTTTATTGATGTTCAATATCTTACCCATTCAGAGGGAATCATACTGGTGAACGGTTTGGAAAAAATGATAGTGGCGGGTGATTATAGGCCGCTAAAGCGGTTCATGTATCTGAGAAGAGAGTCAATCATGATATTATTCTAATGAAAAAGTAAATTTTATGTCAAATACTAGTCTGCAGTTCCTCCTCCATCAACCACCAGAGTGGCTCCAGTCATGAAGGAGGAGTCGTCCGAGGCAAGAAAGAGTGCGGCTTTGGCAATCTCTTCGGGGGTTCCGATCCTTCCCATCGGGCGTTGGGCAACGGCCCGCGTATAGTACTCTTCCCAAGTTAAGCCGCGCATCTTGGCATCCTCATCGAGCATCGGGGTTTTTACGTCACCAGGACAGAGGCAGTTCACGCGGATGCCTTGGGCTGCGTGGTCGATGGCCATAGCCTTTGTCATCAGAACGACACCGCCTTTGGAAGCGCAGTAGGAAACGGCTTCGTTTCCACCCACGATCCCCCATCCAGAACCATTGTTGATGATCACACCGCTTTCCTGCTCTATCATCGGAGGCAAAGCGAACTTGGACATCAGAAACGTTCCCTTGAGGTTGATATCGATTGTGAGATCCCAGTCTTCTTCTGAACAGTCAACAGCATTGTCCGGAAAATATACCCCAGCATTATTAAATAGAATATCCAGCCGGCCGAATGCCTCGAGTGTTGCCTCCACCGTTTTCCTGCATTCATCTGGGAACCGAACATCTGCGATGACGAAGATAGCATGCCTGCCAATCTGGTTTATCTCTTCGACGACTTCTCGGCATCTTCTTTCATTAAGGCCCGTGATGCACACTTGTGCACCTTCCCGGGCAAAGAGAATTGCTGTCGCTTTTCCAATCCCTGAGTTTCCTCCTGTTATTATTGCTACTTTATCAGCGAGTTTCATTTTTCCCTCCTCCCAAGAAATTGAGATGATCTTTACACGATTGATTCTTAGAGAGGATACTTTCCACATGACGTTTCAGTGCATATTCCGATGGCAAGGCCTCGGGCAAGTTTAATTCTCCTTTGAATCTCAAGTGTTCGGGAATGTCTTCGTACAACCTATTCTTATTGAGAGAGTGATTTTTGCAGTTGTTTGGCCTTGGACACATGCTGTTGGGATTCCTGGTATCTCCCTAATCTATTATAGATATCAGCTAGAACAAAGTGGGCGAGAACAGTTGTCTTTAAATCGGGAGTTAGACTGATTCCCTTCTCCGCCAGCTGGGCTGCCTCGTTGAGATCCATTCCAGTGTCCATATAAGCTTTTGCCAAAAAGACATAGGCACTGCCATATTCTTCATTTTTCTGGATACAGCTTTTGAATTCTTTTATGGCTTTGTCCAGTTCTTTTATTCTGACATACAAAAGGCCCAGATTGAAATCTGGGTGGAAGTTGAATGGACTCGTTTCTTGCTCTTTTTCATATTCTAAAACGGCTTGATCTAATTCCCCTCTCGCTTCGTGGAGCAAGGCCATGTTGAAATGGGCATTGATAAGTGGGACACTTCTTTCGATGCTTAGTGCCTTTTCTATTTCTTGCTCGGACTCATCATACATGTTCATCTTCAAGTATACGGCTCCCAATTTATTGTGAAACACTGGAGCCTCAGGATTAATCGCAATCCCAGATTTAAGATAATTCTTTGCCTCCTCGAGCTGTCCTTTCTCATGGTAAATATCTCCTAAATGCAGGAACGATTTGGTGTCTTTGGGATCCATTTCTACCAGTCGTTTAAAGCCGACAATCGCCTCATCAAACATCCCCGCATTTTTATAGGTTATAGCCATTCCGAATATGGCTTCGTAATAATCTGGATCGACTTCAAGGGCTTTTCTGAATTCTTCGATAGCCTCATCATATTTCTTCTGTTTGGAATAGATGTTTCCAAGGATGTACCGGGCTTCAAGAACAGAAGGATCCTTCCCTAAGACATCCTTGATTTTTTTCTCAGCCTCGTCCATCCTCTTTTCTGTGACCAGAAACTGGGAGAGTTTTATCTCGTTATAGAGCTCGATCTTGTCTTTCGGGTCGGCCAGTTTGCCCTCTTTTTCTTTGGCTTTGGTGTGGAAAGAACCTATGTACCCTAAAGCTTGGAGTTTCACCAAGGAGTCGTTATCGATTTTTCTGGGGCCCACATCCTCGATTCCTTCTGCGGCATTTTCTTCGATCAAGGCCAACAACTCTCCTTTCATCTCATGGCCTAAGGAGGCTTTTTTGTTGACGAGGTTGTTGACTTCTCCTGGATCCTCCAGTGTGTCATAGAGTTCCGGCTGGGGCGCATCGATAAATTTGTATCGCCCCTTACGCAGGGACTTTAGTTCGCTCCAGCCATAATGGTATCTAGGCCAATACGTCTCACTGTAGGCAGAGCGCTCATTCTGAGCCTCATCCTCTAGAATAAGAGATAATAAACTTTCTCCTTGAACGCTTTCCGGCATTTCTTCGTCGAGAAGATGGAGAACAGTGGGCATAATATCTATACTTTTCACTTGGTTGGATACCACATGGCCGGCAAATTTTCCTTCTGGGAACCGGATGATGAGCGGCACTCTGATATCGGAATCATAGATAAAAAAACCATGGGCACTTTCTCTATGTTCGCCGAGGCTTTCCCCATGGTCTGCAGTAAAAATAATAAGAGTCTTATCAAATAAATTTTTCTTTTCCATAAAATCCCGAAATTCGCCCATCAGTTGATCGACATAGGCAATTTCACCGTCATAGAGTCCGAAATGACTCCCCTTGTACTCTGTTTTATAAGGCTCCGGAGGATCGTACGGGGTATGGGGATCATAGAGATGAATCCAGGCGAAAAATTTCTGCTGAGATTGGTTCTCCACCCATTTATAGACTTCTGCCAATACCTCATCTCCCCTTCTCTGGACAGAGTCAAGGCTTACTGTTTTGTACTTTGTCAGGTCAAAATTATCATAGTAATAGTCAAAACCTTGCTCGAGCCCCCAGCGAGAATCGAGGACAAAAGCAGCCACGAAGGCTCCGGTTGCATAGCCTTTGTTTTTCAAGGATTCGGCCAGAGTGAGATGGTTCTCATCGAGGTAAAATCCCCCGTTATCACGGATGCCATGATGGAGAGGATAGGTCCCCGTTAAGATTGAAGAGTGAGAGGGAAGAGTTAAAGGAGCCTGGACGATGTTGTGTTCAAACAGAATTCCTTCGTTCGCCAATCGATTGATTTGAGGAGATTTTACCTTGTCGTAGCCATAGCATTCCAAATGATCCGCCCTGAGTGTGTCAATAGTAAACAGGATGATATTCAGCTCCTCGATCTTAACCGGACTTAACATGGATTGGAAGTCCTTCAGGGTCTTATCGCTTCTTATTTCTTTCTCGGGCCTGGCTCTTAAGAGGAACATATAAATGAGCAACCCGACCAAAACGAGGAAAATCACAGCCGGAATCCATATTCTTTTATTCATAATCATATCTTCCTTCTCTGATGTATTTTATGATATTTATCATAATCAAGTCTATTCCAGGATGTTTTCCCAAATAATCAGGTAATTCAATCATAGTAGAAGGGATAGATGAATATAAGCCTCTATTTACCAGAGAAAAGTAGGTATAATAGAGGAAATAGGATATCCTCAATCTAACTCAGATATCTTCTTTTTCAGGATTTTTACCTTTTCCTCAACATCAGGTTGATGGTCGTTGATTTCCAATGATTTCTCCCACGCGGCCAGGGCTTCATCCCATATCCCCAGGCGGTAATAACATTCTCCTATTGAATTCAGAAGGTTTAAATTTATCCCATAATGGGAGAGAGCCTTGTTGTAGACGGCAATGGCCTGATCGAATTCCCCCAGAGCCTGATGGGATTTTCCCAAAAGAAAATAGAGTTGAAAAGGAACCTCTGACACATCAGAGAAAGCCATCAGCACCTGCTTAACCTGTAGGTGTTTTTTTTGAACAGAATAGACTTGGGCCAGGTTCAGGGCAAAATCTAAGGAATCGGGCTTCTTCTGGAAAGCTTCCTCTAACTTGGCCTGCGCTTTATTGACTTCTCCCTTGCTGAACAACTGTTTTCCTAAGAGGAAGGAATAGACAGGGTGATCTGGGGGCGGCAGTGTTTTGGTGTGAATCCAGGGGCGGAGGAACACTGAGACAGGGGAAATCTCGAAATTCTCTTCCTCATAAAGGATTTCCTGTTCACCATCCCACAACCCAACCCGAAGGCGGTAGTAGCCCGGAGGAAATTCCTGGAGAGAGAATTCATGTCTAAAATTCACTCCTTCTTCATTTTGGTTGACTTTTCTGTTGAAATTTAAAAAAGGCCCATCGTCTTTGAAAAATTCATATTTCAACTGACCTTTTTGCCTCAAATCAGAAGATAAACCGGTGATCTGGAAGGCCAGGAAGAGCGTATCTTGTGGACGAAAGATATTTTTAGGTTGATGAAGAATTTGAAAAGAGCCTAATTTGAAGGCCTTAAGATTCTGCGTCTCAGATGAGGCCTGGTCCATTTTATAACCTAATACCAAAGAACTCATGCCCAGTGCAGAATCATCCTTAGGAATGATAATATCCTTTTCTACCGTGGTGAATTCTTTCGATACTTCATTCTTTATGATCAAAGAAAATTTGTAGGAGCCAGCAATCAAAGGGAACATATCATAAATATCGAAAGGCTTGTAGGCGATGCTTTTAAGCTGGTCTTCGTCCAGTTCTACAGAAATGGATCCATCATATTGGTAAATTGTTTTTCCCTCTGAATCGGAAACATTTCCGTTTATTTTCAAATAGGTGGAATATTTATCTTGATACTGCTGCATTGAAAATTTCATGATTTCCACAACATAGTGGACAAAATAAACTCCCGGAGGATTTTGAAGGATTTTGATCGAAGAATCGCTGTCTATGTAATTGGCAGAATATTCCACTTCCACCTTGTCTTTATAAGCCAAAAACATCTGTGCATATTTGTCCTCCAATTCCTTTTGCGGAACGGTATGAATATTCTGGATCAAGATATCAGAAGCCAATGAGGGGCGACCATATTGAGTTGATGCTCCGGGAATAAGGGAAAGAGAAACTTTGGCCAGGCTGGGGTTTATTTTCTTTAAAGCCCGGAAAGCTTGGACATAATCCGCCTGGTCGCCATAATAGGATGTGAGCAGAGCCTGAGGGCCATCGGCACTGGGGCTGTAAAGAACATACTCTCCCACTCCATCTTTCAGGAAAAAAACCAGATTAAACCCGGAGGGAAGACCGTATTGGGTTAAACCTTGATAAAACCAGACTTCAGTGTTGTATATCTGAGTTCCGCCGGTGTGGTGATCGATTCCCCTGGGTTCACCAAGAATGATATAGATCCTTCCCCGATCGGTTTTCCAGCCAGGCTTGGGGACAGCTCTTCCGAAATTATGATTGGCATAATTGATGCGACGATAATGCTCTTCCTTGAATTCATTTTCTGGCGTTCCAGATGTTGGATCCCTGTGTTTCCAGAATGCTTGTATAAAAAGATCTCTTTCTCGATCTGTCTGAAGCTGGAGAAAAACCTCCTTCTCAAGAGGGGTGATAATATAGCATACCTCCTGTTCTAGCCATTTTTTAAATCGGGGAGGAAGCTTGCCTTCTGACTTGACTCCGGATGAAACCTCCAGCGGGAAAGCCAGTAAAGATATGAATAGAATGATTATGTATTTTTTTATTATATTCAGCCTCCCGTCACTTATTGAGCTTATCTCACTCATATTCATAAATCATTGTATTACTAATATTAGAGAATTTGCAATTAAGTGAACTCCTTTATGGGATTAGTGACGCTCTAATATTTTGGAAGGCCCGGAGAAATCCTGGAACATAGAAAAAAGACAAAAAATAGAAAATATATACAAATTAATAGCATAATGATGCTTGACACATCCAATTTAGGTGGATATATTTTTAGATAGATACATTAAATCCAAATTATATGACAAAGGATTTGGAGTGAAATAATCCTGATCGTTCCGAATCCAAACATATTAATGGAGATAGAATGTCGGTGATCCTTTCCGCTGCTTCCGGAGTACACAAGCCAAGCAACCTTGTGATAAGGTCAAAAGATAAAATAATTTTGTGCTTAAGGTGTGGTTTTTTTGCCTTATGAACCAACTTTTATCCAATGAAAGGAGGAGAATAATGAGAAGAACAATCATATCAATGGTAGCTATTTCTACAGCTCTTTTACTCATGGGTAGTATGAGCTATGCCCAGATAAGAACTGGAACCATCACAGGTACAGTCACAGATACAGATGGAGTGATTTTGCCAGGTGCCACAGTCGGACTTTCAGGTGAGAAGCTTTTGGGGGGTGTGCGTTCTATTGTAACAAATGAGAAAGGTAAGTTCAGGTTTCCAAACCTTATGCCTGGAGAATATGAGTTAACCGTTACTTTGGCAGGCTTCCAGACTGCCAAAATAAGCGAACTCCGTGTAAACGTTGCTGGAACGGTTACTGTGGATGTAATCTTAAAACAAGCCACCTTAGATGTGAGCGTCACAGTATTGGCGGAATCTCCCGTAGTGGATGTAGCCAAGTCGGTTGTCTCCACCAATATCACCTCAGAATTGATGGAAGTCCTCCCCATGCGCCGCTTTACCTTCTTCGATTATGTTGGAACAACGCCAGGCGTCACAACCGGAGGAGACCGAACGAATAATTGGCAATCGGCCATGGGATCTGGTGACATGGAAAACACCTATTACTTTGAAGGGGTTGAAACCACCAACCCAGAAAACGCAGGTTCCTGGTTATGGGCAAACCCCGATCAGATCGAAGAAATAGATGTTATCGTGTCAGGAGCTCCGGCTGAATATGGGAACTTTCAGGGCATGGTTGTCAACCTCGTCAGCAAAACTGGGTCCAATACATTTCAAGGCAGTATCAATTTTTATCAGCGTTGGAACTGGTTAACAGGAAACAACACACCCGAGGAAGAATTTCCTTACTATCGTGATAAGTATTTAGAGCTTACCGGTACCTTCGGGGGGTATCTGATAAAGGATAAACTCTGGTTTTTTCTAGCCGGGCAGCTGATGACTGATAGATCGGTTGGAGTGGGGGCCGATCCAGCTTTTGGGGTTGGAGATTATCACCTAAATACTCAGTTCGTGAGGCTTGACTGGCAGATCAATAAAAATAATAAGTTCACCGTTTCAAATGACACCAACTGGTATCAAGGGAACGGTACCCCTTCAGAATTTACACCTTATGAATGCGTGTGGGCTGAACACTCCTGGAATCCTCTACCAAGCGCCACCTGGACTTCGATCCTCAGTACAGATACATTCTTTGAGATCAAATATTCCGGATGGTGGGTCACTCCTCTGTATGCTGAAGCTGCAGATGGAGACAAGGTAACTCCTTATCATTGGGATGCTGCAACTGGGATGGAGTCAGGAAACTATTGGTATTGGGGTGAATGGACCACCGGCCAGCATCAAATCCAGGGTACAGTTACCCATTATGCTGAGGATTTTCTCCTGGGTGACCACGAGTTCAAATTTGGGGCTATATACAACCACGGCTGGGCTGATTGGAAATGGGGCTACTGCAGCGGCGTGTGGTATTACGATTGGGATGGGTATCCTTATTTTGCCTATTATATGGACCCTGAAGAGTATGGAGGAGTTACCAACAGAATCAGTTCCTTTCTTGACGATAGTTGGACTGTAAGTGACCGCTTAACCTTGAACTTGGGTATCAGATTCGATCACGTTCGAGGCGGCTTCCCCGAGTACGATTTACTGGATAGATTCGGAAACCCAACAGGAGAAAAAACTGCGGCGAATATGGACCTTATCAAATGGGACACATTTTCGCCACGGCTGGGAATTGTTTTCCAATTGACTGGGGATAGGAAAACAATATTGAAAGCAAGCTATGGCCGGTATTATAGCCATTTGCTTATTAGGAGCTTTTATGCGAACGCCCCATCGCATACCGATAGATATATTTATGAATACAACTGGGATACACTTGCTTTCGATATTCTATGGGAACATACAGATCCCTTGGCCAATATAGGCATTGACCCGAATCTGAAAAATCCGTATTCTGACCAATATTCCGTAGGAATTGAAAGGGAAATATTCCCTGAATTCTCTCTTTCTTTAACTGGTATCTATAAGGAATCAAAGAATATGATCGCCACGCTTAATACTGGGGCAGTATATGAGACTATAGACTACTATGATGAATTTGGGAACCAGCATATTCAGGTCTTCAATCAGACAAACAGCTATGAAGACAATTTCTTCTTAACCACCAATCCAGGTGACCATTCTAATTATAAAGCAATAATTTTAGCTTTCAGGAAGCGCCTCTCCCACAACTGGCAGGTGAATGGTAGTTTGACCTTGGCTAAGGCACGAGATTACCCCGTTGGCTATAGTGATAAGAATTCTCTCATCAATAGGTACGGAGTCGCGGGCTATTTTGACCGAGAATATCAGTTCAAGATGAGTGGAACCTATATCTTTCCTTACGGAATAATGATCACCGCCTATTTTTCTCATGAGCAAGGGAGGGCTTTTAACCGCACAGTAAGGGTACCGCTGGATCAGGGACGTCAAACTGTAGCAGCCGAGGAACCAGGCAGCCAAAGATATCCCGACCAGACATTTTTGGATCTGAGAGTGGAAAAAGAATTTAGACTCTGGAAAACAACCAGATTAAAACTGTTGATAGACGTATGGAACCTTCTGAATAACGACGCAAACCAAAGGGTCGCCAGTACTAATGCAGCCAGCGACGCCTACTTGGCACCCACGAGCTACGATCTACCAAGGAGAGCTCAGATAGGTATTCGTTTCGTTTTCTAAACAGCTCAAGCACTTCATACACTAAGGGGAAGCTCGAAGGCTTCCCCTTTTTTCATTTCTGTCTCTCTCTTTCGACGCTCACGAGCGGAACGAGGGCGAAACCATCTTCCGCGGCATCATGTAATCGGACGTTCGGCAAGAATGTCAAACAAGAGCGGAATCCCTGCCTAGTTGGTGGTTGCGCTGCCCTTCACGTACTTGCCGTACCAGTCCAGATAACGCTCATAGAGATCCTTGATGTAGGACGGCGTCTGGATCCCATGAAACTCGCCAGGGTACACGACGAGTTGTGTCGTACGTCCGAGTCGTTTGAGCGCCTGATAGAGCTGCTCCGAATTGAGGATGGGGACGTTCCAATCCTTTTCCCCTCCCACGATGAGCGTTGGGGTCGTCACGTTCTCCACATAGTTGAAAGGCGAGAGCTTTTCCCAAATCTCCCGATTCTCCTTTTTCCAAGGAACACCGAGCTCGTACTCCCACCACCGCTGGTAATGGTCGTGGCCATAGTTGGCGACATACAGCGTGGAGCTGGCGCCAGTGATGGCGGCCTTGAATCGGCCGGTCTTGACGATGACATGGTTGGTCAGCAGACCGCCGTAGGACCATCCGCCTACCCCTAGCCGATCGGGATCGGCATAACCTTGCTCGATAACATAGTCGACCGAGGCCAAGACGTCCTCGTAATCCTTCTCACCCCACGACTTCCAGATACCCAAGGAAAAATCCTGGCCGTAGCCGGAAGAGCCACGCGGATTGGGAAGGACGACCACATAGCCGTCGGCGGCAAAGAGCTGGGCTTGGAAGTGGAAGCCGTAATCGTATTGGGAGACCGGCCCGCCATGTATGCGGAGCAGAGCGGGGTAGCGAAAGTTCGGATCGAATGCCGGCGGCTTCACTACAAAGGCTTCGATTTCGGTTCCGTCCTTGCTCTTGAACCGGATCTCCTCGACGGCTCCAAGCTGAAGCTCGGAAAGGAGCTTCCCGTTGACATGGGAGAGCTGCTCCAATTCACCTCTTGAGTAGATAAACACCTCAGGAGGGAGATGGGGCCCTGTCATGAGGGCGGCGATCATACCATCCTTACCGATCTCGAATCCGTTGATGATTTGAGTGCCGGTAATGAGCCGTTCCACCGTGCCTCCTCCTGACGGAATGCGGGCCAGCTGACGCTCACCGCTGTCTTCCAGAACGAAGTAAATCGATTCTCCGTCCACGGAGAAACGGGGATTCGACATATGCCGGTCCAACTTTTCGGTGAGCACGTTGGCTTCACCACCCTGAGAGGAGACCACTGCCAGGTGAGGCGTAGCGTACACCAAGGCGTCCGTGTCGGTGATCGAGATGTAAGCGATGGACTTACTGTCGGGGCTCCAGGTGGGCGAGCTATCGGCCCCGGGATTCTTGGTTACCTGAAGCAGTGTTTTCCCCTGATCCGGATTGTCCGCCGCAACGACCCATATGTCGGTGTTATAGTTATGATCGGGCTCTTCGGTGCGGTTATTGACGAAGGCCACGGACTTGCCGTCCGGCGACCAAACGGGCTCACTGTCGTCGAAATCGCCGGATGTGATTTGAGTCGTCGTCTTGGACTCAACATCGAAGACATAGAGATGGGTACGACGACGATCCAGATAGCCGATGTAGTCCTGCTTGAACTGAAGGCGATCGATCACCCAGGGTTTGGGTGTTCTCTCCTTGTCTTCGCTGTTGTTGTCCTCTAATTCTCCGGGCTTCGGATCCTGAAGGGTCAACAGTAACTTGCCGCCGTCCGGAGACCAATCGTAGGATTTCACTCCCTGGGCGACCTCGGTGAGCTGTACGGAATCTCCACCCTTTCGGAAGAGCGTCCAGACCTGGGCCTTGTCATCGTCTCGAGCCGCGAGGAAAGACAAATATTTCCCGTCCGGACTCCACCGCGGCCGTGAGGCGGAGCTTCCCTTCGCGGTCATCGGTATCGCTTCACCACCCTCGACCGGCACCATCCAGATGCAGCTCTCGCTCTCGTCTTCCTCGAGGTCCAGAGTGGATACGGCGAAGGCAACCCACTTACCATCAGGACTGATTTGCGGATCGGAGACGCGATGGATTCGGAAATAGTCGTCGACGATCAAATTTCGGGTGTCACGACCTTCCTGGCCGAATGCGGCCGCGCGAGCCAATCCCAGGACGAGAGCTAAACTTAGAAAACTCTTTAACACTTTTGTCATTGATAGCTCCCTTTTTATATGCTTTTTAGTTGATAAGGAATCCAGTCAATAAAGCGTAGAATCGCAATTGAACTGCCTCCTCACTTATCATTTGTATTCAATATAAACTTGCATTTTGATCGTAGCTTTTCGGGGAGAACTTGGTAAATTCATTCAAGTCACTAATTTTATCCTATTCACTCAAATTGGAGCTATCAAGATCTTTACACGTATTTTATGTTTACGCACGGTAGAAGCCGTATCGTTACACGTAAATCATTAAATTGTCAACGATATTGTATTCAATTTTGTATTCAAAAATAATGTATGATATATAATGATGAAGGAGAAAACAATGTTAGAAACGAGGAGACCAAAGCTGGACATGCTGTCTGAATCGTTCATCGATCAGATTGTTTCTGAAGCATTGGATGTTCTGGGAAAAACGGGCGTGCTCATAGAGAATGATGAAGCGTTGCGGCTTCTAGCAGACGCAGGATGTGAATGTAAAGGGCGAACGGTGTTGTTCAAGGAAAACCTTGTCGAAGAGTCCCTGAAAACCACGCCTCATTCCATCAAAGTGTATGACCGCAGCGGCGATCTGGCGATGAATCTGGAAGGTGATGCGATTCATTTTGATCCGGGCTCCGGGGCTTTGACGATTTTGGATCCGGTTACATTGGAAGAAAGAGACCCGGTAACCAAGGATCTCATCCGTTTTGCGACATTGACCGATGCCCTCCCCAACCTTGCGGCACAGAGTACAGAGATGATTTCCACCGATGTCCCTGGAGGCATGCAGGACAGGTATCGGTTATACATCGGACTGCAGTTCAGCAAGAAACCGGTAGTGACTGGTACTTTTGCTGTAGAGAGTTTTGAGATCATGAAAGATATGCTGGTGGCAGTCCGGGGGAGTGAAAGAGCGCTTAGAGAGAAGCCTCTGGCAATTTTTGACTGTTGCCCCTCACCGCCCTTGAAATGGAGCAACTTGACCTGTCAGAATCTCATCGATGCATCCAAGGCGGGGATTCCCGCCGAACTGGTGTCTATGCCCCTGACCGGAGCCACGTCTCCGGTAACGCTGGCCGGCGCATTGGTGCAATTGACTGCCGAAAACCTGAGTGGTATTGTCATTCACCAATTAGCCCACCCGGGATCGCCCATTATTTTTGGGGGTTCTCCCGCGGCGTTTGATATGCGGAAAGGAACGACACCCATGGGAGCCGTGGAGACGATGATGATCGATGCTGCTCATGTTCAGATCGGGAAACATCTGGGGCTTCCCACTCATGCCTACATGGGACTTTCCGACGCTAAAATCGTCGACGGACAGGCGGGGTTGGAGACAGGAATGGGAGCGCTCATTGCGGCTCTTGCGGGTGCGAACGTCATCTCCGGTCCGGGTATGCTGAATTTCGAGAGCTGTCAGAGTCTGGAAAAACTCGTTCTGGATAACGAGATCTGCGGCATGGCTCTCCGACTGGTCAGGGGTATCGAAGCCCGGGGAGATCGATTGGGTGGCGATCTGTACGGGGATATTTACGATGGTAAACATTTTTTGACTTCGGAAGAGACGCTTCGGTGGTTTCGTGAGGAACTGTATCAGGCCAGTTCGGTGATTGACCGCGATACATATGATGTCTGGACGAGTAATGGGAAAAAGAGCGCCTGGGATCGGGCGTGCGGTGAAGTCGAGAGAATCATGAGTTCCTACACAGTGGAACCGCTGCCGGACGATTCTCTCAAAGCACTGATGAGCATCATGAAGGACGATGCCCAGCGAATGGGCATCGATCTGCCACCTTTGGATTGAAGGTAAGGATATGAAATGTTTTTAGTGAATGCCAGCCAGACTTGGTTGGTCTCAATCACCATAGGTCGCTGGCTCGACAGAAACTCGAGCTGGGCATAATGCTGGACGCAGTTGCATCTGCAGCTGCGGAAATGAGTGCCGATGCGGTTGAGAGAAATTATCTTGAGCGGTTACGGGAAGAAAATCGGGTAGCAAATTCGGCAGCCGTCATGAGATATGGTCCGGGATATTGCGGTTGGCATGTCAGTGGTCAGAAGAATTGGAAAGTTTTCTGATGACACCCCTGAAATCCATTTCTGGTGTATTATTGACGGGCAAGAAAGAGATTCATATTATTGAAGACGACTATCCGTTCTGTAGTCAATGTAAGACGCATTCCTGTCAGCAGAGAATAAGAGCATTGTTACCTGAACCCGGGATGGGGAACACCACAAGGGGATAGAAGAGTAGTATGGAGATTTTGCAGGAAATATCTGAGGCATTGCAAAAGAACGTGGCACTCAGAGACTCCCCGCACAAATCAGCCTTGACTTGAGGCTGGAAAAGATTTTTGCACTCATAGGCAGGATGAGAATCGGGCTTATCCTCGATGCGTTCAATATTTTCAACCGCGAAGTTGAGACGGATGTCGAATCAAACATTGCTTATGTAAACTTCGGTAAAGCTGATTCTGTTTGCGACCCGAGATATTTCCGGGTCGGACTGAGGTTCTTCTTCTAGCTTTTTATTGTTCCGATTCTCGATGCGCGCAGGACCCTGTGCCAAATCTTGTATGTGGTCAGTCACTCACAAATTCTTTAG
>Ga0224495_10000615_pt1 | contig 27691 bp, 24 predicted proteins | sample SF_Jul11_sed_USG_FD_168128 | JGI IMG/M metagenome (GOLD analysis project Ga0224495, IMG submission 168128) | Sediment microbial communities from San Francisco Bay, California, United States - SF_Jul11_sed_USGS_4_1 | ecosystem: Environmental > Aquatic > Marine > Sediment | place: USA: California...
AATATTGCTCCGTGGGCGCCGAAGAATGATTCATCGCGGCAGATTGCGGTGATGATGAGTGGCGGTGTGGACAGTTCTGTCACGGCGCATCTGTTGCGGGAGCAGGGCTGGGATGTGCTGGGGGTGACGATGCGGATTCCGGTGGCGTGCCGGACGGATAAACGCGGCTGCTGCGGTGCAGATGCGGCGTATGTGTGCGGCCAGCTTAACTTGCCGCATTACTTTGTGGATGTCACCGACCCGTTTAACGAATTGATTATCGAGCGGTTCCGCGAAGAATACCGCCGTGGCCGCACGCCCAATCCGTGCGTGGACTGCAACACCTTTTTGAAATTCATGCTGATCTGGGATTTGGTGGAAAAGGAATTCGGCATCCAATCTCTGGCGACCGGTCACTACGCCGAAGTCGTCCATACTGACAACGGCACCCGTCTTCGCCGGGGCCGCAATCACGCCAAGGACCAGAGCTATTTTCTCTACGGCATCCCCGCCCATCGCCTGCCGCACTTTGTGCTGCCATTAGCCAACCTGACCAAGGACGAAACCCGCGATATTGCCAGAAAAATCGGTATCGGCGTGGCCGAAAAGCCCGAAAGCATGGAATTGTGCTTTGCCGGCGAAGGCGACTATCGCAATGCCCTAACCGACGGCGAACAGCCCGGCGACCTGCTGGACATCGAAGGCAAGACAATCGGCGCACACAAAGGCATCGCCCATTACACGCTCGGTCAGCGCCGGGGCTTGGGCTATGCGGCGGGAGAACCGGTCTATGTCGCCCGCATCGACGCCGAAGCCAACACGGTTACGCTCGGCACACGCCAACAAATCAGCTACCACACGATTAGCGCCAATGAAAGCAATGTCCTGATTCCGGATCAATTAGAGATCGGCAAAACACTGTTCGGCAAGCTGCGATCCTACGGTCCCACACACCCCTGCGAGATTACGAAGGTCACCGATTCGGGGTTTACCGTCCGCTTTGAAAAGCCCCAATTCGCCCCCTGCCCGGGCCAAAAGCTGGTGGTCTATAACGACACCGAAGACCTCGTCGCCGGCGGAACAATTGAAACCTTTAGTTCAACATAGCGTCTCTATAAGAAAAGGGTCTTTGGGTCTGCCGTACTACCAATAGCTAAAGCAACCACTTGGGCCGTATCCGCGAGAACTGCGATAGATTTTCATGTCCTCAATATCTTTCCAATCCGCCGAACCATCCCAAAAGCCGTTATTGCCGCCGACTGCACCGATTTCTTTCGACGTCATGCCTCCGGTTGTCGACTTCATAAAATCGTCGACCGGCCCCCGTTTTCCGTGCGGGGCAAAGCTCATTTGATGGCCCGAATATGAGGTCCATGTATTCAATTCTGTCACGAGCGGCACGTTTGACCGGTCCGTTACGAACTGCGGCGACTTCCATGTCTCCTCAGCCAGTCCCAACTGCGGCCAGGGTGTTCCCTCATGCCCGCCAAGATAATTATAGCCAATGAACAGATATCCGTAATTGCCATAGTCCCATCCGACCGGCCCTTCAAACTGATTCCGCAACCAAGGACATACCATCACGCGATCATTGCCAATCTGTTCGGTTAACATATCAATTGTAGCTCGCGCCAACACCGGCGTGTGTTCGTCATCGCCATGATCAGACAACCCGCTGGGCAAAGCGTAATCATTCTCCGATGCATAGGTGTGAATCCCAATAAGAAATGAATGGATATTGTTCCGGCATGTAATCCGGCGAGCCCGTTCTTTGGCAATCGCCAGCGTCGGAACGAGAACCGCCATCAACAGCGATATAACTGCAATGACAATCAACAGTTCAATTAACGTAAACGCCGAACGCGGCCTTCCGGCTGCTTCTGGTGGACATTTCGTCATGATTTCCCTCTTGGTTAGCTTCTGATTTTTTTCCAGAGTTTGACGATGCCCCTGGAGCCGGCGAACAGCCAGATGCCCAGACCGATCTGCACCGTCGGGGCGATCAATTGCTTCGTGATATTCCAGAACCTTGCCAGACCAACAAAGTTCATTCCTGCTCTCGTGTACATCGGATAGGTACTCAAACCGCGTATTAGCATTGGCGTGGCAGCCACGATAAAATACAGGCCCAAACAACTGATTGCAATAGTCATCACATCGTCTCGATGGATCGAAGTTGCCGGTTTTTCAATCGCGTCATTGTCTTTGATCAGCCAAGCCGCCGCTTTGTCACTGAATTGAATAATCAAAACAGACCAAACAAAAGGTATGATCGCAGAAATTGAGATCATGGCACCATACAGGAATTTACTCAAAGCTTCCGTAATACCCGCTTGATTAATCGTGTAAAAAGCCCCAAAAACTGTCGGCAAATAAGCAATGCTTTTGAGCAGGATAAATACCCCCATCAGTTTAATCACTAAAGATGCGATTTCCCGTTTGGTCATGATTGGACTCCTGCACAATCTGAATTTTCTATCGACTCAGGCTGAGCCCGCCCCGAACTTGTCGAGGGGATGCCTGAGCTACCTTACTATTTGATATAATACCCAGAGACTCTCCATGTACCATCTTTATCCAGCATGGGGGTAACGGTTTCAACAGCCGATTGTTTGTTCTCGAAACTTGTGTTGAATTGGATGATAACATATTCCCCGTCGGGTGCGCCGGGGACGGACGTTTTATACCGGCTGGATTTGACTTCTCTGGTTTTCTTTGCTCCAAGCGGATTTCGAACCCCCTGAATCATCTCGACCCACTTTTCCTGGGGTACCGCATTTTTGAAATAGTCCGCTGCCTCGTCCCAGCTTTGTGCATAATCTCCCGCATCGACCAAAGCCAGCCAACCCTGCGCCGCCTGAACCGCCGCTTTTTCTGCCTCCGGATTGCCGGACGATTTGCACCCGGCTATCGACAGGACACACAAGAGGATCATCGATATGACAAAATACCTCATTTTTGTTTTCCTTTCCCGACTCATGCTTTCAATTGTGCCTCAACATAGTCCAAAATAAATAGATTGCAAGAAAAAACCCCTTTTTCAAGGGGTTCCACCGCTCATTCTGCCGCGTTAAAGCGTCTTCTGATAGATTAGACGCGCAAACTGTGAAAACGTTTCAAAAAAAACAAAAAAAACTCCATCCCTGAGTTCCTGGAGTCCTGAGTTCTTATTATTTGTAAAGCTGTTTGAAAAGATGCCCCAAAGCGGGTAAGATGAAGGATTCAGATATAAGAACAATACTGTCTTGATTTTGAGGTATCATGAGCACACTGCTTGAGACAATCAACGGTCCGAAAGACCTGGCGGGGCTTTCGGTTGAAGAATTGACGCAATTGGCCGATGAAATGCGCGAGTTCATCACGCACTCGGTCAGCCAGACCGGCGGGCACCTGGCCAGCAATCTGGGCGTCATCGAGACGACCATCGCCATGCACCGCGTGTTTGACTTCAAAAAAGACCGGCTTTTATGGGACGTGGGACATCAATGCTACGCCCACAAAATCCTGACCGGACGACGCGACGATTTCGCCAAACTCCGGCAGGAAAACGGCCTCAGCGGTTTTCCGAACCCCGAAGAAAGCGACTATGATGTCTTCAGTGTCGGCCATGCGGGCACATCCATCTCGACCGCACTGGGGTTGGCGCTGGGAGCTCAGCACAACAAAAGCGACGAAAAAATCGTCGCACTGGTCGGTGATGCCAGCATCGTCAACGGCCTGTCGTTTGAGGCACTGAATAACCTGGGCCTGGCCAAACGACAGCTTTTGATTGTTCTGAACGACAACTCCATGGCCATCGACGTGACCCAGGGCGCCATGGCGAAGTTCCTCGCCAAGGTGCGTCTCAGCCACACCTATGAAGATATCCGCGACACGACCAACCGTATCTTGGAACATCTGCCGCTGGTGGGTAAACGTATGGAAGAAGCCGTCGAGAACTTCAAACGCACCCTGCGAATGGCAATCACGCCAAACCGGCTGTTCGAAAGTATGAACATTCCCTATTTCGGTCCGGTAGACGGCCACGACATCGGCTCGCTGATCGGGTTGTTCGAAGCATTGGCACACCTGCACACCCCGGCGGTTCTGCACGTCTATACCCGTAAGGGCAAGGGCTACGACCCCGCCGACGACAACCCGTGCAAGTACCACAGTACCGGCCCGTTTGAGGTTAACGGAACCAGTGAAAAGCCCGTCGCGGCCAAACGCGGGTTTACCGCAGTGTTTAGCGATGCGATTGTCGATTTAGCCGAAAAAGATAACCGTGTGATCGCCATTACCGCGGCGATGCCGGATGGTACGGGACTCATCAAATTCCGTGAGAAATTCCCGGACCGCTATTACGACGTGGGTATCGCCGAAAGTGTCGCGGTCGATATCGCCGCCGGCATGGCCAAACAGAGCCTGCGACCGTTTGTCTGCATTTACTCGACGTTTCTGCAACGCGGTTTCGACCAGATTTTCCAAGAGGTGTCCCTGCAGAATCTTCCGGTTACCTTCTGTATTGATCGTGCCGGAGCAGTCGGCAATGACGGTCCAACCCATCACGGAATGTACGACCTGGGCTATTTGCGGATGCTGCCAAACATGACTATCGCGGCACCCGCCGATGAAAACGAGCTTAAAAACGCTCTGGCATTGGCCGCAGCAGGAAATACACCGTTCGCGATTCGATACCCCAAGGACACCGTCCCGGTGATTGCGGGAAATGACATTCCGTATGAAACGGGTAAGTCGGTCCGGCTTCGACATGGCAGTTCAGAATTTGCTGTCGTGACCATCGGCCCGATTCTTAAACAGGCCATGGAAGCGGCGGCAATGCTGGAAACCGAAGGCATTTCGGTTACCGTCATCAATGCACGTTTCGCCAAGCCGATTGATCCGGATATTTTCGAGTTATTTACCCAGAACAAGATGGTTCTGTTGGCCGAAGATAACAGTATCGCCTGCGGGTTTGGTGCCGCGGTCATCGAGCAGGCCCTGCAGGTGGCCGGCGAACCAAACCGGCAAGACCTGCATAACAGCATCAGCAAGGCCGTTTTGCTGGGCAGACCCGACCTGTTCGTCCCGGCGGCCCCGCGCAGCAGGCAACTCGACTGGATGAAAATCAGTGCAAAACAGATCGCCGAAACCATTAAAAAGCTTAAATCACAGCCCAAAACGGTCGATAAATCAATACAGACTTGAGACTTAAATGAACAAACCAAAACTCATCCTGTTTGCGGATCCGAAACGGCCCCATGCCATTGAGGCCATGGAGAAATTTGCTGGTTTTGCAGGTGATAAAATAGACGTCATCTCCAACTGCCTGGAGACGGTTTGCTCCGTGGATGTGCTTAAAAAGGCCGATTACGCCTTGGTTTTCGGCGGCGACGGTACTATTTTGGGGGCGGCACGACAACTCTGTGAGACCAGGGTGCCGGTGATCGGGGTCAACGTGGGAAAACTCGGTTTCCTGGCTGAATTCAGCATCGAGGAACTCACCGCCCAGTTTGATCGTATATTAACAGGGGATGTGCTCATTGAGAAACGCATGATTATGCACTGCACTGTTTTTCGCAAGGACGCCTCCGTCTTTGAATCCACCGCGGTCAACGATGCAGTGATTACCGCAGGCACCCCGTTCAACATGATCGAGATGAAACTGGCTGTTGACAAACAAAACCCGGCGGTCTGCACCGGGGACGGTATGATTATTTCAACCCCTACCGGTTCAACAGCGTACAATCTGTCCGCAGGCGGTCCAATTTTGTCCGCGAATCTGTCGGCAATGGTGATTACGCCGCTGTGCCCGCATTCATTGAGTTTTCGCCCTATTGTGACCAATGCCGACAGCCAACTGCGAATCGAACTGGTGCGAATCAATGAACGGACCACCCTGCTGCTGGATGGACAGGTTCAGCAGAAATTGCAGGCGGGCGACAGGATCGATATCCGAAAGCACGCCGGCCAGTTTTTAGTTGTCAATAATCCGCTGCGAACGCAGTGGGATACACTGGCCGAAAAACTGAATTGGGCGGAAAGCCCCCGGTATCAAACGTACAAAAAACGACAATAAAGGCCGTTTGTGGTGAATTTTTGAAGGCACAACCATGAAAATAAACATAAAAGCAATTTTGAATATCATTTTTTTCATTTCGATTTTGACGCCCTGCCGGGCCGTTGAAAACCCCAATGTCGGCACCCGCTCCAGTGCGCCCCTTTCCTCCGGGCAGCGGCAGCGGTTTATCTCGGGCCCCAACACCTACGGCAGAAGCGGTAATGATATCGTCAGTGGTAACGTCAGCGGAATGAAGTATTTTCGCGGCGTTGTTCCCTATGGTTCCAGTTATTATACCGGCGCCTACGCAAGCGATTCAGGTTCCAGTGCGGTCAGAAACTTCCTTCGCCGGTCCGCCGATCCGATTGTCAATGATCGAAACCCCGGACAACCGCGCAGCTATTATGATCCGGGACGAACCGTTTCTTCATACCGGCGTCCGGACCAGACCTCGGAGCTTTCTGCTCCAACGCTAACAGGGCAGGGACGAAGTTCCTCTTATATCATCCCGCAGCCGGTCGCACCTTCGGTTTATGGACGGTATCAGGAACGGCCCCTCTCAACCAACAACATGGACCTGGAGCAGATTCTGGCAAGACAGGAACAACTGAGGCAACAGGTCGAAGAGGATGCCGCCCTGTCAGATGAAACGAAGACCCTGAAAAAGAATTTCTTTGATCAGACCCCGATTCCAGAAGAGAACGAAAAGCAAGACAGCGAAAAACCCGATGAAACAGCTGAACCGGCCTTAAAATCCGAACAGGACGTACTGGCGGAGCTTCAAAAACAATATGAGGAGGACCTCAAGAATCAGGAATCCGTTTCCGATCAGGCAAAAGCGGAGACCGAATCATCGAAACTTAAAAATTACTCAGGCCTGCAAAAGGGGTTGCTTCCGAAAATCAATCCGCAAATCACGGATTCAGGGGAGGGAAAAAAGATTTTGGGCGAACACAAAACATTCGCCGCTCTGGCGGAAGAAAAGTTTGCAACCTATATGAATACGGCCGAGAACTTTATCAAGGAGGGACAGTTTTATAAAGCCGCCGACACCTATGCGCTGGCCAATATCTGGAAACCGGAAGACACACGGGGCTATTTGGGGCAATCGTTCTCGCTGTTCGGGGCGGGAGAGTACATGAGCAGCGCCTATTACCTGAGCCATGCGATGGAACTGGATTCCAGGGAAGCATTGAAAAAGTATGATCTGGCGGCGTTTATCGGTGACAGAGACGTCTTTGAGAATCGCGTGCTGGATTTATCCACATGGCAGCAGCGCAGCGGTTCCGGGGAATTGGCGCTCCTGCTGGCTTATATCTCCTATCAGGACGGCAAGGCCGTTCGGGCCAGGGAGAGCATCAACATCGCCAAAACCGCCATGCCGGACAGCAAAGCCGTGAAGGTTCTTAAAAACATCATCGACCCTGAAGACGTGTTAAAATAACCCATGAAGGAGCCGCGGTGATCTCATTTGCACATCAGCACGGACTCGAAGCCGATGCCCTGCTGGGAACGGCGGGTCTGATTGCCGCTCAATGGCCCAACTTTGAGTCCCGTCCGGAACAGATTGTCATGGCCCGGCGTGTGCAGAAAGCCATGCGGGGCGGACACCATCTGATGGTTGAGGCCGGAACGGGCGTGGGCAAAAGTTTCGCGTATCTGGCCGGCGCCATCGACCAGGCGATTGCCCAAAAGGGAAAGGTCCTCATCAGTACCCACACCATCAATTTACAGCAGCAGCTCATTGAAAAAGACATTCCTTTTCTCGCGCAGCTCCTTCCGGGCAGGTTTACGGCCCGATTAGCGAAGGGACGCGGACATTACCTGTGCAAACGCCGATTGGAATATGCGATCAAACGAAAGATCAGCTTATTTGATGAAGATACCCGTGAGCTGGGTCTGATCGCGGAGTGGGCCGAAGAAACCGTTGACGGCTCGATGAGTGAACTGGACTTTGTGCCCTCCTCTGAAATCTGGCAGGCCGTCCGAAGCGAACACGGTAACTGCCAGGGGCGCAAGTGTCCGTACTATCAAAAATGCTTTTACTGGCGCATGCGGCGGCAGCTTGAAACCGCCGACATCATCGTCGCCAACCACGCCCTGCTGTTCAGCGATCTGGTTCTCAAGGAGGCAGGCGTTGGTGTCCTGCCGGATTATCACAGTGTCATTCTTGACGAGGCGCATAATGTCGAACATGTCGCGGAGGACCATTTCGGGATTCGCATCAGCCAGTTTGGGTTAACGTACCTGCTGGACCGGCTGTATAACCCGCGAAAACGCAAGGGGATGCTGGCATTTGGTCAGGATACCGATACGGCAAAGGATCTGGTGAAAAAATGCAGGCAGGCCGCACAGGTCTTTTTCGCCCAGGTGCAGGCGTGGTATGCTCACGCGGGACAGGAAAACAACGGGCGTTGCGAATCCGAATTTGTCGAGAACAACCTGGGGCCAACGCTCAAGCAGCTTCGGCTGGAATTAATAAACATGAGCAAACGAGCCAAAAGCGAAGACGATACATTTGAATGGCTGCGGTACGCCGACCAGTTGGAAGCGATTGAAACGGACCTGAACGATTTTATCCTGCATCGCAAAGACGGCTGTGTTTACTGGGTCGAGATCGAATCCAATCATCGAAAGAAAATCCTGCTGCGTTGTGCACCGCTGGATGTCGGGCCGCACCTGAAACGAACGCTTTTTGATGAGTACGAGTCGGTGGTGCTGACCAGCGCGACGCTCTCGCTCGGCGGCTCGGAAAAAGAGGGATTCGCTTTCTTTGCCGGCCGCCTTGGTCTGGAATCATTCGAGGCCTTACAAGTCGGCTCGCCGTTCGATTATGCCCGACAGGTCCGGATGTACCTCGAAGCGGATCTGCCGGACCCGAATAGCCCGGATTTTATCGATGCGGCGTGCGAAGCAATCAAAAAATATCTGCTGAAAAGCGACGGCCGGGCCTTCGTGCTGTTTACCAGTTACGCCATGCTCAAGACCACCGCCGAGATGCTCACCGACTGGCTGGCTGAACAGGGAATGCAACTGCTGACTCAGGGCGGCGGCATCGACCGGGCCCGCTTGCTGGAGCATTTTAAACAGGACACCCGAAGCGTGCTTTTCGGTACGGACAGCTTCTGGCAAGGGGTCGATGTTCCGGGTGAGAGCTTATCCAATGTCATTATTGTCAAACTGCCGTTTGCGGTGCCAAACCACCCGTTGATCGCCGGACGCATCGAATTGCTGAAACAGCAGGGACACAACCCGTTCTTTTCGTACCAGCTTCCTATGGCGATTATTAAATTCAAACAGGGCTTCGGACGTCTGATTCGCAATAAAACCGACTCCGGCATGGTCGTCGTCCTCGACAGCCGCATCGTGCGAAAAATGTACGGCAAACAATTCATCGCCGCGATCCCAAAATGCCACATCGAGATCGTTGCCGACGAGCAATTCGACTAATCAGGAATCCGGGATACGCTCCAGGTCGACTTTATATAACAGGATATACCGCCGCTGTGAGGCCCCTTGAATTTTCTCGATGAATTTGAAGGGGCCGATATCTTTGCCGGCACCGAGCGGATGTATCTTGCTCAGACCCCAGTTTTTGTAGTATTCATCGTTAATCGCAAAACCCAGCCGCGAATCCCACGCGACATAGCCGACGCGGCGATACTTGCAGCTTTGGGCGAACTCGGGCAGATTAGTCCCTGCGATGCCGTTGGTATGGACGGCGTTCTTTTTTGCCTCGGGCAGGAACAGATTCATCACGCCGGGCAGGGTCGTAGCCAGCTTTTCGCTGCGGTCGGTGTTTTCAAGATACCATTCGGCAACCTTACGGAACTCGATATCCAGATCGCCCTGTCCCAGCCGAAAGCTCAAGGCAAACTGGTTGGACACAAGCATCAGCGTCATAACCACAAACAGGCACGTGTCCCGCAGCGCATGTTGACCGCGAACGATGAACTGTCTGATTCCCAACCCGACCACGGCCAACAGCAAACTGATATAAACCACACTGCGCGAGGCGGAGCTGACCTTGGCGGTCATTGAAACAGCGGGCCATAACCGGAATGTCCATAGTAAACCAACCGCCGCAACGGTCACTGCCGTCGTTATCCAAACGCCACGAGGAATTCGCGTTGCAGTAAAGGTCCCGACCGCACCAATGCCGAAAGCATCCGTCAACAGCGTCAGCCAGACCACCGGCACCGTGTAGCGGTCGATCAGGACGCTCTGGCCCATGTGAATGCACACATAGCCCCCCCAGAACAAAAGAATGCCTAAAAATCGCCACTGCTTCTTGAGAAAGACGCCGACAACCCCCGCAATGAATACAGCGGCTGTGATGCTATTCCAAATAATCACAAAAAGACGGTGGTGTGACCGGATGGCATCGGCGGCCTGCTGTGTGGCGGGCCGTTCGAGCAGCGTCGCACGAATCCACTCGGGCCACTGCAGCAGCGAAGAAAATGCGGTCGTCCAGAGCATCTTCAACAAATCAAAGCCGTTCCGGTGCTCGACATTCAAAAAGTGTTTTACATAACTGCTTCGAGGGTCGGTTGATGTGATTTTGGTCCCGATCATCCAGAGGATCATCGGGACCGCCGCGGCAAAGGCAATCCCGACCGCCGTGAGTTTCTGACGTTTGGTTTTGAGCGTGAACAGATCAAACAGCAGCGCGATGCCGATCAGGCCGAAGCACTCGTAACGCGTCATTGAGGCCAGCATCGCCGCCAGATAACACCAGCGGGAGCGTTTGAGTATCAGAAACAGCGTCAGCATCACAAAAAAAACAATCGTCGTCTCGGCAATCGGGTCCACGACCATCACCAGTGCATAAGGGTTGACCGCGGCGACAAGCCCCAGACAAAATGAACCCCCCGGCGGAATGAAGAAACGCGCGATTTTGTAGAACAGCAGGATGCTGAGGGTGTACAGGACCGCATTCAGAACCAGTGCCCCGGTCAGGTTTGGATGCGGGCTGTTCACCATCAACTTGCCAAAAGCAACCTGCAAAATCCCCAGCACAGGCACCCGCTTGAAACTGGAGGGCATCTGAAACCGCAACACCTGCTGCCCCGTCCTGACGAATGCCGTGAAATCAGAATTAGGCACCGCCTTCTGGCCGAAGTAAACAATCGACAAATAGACCCCGGCAGCCAGCAAAACCGCCATGAACACCCATTCAAGCCGCTTTGCCTGTTGGCCTGAATCGATCAAAGCATCGCTGATCCGTGGTGAAGATTTCATTTGAATACGTTTTTCTTTCTTTGAACTTCTGCTTTTACTCATGCCTACCTCATCGTGGTGATTGTCTTACCTTCCCCTGCAACGCATACCGCTGAATCAATGCAGGGCTGAAAACAACCCGGCACTCAAAGCTGTCATAAAAATCCTGCCGGTAAAATCTGGCTCCGGGGATATCCTCGGACTGGTGCGCCACAACCACATCAAAATCATTCCCCCCGGCCCGCTGTACGGGATAGCCGTTAATCTGGTAATACTGGAGCGGAAGATTCATGTGCCATGTTTTTTGAGTCAGGGTGATTTTCCAGCGGCGGTGCGGATCAATCGTCCGCAAATCGCAAATCAGCGGCCCAGCGATGCTTTGTATCTCCCACGTATAGACCTTGACCGCATACAGCGACGGCCATGCGGCTACGGTCAGCGTCAGCGTCACTGCACAGATAATCCCCGCCACAGCCGCACGCAGACGGGCCGCAGTCAGCAAACCGCGGGCCGCATCCAGTATGATTCCACAGGAAAGTAAAAATAGCGGAATCAGGAAAACACCGTTGCGGGGATAGCCCAGCGACATCTTAAAGACATTTCGATAAATAACCATGCCGGCGAAAAAAACGATGGTGGTCAGGACGATGAAACTCTGCGGCTGTTTCAGATTCAGAAATGAGATGCGTCTAAGAGAGCGTGTCCGTAAAAGGACATAAATCAAATATAACAGCGCTGCAACCGTCAACAGCAGAAACAGCCCATACACAACCTGTGTCCATGGCCGGATGGCCGCAGGCATATTCACCCACAGCACCTCTTTCAAAAACCGCTCCAGGGGCATCTTTCCGAACTTATCCAACGACGCGATAATGTCCCGCCAGATATACTGGTACAGCAGGTACAGCGACAGCGCCGAGGCAACCGGCACGGCAATGCAATGAATCAACATCGGCTTGAGCGGCTTTGTGCCTTCGGGGAAAATACGATGCGAGAACAGCAGGACATAACAGGCGTTGATGACGAACAGCAACAGCACAACCGACAACATGGACCCCATCGCCAGAAAATTCATGGCCGTCAGGATCGCGACGGGAAGCCAGATGAACGCTGGTTTAATTCGGCGCTTTTGCAGCAAAACCAGCAGGGCCAGTCCCCCGTAGACCGCCGTCAGCGCGATCGAATAGCCTCGGGCCAGAAACGACAGGTCAAAAACAAACCACTGCAATGTCAACAGGGCGACAAAGGCAATTCGAAGCAGACGGCCGGCAATCAGCATCCATACAAGAGACATCATCGAAACACAGTATAACGCACCGAAAATGATCGTATGGAAGCGGTAGAACGATTCAGAACCGGCAAAAAGAACCCTGTCGACATTGACTAAGATAGAATTGAGAATGTGGTTGTTGTTGGGATTTTTATAGAGGGTCATCGCATCGTGAAAATGCTGCCCAAAATTCATAACCGTATACACCTCGTCGTAAATGATGCCGGTGCGAACCGCCTTAAAGATGCGCAGAACAATGGCGAAGATGACAATGCCGACAGCAATAACCAACACCGCGCGCGACGCTTTCGACAGCGGTCGGTGCCTGTCGATATTGGGTAAGGGGCGATCTTTTGATTTTCGTCTTTTTTTCAAATCAAACTGTCCCACACAATGCAACCTTTGTTTGCGGCCGCAAACATTGCAACCCTGGCAGAAAGGATGCAAGCTCCGCATTATCAAGCGTATCTGCGCTGAGTGTACGTGATGCACCATCAAAAAGCAACTGTTTTTGCCGTGAAAACAAGAGTGCTTGACGAGTGGAGTAATTTATGAAATAATGGCCCGCAAGTAGGCGTTGCCGCCAAGACGGCCAAGTAATCCTGCAATTAAATTAGGATCGACTGTTATGGAAACATGCAAACAACCGAATATCGTGGTTCTGATCCCCTGCTTCAATGAGGAAGCCGCTGTCGGCAAGGTCATCGATGATTTCAAGCAGCAGCTGCCGGAAGCGGATGTCGTGGTGTTTGATAACAACTCCACCGATCGGACCGCAGCCGTCGCCGGCGAGCACGGTGCACGTGTCATCCCGGAACCGCGACAGGGCAAGGGCTTCGTGGTGGATACCATGTTCAATTTGGGCGGCTACGATCTCTACATCATGGTCGATGGCGACGACACCTACCCCGCCGAGGCCGTTGGCCAATTGATCGAACCGGTTCTGGAGGGCAGGGCCGACATGGCGGTCGGATCGCGGCTGAGCGATTATACCGACCAATCGTTTCGGAACCTGCATGTATTCGGCAACAAGCTGGTGCGGTTCTGCATCAACCGGATTATGGGCTCGGACCTGAAAGATATTCTCAGCGGCTACCGGGTCTTTAACAAATCCATCCTTCAGACGATTCCGGTCGTATCCTCTGGTTTTGAGATCGAAACCGAACTGACCATCCAGACGCTGTATTACCAGCGAACCATCATCGAGATACCCGTGCCCTACCGCCAGCGCCCCGAAGGCAGCGTCAGCAAACTGCACACCTTTCGGGACGGATTCCGGGTGCTGTGGAAACTGTTCAGCTTGTACCGGTCCCTGAAACCGTTGACGGTTTTCGGCGGGATCGGGCTGATGTTATTTGTGCTTGGGCTCCTGATCGGGTCACTGCCGGTGCATGATTACTTCACGAATCCGGATCATTATGTCGAACACGTCCCGTCCGCGATCCTGGCGGCCAGTCTGATCCTGCTGTCATGGTTGTTCGTATTTACCGGGCTGCTGCTGCACATGATGAACCGGCGTTTCCGTGAACTGCATAACGTCCTGACCCGTAATCGGGCATAGATTAAGAGGTGACTGATGGAAAAAGTATTTTTGAATGGACAGATTATTAAGGCGGCTGCGGCGGATGTGGCCATTACGGACAGCAGCTATCTTTACGGTATCGGGCTGTTTGAGACGATGCGGGCGGCCGATGGCTCGGTCTTTCGGCTGACCGACCACCTGGCCAGGCTCAACTCCAGCGCCGAGACGCTGGCGATTGCCAACAGCTATTCCGATGAGCAGGTCACCCAGGCCGTGGACGAAGTGCTGACCGCGAACAAACTGTCCGAGGCACGGTTGCGGCTGCAAATCAGCAACGGAGCCGTAAAATCCGACGGCACCACCACGACAAATCTGCTGGTCATGGCGACGGAGTTCACGCCCTACCCCGCGGAGTATTACGAAAAAGGCGTGCGGGTGGCACTGACGGATTTTCGTCAGAATCCCGCCGACCCCTTCTGCGGACACAAGACCACCTGCTACGGTCCGCGGCTGACGGCCCTGAAAAACGCCCATGAAAAACTCGCCACCGAGGCCCTGTGGTTCACCACCGAAAACTTCCTCGCCGAGGGCAGTATCAGTAACGTCTTTCTCGTTAAAGACGGCCAGCTTTATACCCCGCCGGTCCAGACACCGGTCCTGCCGGGCATCGCGCGGAAAACGGTCATCGAGATCGCCGAAGCAGAAAACATCCCCTGCCACGAGCAGCCCCTGCAGATCGGCGACCTCCTCGCCGCAGACGAGGTATTCCTTACGAACGTCATCATGGAAGTCCTGCCCGTCACCTCCGTCGAGGCCCACACCGTCGCCAACGGAAAGCCGGGAAATCACACAAAAGCAATCGCGGAAAAATATAATCAACTATTCACTAACGAGTAATCTCTTCGCAAATACAAAACATTATGAAAACCTGGCTTAAAAACGAACATATTCAGTCCAATCTTCAAGTCAAACGTATTCCATTTAGAGATTCGCAGGAATGGCACTGGAACTCGGCTGGTTTTTTGACACATCACACAAATCGTTTCTTTAACGTTGTCGGCGTCAGGTATTATTCAATCCTAAAGGGAGGTTATAGGACCCAGCCAATCATCGACCAGTCTGAAATCGGGCTGCTTTCATATCTTGTGCATAAGGACACCGATGGATGGTGGATTCTGGCACACGCAAAAGTCGAACCGGGCAATGTCAACGGAGCCCAATTGGCACCCACGGTACAGGCCACTAAAAGCAATTATGAAATGGTCCACGGCGGTACCGACACACCCTATTTAGACCTTGTCCGATCCGCCCCCAAACCACTCTACAACCAACTGCAATCCGAGCAAAACAGTCGTTTTGTGGCCAAGCGGAATCGAAACAGCGTGGTACTTGTAAACAAAAGGGTCAATGGCCAGGGCTCTCAGTTCAAGTGGATCCCGATCAGCCGACTCTTATCCCAACTTGCCGAAGATTACGCCGTCAACACAGATGCCCGGTCGGTCCTGACCTGCTGGCTGTTTACTGATATTTATGCGCTGCGTGAATGTCTGGACGGCTCCGGTCGATTTGCTAATATCCTTACCGCCTCAATAGAATCGGAAGATACCCTTCATGCCGACAAAGCTCTTAAGGACTGGATGGAATCGCTCAATGCAAAATGGCAAACGAACACAGAAATTATTTCGTTGAAAGAACTCGGCACTGATTGGATATGCAATGGTTCTGAAATCACCTCCGCCGGGGACCCTTCGCTCATGATTTATCAGATCGCCGTCTCCTGCAATAAGCGAGAGGTACATCAATGGGACCAACCCATCTCAGGGTCGCTCACAAAGTCAGAAATTTTCCTTTTTATCGGCTTATATAAAGGGACATTGCACCTGCTGCTCCAGGCAAAACTCGAAGCCGGCAACCGGAATGGCTTTGAACTGACCACGACCGTCCAGGCCGAACCTTTAACCGCAAGCAATTTGGAAATAAAGTATATCGAAACCGCAGTGAAAAACGGCAAAACACTGCTTGATTTCCATAACTCTGAGGAAGGTGGACGTTTTGACCGATGCGTTAGCCGTTATCAAATCGTCTGGGTTGATGAGGTAACCGAAGCACTCGAGAGTCCGTTTCATCGCTGGGTCTCCCTGTCACAATTTTCGGCGTACCTACAAAAAGAAAACATCCTCACAAATGAATTAAGAAGCGCTGCATCCTCTTTATTGTGTGTAAAAGACCTATGACAGATAAGCCCATCATCTCAATTATTATGGCGTCCTACAACCATGCCGATTTCATAAATGCGGCAATTGAGAGCGTCCGGCAGCAGGATTATGAACATTGGGAACTGCTCATCGCCGATGATGCCTCAACAGACAATACCCTCCAAATACTCGAATCTTACGCAAACGACAGCCGAATAAAAATCTTTTCATTTAAGATTAACCGGCAACACCACATGCGCAACTTTGCTGCCGAGCATGCGCGCGGCGATTATATCGCTTTTTTGAATTCGGACGATGTCTTCCTCCCGGGAAAGTTGAGGAAACAAGCTGAGTTTCTGAACAACAACAGCCAACTGTCCGCTATTTTTACACATGTCAGGTGCGTCGATGAGAAAAACAAAAGAATTGAACATCACCCACTTGAAAAAATCTTTGCCGTCGACAACCGTTCACGCCATGAATGGCTTCAGCACTTCTTTACATCGGGAAACTGTCTTTGCATATCCAGCGCTCTTATTCGTCGAAATTGTTTTGAGAACACCGGAAAGTTTAATCCATTATTGATTCAAATTTCAGACCTCGATCTGTGGATCAGGACCTGCCTGCAGGGAGACATCCACATCATCCCGGAAATGTTAACAAGCATGCGAATTCTGGGGCACGGCAAAAATCTCAGTGATGCAAGCCCGGCTGTAATGTCGCGATTACTACTCGAAAATCAACATACTTACGACCATTACTTTTCTCCAAAAGGCATTGAGCAGGCAGTGGAGATATTCCCTGAGTTCGAAAACACCTTGCCCGAAGACACCCCCCAGTGGCGGCATTACCTCTTATGCTTAAAGCTGATCGCCCTGCCGCACAGGCCCATGAAATTAGCCGGTTTTACCAAACTGCATGAATTACTGGCCGATCAAAAAACGACAGCCACTCTGATGCAAAAAAATCCACGTTTACTGCGGCACATGTTCTTATGGGAAGGAGCATCTGGCCTCAATGGCAATGCCCCATACTTTCAATGGACTGTTAATACGCTCGAGAACAAAGAGAATACATATTCATATTGGACGGCAGCGCTCAAAAAAGAACCTGTCTGCTTATCCATTCCAAATCCCCGAAGAACGGCACAGCTATGTCTAAACGTCGCTGGAAAAGATATGCCCTTTAGCTGCAAACAATTTCGCGTATATAACCAGAGGACCGGAAAATGTGTTTTCGATATGGACGCTTCCGCCTTATCCGAAATAAAAAACACCCGAATTTATTCCGTGAAATCATTTTCGAAAAAAATCATAGGCAAGCGAAGTTCAAAACAGTCTTTTTGTTTCCCTGAAATTGATTTTGCAGAGTTTGAATCGAAATGGATTGACATAGAAATCGACTGCGTCCCGATACCTTCCGCCCAATAGATGTATTTTACGCGAAAAATGCCGGGAACCTGACAAAACAATGGATAAAATGGAACATATGGATAACCAAACAGAAGCAAAAAAAATAAACACCGGCAAAATTGGCTTTATTTTATCTTTAGTTACTTTAGCAATATCATTGCTGCTGTTCATTCTTCCGGTTCTTCTTATTTTCGTTTTTCTTTTCTTACCTCTACTATTATTATGCCTCCTATTCCTATTATCGTTCGTTTTTTCTATTCACGGACTGATAAAAAAAAGAAGCCCAAAGCTGGCAAAAACAGGGCTAATCATTGCTTTTTTAATCCCCATAGTTTTTCTTATTCAACTTATTACCCTGACACCAGCAGGGTCGATGCCATATCCTTTAAGTATCTACAAATTCAGAAAAGCTTGTCCAAAAGCGGATTTTTGGTTAAATTTTAACAAGGAACATATTGAAGAAGTCAAGAGCCAAAATGTCTTTTTCGTTCTTGGAAGCATAGGCACTGTCCACTTCACATCATCGCCCAACGCATATACTGTCGAACAAGTAATTCAACATGCAGAAGCAAATGGATGGAAGCACCATGTAACTATGCCTGCATCAAAATTTCAAGCTTTCATTAATGCGAGTGATGATGACCTGCCTATAGAGGAAGTGATCTTCCGATATGAGATTACCTCAATAAGACCTTTTGTATTCTTGATGGAACAAAATGACAGTGTTATGATTTTTGAAACAGGAAATTATCTTGGCATCCCCAGCGTGGCTATCTTATCAGAAAAGCGAGATGCCCTGAGGGTGTACTATAATAATGGGGCCAGACCAGACCCAGCCAGAGATTTTTCCTTGCCACAATCATTACATGAATTTGATGAAAACAATAATGAGGATATCCATGAAAATCAAAGACATCGCACAGGCCGTTGAACAGATCGCCTCGTTGGGATTGGCGCAGGATTGGGATAATGTGGGGTTGTTGGTGGGGGATCCTGCGAAGAATATCAAGAATATTTTGCTGACGATTGACACGACCAAGGCGGTCGTCGAAGAAGCTAAAGCACAAAGGGCCGATCTGATTCTGGCATATCATCCTATTATCTGGGACGGGCTGAAACGCGTCACCGCCGACGGCGAGACGACCCATATCTATGACCTTGTTAAGTCCGGCATCAGCGTGTTCTGTATTCACACGGCACTGGATGTCGCGGTCGGCGGGGTCAACGATCTGCTGGCCGACATTCTCGGCCTCGAAAACACTGAACCCATCGGCGATTATGTGGCCGACCCGGCCGGGCCGCAGTACAAGGTCATCACCTTTGTGCCACAGAACGATGTCAAAAAAGTCGCTGATGCCCTGTACGCCGCCGGGGCCGGGGCGATCGGCAACTATTCGCATTGCGGATTTCAATCGGACGGCACCGGCACCTTCAAACCGCTGGCCGGGTCCAATCCCGCCATCGGCAAGCGAGGCAAGGTTGAAACCGTCAGCGAGATCAAGCTGGAAACAGTCGTGCCCTCCGGCAAAGTTGCCGCTGTTCTAACCGCCCTGCGAACGGCCCACCCCTACGAAACCCCGGCGTTCGACGTGTTCCGGCATTATGACATCGAAAACAAGATCGGATTAGGGCGAATTGGCGACTTAAAAAAGCCAATGTCCATGCAAACTGCGATTAAAAACATCAAAACCGCCACCGGCTGTAATGCCGTGGGCATCGTGGGCCCGCAGCGTCGAACCATTAAAAAAGCGGCCGTTTGTGCCGGTTCCTGCGGCAAAATCCTTAATTCCGTCATCGCACAGGGGGCGGACCTGTACCTGACCGGCGAACTGAAGCACCACCAGGCACTGGCGGCTCAGGAGGCGGGACTCACCTGTATTTGCCTGTCCCACACGGTTTCTGAGCGATTTGCACTGAAAAATCTGGCAAAACAATTGAAAAAACGGCTCAAAGGCGTTACGATCCGCATCAGCAAAAAAGACAAAGACCCGTTTACATGGACCAATGTCTAATGACGAATGAATAATTGAATTTTGAAAGCCGTTTATGACTGACGAAAAGCTTGATATTGAACAGCCGACGCCGGAAGAAATAACTGATAACACTGATTGGGAAGAAATGCCTTCAGCTGAAGTGGATAAGGAGCCGGAGAACATTCCTGCTGAGCCTGAAACAGAAGACGTCCCGGAAGACACTGAGCAGCAGAACATCGAGGACGATACCGAAGAGCAGGACACCGAAACGCCGGCCGATTTCGAGGCCACGCTGGAAACCGTGATAGAAGCGGTGCTGTTCGCCAGCGATGAACCGCTCAGCCCCAAGCGGCTGGTGGAGATCGCTGAGGCCGGATCCGTCAAGGCCGTCAATGCGAGCGTCAAAGAGCTCAATAAAAAATACCGCGAGGCCGGACGTGCTTTTCGCATCGAGCAGATCTCCGGCGGCTACCAGATGATGACGCTGTCAGCGTTTAATTCCTGGATCAGCAAACTCATCAAAGTCCGCTCGGACAACAAGCTCACCCCGGCTTCGTTGGAAACACTGGCGATTGTCGCCTATAAGCAGCCGATTATCCGTGCTGACATCGAGGCCATTCGCGGCGTCGCTTCCGGCGAAGTCCTGCGCAACCTGATGTACAAGGGTATGGTCAAGATCGTCGGCCGCGCTGAGGTCATCGGCCGCCCCATGCTCTACGGCACCACCAAAAAATTCCTCGACGTCTTCGGCCTCAACACCCTCAAAGACCTGCCCAAAATTGAAGAACTCAAAGCACCACAGTAACTGGGAACGCGGGCGTCTAAAGCTCTCCCCCTGCCAAGGGGGAGTACCGCGAAGCGGGGAGGGGGTTGTTAATAAGCCACAGAGAACACAGAGATTAAAACATGGTAAATAATGATATTATTGGAAATGTTTTAAGGGATTTTTATGCCATTTATGGCAGGCCCAATGAAGGACCACCTAAAAATTTTAATGTTTCTTCATTGTTAGGTAATGATTACAATCTTAAAGATGAACTTGGCATCCTCAAGTCAGCAATAAATAATCAATCTTTGCAAAATAAATTCAATAAATGCAACAATATATTAGAAGACCTTGCTACTCGGCTTACAACAGAAGAATTATTGAGAGAGTTATCAGAATTACCACCGATTCAGGAAAAGGAATTTGATAAGCTTTCAAGTGGGATTTTATGGTTTTCTTTAGCATCTACTCTGGATCAACGACAAAATGGTTTGCCTGTAACTCCTTTTGACAAACAATTAAATTTTTCATTTCAAGAGAAAATTCAAATGTCAGTTATCGGGTCGCTTGTTCTACGTCTCTATGTCGCTCTTGTATATATTCGGGAAGGCGTGCTTAATAATATGATTTCTGATGGTGCCAATGCTAGGAAGCCCTGTTGTGGACAAGTTAAAAAACTTATAAATTCAGATTATGTTCGACATCTACGTAATTCTTTATCACATGGATCATTCTCCCCTAGTATTGCAGGGATAATTTTTCATGATGAAGATAAAATTATTGTAGGCACTCCAGAATTCTTAAGCTGGCTTTGTACATGGCTTAACATAATCCAACTCCAAGCTCTTACCGCTAGCAAAGTAGCTGATTAATTGCGTGACGTAATTGAGTGTAACAAAATACTACTAACTCAGAATGGCAAAAAGATCAATAAAATCCCAAAAATGCGGGCGAGACGCCCGCGTTCCCAGTATTCAACAAATTCTCCTCAAATGGTTCCGCGCGAATGCGCGGGATTTGCCATGGCGCCAAGGTCGCACGCCGTATGCGGTATGGGTATCAGAAATCATGCTACAGCAAACGCAGGTGGCAACCGTGATTCCGTATTTCAATCGTTTTATGAAACGTTTTCCCACGGTCGAAAAACTGGCCCGTGCGAAACAAGATACAGTGCTGAAACACTGGGAGGGTCTGGGTTATTACAGCCGGGGGCGGAACCTGCACAAAGCCGCTAAGCTCATCGTCAGCGATTATGGCGGGCAACTGCCGGATACAGTCGAGGAACTGAAAAAAATCCCCGGCATCGGCCGCTATACCACCGGTGCCATCGCCAGCATTGCCTTTAACCGCCCTGCCCCGATTCTTGACGGCAATGTCATTCGCGTTTTGTGTCGCCTGTTCTGCATTGACGGCAATCCAAAAGAAGACGCTACAAAAAAGCAGCTCTGGGAACTGGCCGACACCCTGGTTCATACCCAACACCCCGGCGACTTTAATGAAGCCATGATGGAACTGGGGGCGATGGTCTGCACACCGCAGAATCCGCAATGCCCAAAATGTCCGCTTAGAAATCAATGCGATGCCAAAAAGCAGGGTCGACAGCATGAACTGCCGGTCAGGCAAAAACAAAAAGCCCTGCCGCACTACACCATCGTCGTCGGCGTCGTTTACAAAGGCGACAGAATCCTGATCGACAAACGCAGACAGAACGCCCTGCTCGGCGGCTTGTGGGAGTTTCCCGGCGGCAAAAAGAAAAGCGGCGAATCCTTCAAAGCCGCCGTCGCCCGCGAAGTCAAAGAGGAAACCGGTATTGAAGTAACCGTCGGAAAACGTTTATGCATCGTCAAGCACACCTATTCCCACTTCAAAATCACCTTGCATGCCTACCTGTGCGAATACAAAAGAGGCATCGCCAAACCCCTCGCCTGCGACGCGATAAAATGGGTAACCCCCAAAGACCTGAAAAAATACGCCTTTCCCGCCGCGAATCTGAAAATATTTCCCAAAATTTACAATTTATGATTTTTTTTGCAACACTTTACGCCTTTAAGCATCTATTTAATCGCCAGAGCATCAGTGAAAAATGCTTGCAACACCGGGTGTTTTCGCTACAATTTGGACAGAATTGAAAGGAGTACCCTATGCTGGCATTGTTGGAAAATCTAAACGGTCTTGAATTACTCTTCGCAGGTTGTGCGGTCTTCGGTACCGTATTGTTCGTCATTCGCCTGATTTTGATGTTTTCCGGAATTGGCAGTGAAGATGCCGATTCAGCCAATGCGGGCAATGTGGACGGCGGGCATTTCGACGGTATGGCCGATGCGGATGCCGGTGATTTTGACGGCGGGGACATGGACCATGCCGGTGAAATGCACGACAGCGACCTGAGCTTTAAGCTGCTTTCGCTGCAGGGCATTACCGCGTTTTTCATGATGTTCGGTCTGGTCGGTTGGGCGGTCATCCGGCAGGGAGAGTATCCCGCTTTGGTTCCCATCGCCGCCGGAACGGTTGCGGGACTGCTGACCGTCTGGGTGATGAAGAAAATCTTCCAGTTTGCCACTGCCCTGCAATCCAGCGGCACTATGAACCTGAAAAACGCCATCGGTCAGGAGGGTACGGTCTATCTGACCATCCGCCCCGGCCAAAGCGGCAAGGTCCAGGTCTCCGTGCAAGAGCGATTATCTGTTCTGGAGGCGGTCACCGAAGGCACCGAAGAAATCAAAACCGGCGAGTCGATCCGTGTGGTTCGCGTCTTGGCCGGAAAATTAGTCGTCGAAAAACTACGCTCGTAAAAATAAACATTTTCCCATACTATTAGAAAGGAGCACCTCATGCCATCTTCTTCCGTTTTGTGGTTGTTTGCAATCGTTGCGTTTGCAATTCTTGTGTTTGCCACGATCATGTTCCTGGCCTCGCGGTACAAGCGATGCTCATCGGATCAGATTCTGGTGATCTACGGCCGTGTCGGCCTCAATCAGTCCGCCCGGTGTATTCACGGCGGCGGCGCGTTTGTCTGGCCGCTGATTCAGGACTACGCCTACATGAGCTTAACACCCATGACCATCACGATCCCGCTTGAAAACGCCTTGAGCTTGCAGAACATCCGCATCAACGTACCCAGCACCTTTACCGTCGGCGTCAGCACCGAACCGGGCATCATGAACAACGCCGCCGAACGTCTGCTGCGTATCAACCCCCGTCAGATCGAGGAAATGGCTCAGGAAATTATCTTCGGTCAACTGCGTCTGACGGTCGCCTCGCTGACCATCGAACAGATCAATCAGGACCGTGAAAGTTTCCTGGAGTCAATTCGTAAGAATGTTGAGCCGGAACTGAACAAAATCGGCCTTTTCCTGATTAATGTCAACATCACTGACATTACCGATAGCTCTACCTATATTGAAAGTATTGGTAAAAAAGCCGCCGCCGAAGCGATTAACGCCGCCAAGGTCGATGTAGCCGATCAGGAAAAATTCGGCGCCATCGGTGAAGCCCAGGCCCATCGGGAACGGAATATTCGTGTTGCCGAAAACATGGCCGAATCGGAAAAAGGTCAGAAAAAGGCCGAAGCCGACAAGCGCGTTTACATCCAGCAGCAGGATGCCGAAGCCGTCAAGGGTGAAAAGAAAGCCGTCGCCGAACAGCGTATTTTTGTTCAGCAGCAGGATGCCGAGGCGGTCAAGGGCGAAAAGAAAGCCGTCGCCGAACAGCGTATCTTCGTCCAGCAGCAGGAGGCCGAAGCCGTCAAAGGCGAAAAACAGGCCGAAGCGGATCAGCGTATCTATGTTCAGGCGCAGGAAGCGCTGGCGGTCTCCGGCGAAAACAAGGCCAAAGCCGATATCGCCGATGCCGACGCTTTGCTGGCCCAGAAAAGAGCCGAGGCCCTGCGAAAAGGTGAGGTCGCCAAGCGACAGGCCGAGGTCGAAATCCAGAAGGCCCAGTACCTGGCCGAGCAGCAGCGTTTGAATGCAGAGGTCATCGTCCGGCAGGAAATCGAAAAACGCAAGATTGAGATTGATGCCGAGGCCCTGGCCGAGAAGTTCCGCCGGGAAGCCAAGGGACAGGCAGACGCCATCCTGGCCAAATACGAAGCCGAAGCCAAGGGTATCAAGCAGGTGCTCGAAAGCAAGGCCGCCGGTTATGAATCACTGGTCAAGAGCTGTAACGGCGACGCCAAAGCCGCTTCGACATTGCTGATGATCGAGAAAATCGAAGAAATCGTATCCCGCCAGGTTGAGGCCATCAAGAACCTCAAGATCGACAAGATCACCGTTTGGGACAGCGGCAGCGGCACGGACAAAGGGGGTTCTTCGACCGCAAATTTTCTCTCCAGCATGATTAAATCCCTGCCGCCCTTGCAAGAAATCGCAACCATGGCAGGCGTTGAGTTGCCGGAATACTTGGGCAAAATGGTGGACAGCAAAGATGTGACCGAAGCCAAAGAATCTTCCAAACCCACTGTCAAAAAAGAGCCCGCCAAAGATAAGCCGGCCGACACAGACAAATAGAAAACAGTAACATGCCTAAAAAAGAAAAAGGAGTAAGCGGTTTGCTTACTCCTTTTTTTTATTTTAGCTTAAATGGGCCAGTGCCCTGTCAAACCGTTTCGAGCATCGCTTTCCAGCGGTTGATGTGGCCGTCTTCGTCGGCGGCGTCTTTTTCGATAACCTTGCGGGTCTCCTCGTCCCAGTCAATGGTCTCCAGAAGATGAGCATAGTGATGCACCGCCTTGCTTTCGACAAAGATGCCGGCCTTGAGAACCGACTTTTTGCCCAGCAGCCGTGAACCAAATCCAAGCATAAATCCGGCAAACCAGAACACCCATCGAAGCTTGAGCGGCTTGAAGCCAAATTCATACAGCTTGACCTGAAAGTCCTGGTAGTGTCCCATCTCGTTGCACATTGCCGCGATCAACTGCCGGTTCATCTCGCTTCGTTCGGATGTGATCTGGAACTTGTAGATGGTCATCGCCATCAGTTCCAGCGTATGGAGCGTCAGCAGTCCCTTCTTGATCGCCCGAAGCCGTTGAGCTTCAAAACCCTCCCCGCGCAGCTTAAAATCCTCATCCCGCATCTCAGGGCGAATAATCGAAATATCATATTGGCTTTTCGCCGATTGAGCTTGGTCTGCCATTTTGCCGTCTCCCGTAAAATTGAATCGTGTCTTTGAGGCCTGCCATCTTTTTGTTCTTGGCTTATCAACAGGTATGGTGTATTCTATAATCTTCCGCAGAACGAGTAAAATGAATTCTAAGAACAGGATTTGATTATGAAACCAGCACTGGTCATAAATGGATCCGCCGGACGGATGGGCCGGCGTATCGTCGCACTGGCCTGCGAAAGCAGACAGTTTGACATCGTTGGAGCTACGGACTACCCCGAACACCCGGATCTGGGCAAGGATGCCGGTCTTCTGGCGGGCATCGAACCCATCAATGTGGACCTGACGGCACAATTTCCGGACAGTGCCGACGTGATGATCGATTTTTCGCTGCCGCAGGCCGCGGATACCGCCATTGATTATTGCAGCAAAAACAGCGTCGCTTTGGTGATGGGCACGACCGGGCTGTCGGCATCCCAACTGGCCAAACTGAAAACCGCGTCCGGTAAAATCGCGATTGTACAAGCAACCAACATGAGTTTGGGGATGAACCTGCTGTTCGCCACTGTCGGCAAGGTCGCCAAGGCCCTCGGCGCCGAATACGATATCGAGATCGTCGAGGCCCACCACCGCTTCAAAAAAGATGCCCCCAGCGGCACCGCCCTGTCACTGGCTGAAGCGGTCTGCAAGGAAACCGGTCGCGATTACCCAGACAGTTTGGTCCACGGCCGCGAGGGCAAAGAGGCCCTGCGAGAAAAAGGCACCATCGGGATGCACGCCATCCGTGCCGGCGACATCGTCGGCGAACACAGCGTCATCTACAGCACACTCGGCGAGACCATCACAATTTCCCACAGCGCCCACACCCGCGACACCTTCGTCCGCGGCGCCCTCCGCGCCGCCGAATGGCTCGTCGGCCAAAAACCGGGACTCTACAACATGCAGGACGTATTGGGATTAAAATAAACATTTCCCGATATGGATTTTTCATGCCGGGATGGCTGTCCTGTCGATACTGTTGCATAGAACAGAAAAGAGGACACACGGAGTCAAGAGGCATGTTATCGAATCTGAAAGGACGTTGTGGCTTTTGGACCACCTTGATATTATTACTTTTGCCTCTTGGCGGTTTGCTTTTTCTGACTCAGGATTTTTACCTTCATGTTTTATGGTATATTTTCAGCGGCGACCTCTTCACTGAAAAATGGGGCTTGTGGATGGCCCGCGGAGCTTTGGACCAGACCGGCATCTTCAAAATGTATTTTTGGTTTGCCGCCCTTTCAATCCTGTATTTCTCTTGGCTGACCATCATTCGGTTTCTTGCAGACCGAAAAAAGCGGTCGATTTATTGGACTTTAATAATTGGTTCGTTGCCTATTGTTGTTTTTCTGTTGTGTTTGCTGACAATCGGTTCAAATTGGCTGAGACTTTACATTTCGAATATGGGGATAACGCAAAAAAGAGTTATCGGGGTATTTTTTGCACTTTTCAGTTATTGCTCAATCATCTTTTTTCTGATTTGGGCTTATAGACCAACCAAAGAACACGAAATAAAAGGCGAGAGTAATCGATGAGTGTCACGGTCAATCTGTGCTTGGCCGTGACATAATAGAAAGTATGCCGATTTCTCAGGAATCTTTTACCCTGCTTTTTTGCGGCTCTGATAAATGATTTTTCCTCTGCGTACAACGTTTTCCAGAAAACCGCTTTTGTCGTGTTTTCGACTCAACAGCACCGGTTCGATTCGCATATTTACATCGCGAGCTAAATTAAACAAGCCCGCGCTGGCGGTGAGATAGTCGCCTTGGAATTCATCGACGATCACCGCAATATCAATGTCACTGTCTTTGTGCGGCGTGCCGGTGACATGCGAGCCGTACAGCACAATCATTCTGACTCGCATCGTTTCCTTTACTTTTTCAGCGTAGCGCTTCGCTATTTCAATAATTTCTTTATCCACTTGCCAAACTCCTTTGTCCGCTGATAAAGTTCCTCGCACCGCTTCTTTGTGAGCGATTTAAGCAAAAGCTCTTTATCCTCCGGATAGCGGGCCTGTATATTCAGGGGCATCAACTCATTAAAAAGAAGTAAGATTTTAGCGGTGTGAAGCAAATTTTTTAAGATTCTTTGAAAAATCCATATTTTAGACTTGCGCCATCGGGTATTTTGTGTATTGTTTCGTGGTATGAAACGAAACACGGCACAATTTGTACC
>Ga0224495_10000616_pt1 | contig 27688 bp, 31 predicted proteins | sample SF_Jul11_sed_USG_FD_168128 | JGI IMG/M metagenome (GOLD analysis project Ga0224495, IMG submission 168128) | Sediment microbial communities from San Francisco Bay, California, United States - SF_Jul11_sed_USGS_4_1 | ecosystem: Environmental > Aquatic > Marine > Sediment | place: USA: California...
TTGAGCACCTGTCCGGGTTTCTTGACCACGCCGACCGCACCATCGCGGAGGCCGCCTTGATGTCAATCATCGAAATCCTCTCCAGAAACGGGGATATCGCCGATTGGGAACTCCCCCTGGACCGCTTCACTGATTTTCTCTTCGACGGCATAAGGAGCAAGAATCGCACTATCACCCGGTTTACACTGAACCGGCTGCCGCACTGGCACGGTCCCGATGTAATCGGCGGCCTGATAGATGCTATGGGGGCCGTTGACGAAGAGGATGTGGATACGATTGCGGCGGTATTAAAGGAGATCGGTCCGTCAGCCTCTCCGGTCATTCTCGACAAGTTTAAGCAAGCCACAACGCCCGTTAAAATGGCACTCCTGGATATCCTGAAGACGGTAATCGATGCAGAGGTTACTCACCGGCTGCTGACCTTTTTTGATGATCCGGATCCGGAAATCAGGCGAAAGATCGCCCACGTGATCGGCATGTCGGGCCACGCGTTCTGTATTCCGGCGCTGCGGAAGCTTGCCGCCGATCCAGTCGGCCACGTTCGCTCGGCGGCGTTCGGCGCACTGGGTTGGCTGGCTACGGAGAGTGATATTGATTTTCTGTGTGCCGGGCTCGATGATCGCTATCCGGACGTCCGCGAGGCGGCGGTGGGGGCGTTGATTCTCGTCGGCGGCACGAAAGTCATCGACAGATTTCGTGCTGACCTTGAACATCGAAGTGTCGAACGTCAGCGGCTGGCCGTCCTGGGACTGGGCCTGATCGGCGACAGAGAAGTGGTGCCGTCTTTGCTGAAGGCAGTCAATCATCAGGAGGCCGCCATCAGGAAGTCGGCCATCAATTCCCTGGTGCGCATCGGTCAGGTGGAGGACGTCGGTCCCCTGTTGTTGGCCTTGAATGACGAGAACGGTGGTGTTCGCAAGGCCGCCATTTCGGCGGCGGTATCGCTTTTGGGCGAACGGGCCATACAGGAAATCAGGGCCCTGCTGGAGGACGAGGACGTCTGGGTACGCTACCTGGCGATAAACGGCATCGGGGAGGTAGGCAAGCACGAATACGGCGGTTATATCATGCCGTATCTGCACGACGAACAAGATATTATAAAAATAGCAGCGGTCAAGGCGCTGGCCCAGATGGGATACCAGAAAGCCGTGCCGGAGTTGAAGCGCCTGCGCGAGCAGAAAAATCGCGATGTCGCGGACGCCGCCGAAGCAGCTTTGACCACGATAGGAGGCATCACCTAATGCAACAACCATCAATATTGGTCGTCGATGACGAACTACTGATTCGCGATCTTCTGTACGACTTTTTCCAGGGCCAGGGATGGCAGATTGTGGTCGCCGAAAGCGGTGAAAAGGCCCTGGAGATTCTGGGTTGCCGTAAGGTCGACGTTTTGCTTACGGATATCAAAATGCCGGATATGGACGGCCTGACTCTCACCGCGCATATCAGGGAAACGCACCCGAACTTGCCGGTGGTCGTGATGACCGGTTATCCGTCAGTCGACTCGGCCGTCACGGCCCTTCGCCAGAAGGTGGCGGACTATATAATCAAGCCGTTTAACATCAACCAACTTTTCAAGGTCGTGGAAGCGCAACTGAAAGCGATTACCGGCGATGCCGACGCAGCGGCGCGCAGCGAAAAGTAAACGGTGTGGTGTTGACAGAAGGAAGTTGCCGCGCCCGGGAAAGCGGCGCGCATGGCCTGGGATTGAAAACGAATGGCCAGAACTAAAGGGTGGGATATGCTGACAAATCCGGCTACTGAGCCAGAAATGTCATATGAAGAGTTTGTCCTCATACGGGACTACCTGCATGAAAAAAGCGGGATCTACTTTGCCGAAAGCAAGAAGTACCTGGTCCGCAACCGACTGGTCAAGAGGATGGCCGAACTCGGCCTGCGAACCTATCGGGATTACTTCTATCACGTCAAATACGACACCTCGCTGCGGGAGTTCAATCAGCTCATGAACGTGATAACCACCAACGAAACCTGCTTCTTCAGGAACGAACCCCAGCTGATGTCGTTTTCTGATGAAGTTCTGCCCATGCTGGTGGATGATAAGAAGCGAGGCTCAGCGCCCCGGTCACTGCGGATATGGTCGGCGGGTTGCTCCACGGGCGAAGAGCCCTACACTCTGGCCATTTTGATTCTCGAGAAGCTGGCGTCGCCAGCGGGCAGGCCCGTGGAAATAGTTGCCAACGACATTTCCGAAAGTGTAATTCAGAAGGCCCGCCGGGGAGAATACCGCGGCATCACTCTGAGGAACGTTCCGAGCCGGTTGCTAGATCGTTACTTCACCAAAAGCAATGACGTGTACCGTGTGAATGCCGATGTTAAGTCGCTGGTCAAGTTCTCGCACCTGAATCTGAGTGATTCACGCAAGCTTTCGATCAATTCCGATTTCGATGTTATTTTCTGCCGCAATGTGATGATCTACTTCTCCGATGAGGTCAAAAGACGTCTGGTGCGCGCCTTCTACAACGCCCTTAGACCGGGCGGATACTTTTACATCGGACACTCCGAAACGCTGCACGGAATCTCCAAGGCCTTCAAGCTGGCCTATTTCAAGAACGCCCTGGTTTACTGGAAGGACGGGGCGGGCGCCGGCCTGGATCAGGCGGGTGGAAAGGCCCGGGTCGAGCAGGAATTTCTGGATACCACGAGGATAGTACTGAGCGATCACGTCCCCGGGGGCGGCGCCGGCCGGGCCCGGGAACTGTTGAATGAGATCAAACCTACGAATGTGAACAAATAGAGTGCATGGAGACAACAGGAAAGAGCCTATGGCCAAGACAATTCTAGTCGTTGATGACTCTCCGACGGTAGTGAAGTTTGTTTCATTCTCGTTGAGAAACAGCGGCTACCGGGTAGTCACGGCGTGCGACGGAATGGATGCTATCGAGAAAATCTCCGGCATGCCGGACCGGGTGGACCTGATCATCACCGACCTCAATATGCCGAACCTGGACGGCTACGCCCTTATAGGCACTCTTCGTCAAAACGAAGTGCACCGCCGAACGCCGATTATCATTCTTACTTCGGAGGAGAGTGCTCACGAGCGGCAAAGAGGGCTTGAGGCCGGCGCCGACTCATACCTGGTAAAACCGTTCAAGGCCTCGTTATTGCGTGACGAGGTTTCCAAGTACCTTGAGGCAGATGAACCATATCACACGAGGAGGCAGCGTGCCTGATTTGAAAATTCTCGCGGTAGACGACAGCCCCACGATGCGGCGTATTATCGTGAATACGCTCAAAAGGGCCGGGTATACCGATGTGGTGGAGGCCAGTGACGGTAAAGACGCGCTGGCAAAATTGAAGGTTGACAAGATCAATCTGATAATCACCGACTGGAATATGCCCGAGATGGACGGTCTCACCCTGGTAAGTACGCTCCGTGCCATGGACGAATACAAGGACCTCCCGGTGCTCATGGTGACAACCCGATCGGTCAAGGAAGATATCGTTCAGGCTCTCAAGGCGGGTGTTAACAACTATATCGTCAAGCCGTTCACTCCCGACACGCTCAAAGAAAAAATAGAAAACGTGCTGGCAGGCTAGAGGAGGGTATTATGTCTGATCCACAAGAATTTTCGGGACAAATAGAAGAGGTTATCAGGGGGCTGGCCGAATCTATCAACACCATGGCCGAGAGGATCAAAGGCCTGCAAAATCCACTGTCTGAATCACAGGAAAAGGTACCCAGGGCGACCAAGCAGCTGGATAAGATTGCCGAACAGACCGAGGCCGTGACGCATCACATGCTCGACACGATCGAGCAGCTCACGCAGCGTGAGCAGGACATCAGGAACGGTCTCAGGCAGATTAAAACGATGGCCGCCGACGGCAACTGCGAAAAGGTGCAGACGATGGCCGATGCGCTCATCGAGAAAACTGATCGGTCCAGCAACGACGCCTTCAGTATCATGAACGCTCTCCAGTTCCAGGATATAACCTGCCAGCAGATGAACCACGCCGCCGCCATGCTGGAGGACATCGAGACCAAGCTGCTTCAGATAATCTCGGTGATGCACGGTGAGGTCGAGGCCGACGCCATCGACTGGAACCCCGGGGCCGGAAAGGACAGAGTGTTCGACCCGCATGCCGACATGGTCGGCCGGAAGACACCGCAGGAGGATATCGACTCCCTTTTCGAGGGCAAAGAGGCGTAATTGCTTTCGTCGTCTCGTGATAGGATCCCCCCGTGACTAAGGATGTCGACATTCATCTGGACGAAATGAAGGAAATCATCAGTGATTTCCTGGTTGAGGCCGACGAACTGGTTGGCTCTCTTGACGGCAATCTGGTGGAATTGGAGTCCGCCCCCGGCGATGCCTCCCTCATCAATGAAATCTTCCGCGCCGTTCATACCATCAAGGGAACCTCGAGTTTCCTGGGGCTTTCTCAGATTACTGAATTGACACACCGGGCCGAAGACGTCCTGAACAGGCTCCGCAAATGCGAACTGCCTGTTACTCCCGAGATCATGGATGTGCTCCTCGAGTCGGTAGACAGTCTCAAGGGCCTGCTTGACGACGTCCGGTGCGGCGATGGGCGGGTCCATGACCTCAGCAGCCTTTTGACAAAGCTGAGCGCTGCCGGCCGTCCGGGGGACGGGCCGGCCCTCACCGCCGAGATAAATGCAAGTTCTCCATTGCCGGAGCCGGAGAAACACCTGGAGAGGATGGCCGGGATAACAAAGTCGGCCGGCCAGAAGACTATTCGCGTAAGTGTGGAACGCCTGGACACCTTGATGAACATGATGGGGGAGTTGGTCCTTGGCCGGAACAGCCTCATGCAATCGGTGAATGAACTGAATGCCTGCCGGGCCGGGGATTATGACACGGAGAAGCTCAACCAGGCCACGACCGCCGTCAGTTTCATCACCAGCGAGCTTCAGATGGCGGTCATGAAGATGCGTATGCAGCCGATCGGCAGAGTTTTTAGCAAGTTTCCCCGGCTGGTCAGGGACCTGGCGCGCGATCATCAAAAACAGGTTCGTCTGACACTGTCGGGCGAGTCCACCGAGCTCGACAAATCGGTAATAGAACAAATCAACGATCCCCTGGTGCATATAGTACGTAACAGCTGCGATCACGGCATTGAAGCACCGGAAGAGAGGTCCGCCCGCGGGAAACCGCCTACCGGCACCATCACGCTCTCGGCGAGCCAGGAAGGCTCTTACATACTCATAAGGATCGATGACGACGGTCGTGGTCTGGACACCGAAGCGATCGCCTCAAAAGCCGTCGAGCGCGGCCTGGTAAGTGAGGCTGACCGGCGCGTCATGTCCCAGTCCGAAATATGTAATCTTGTTTTCGAGCCGGGTTTTTCCACGGCTGAAAAAGTCACCGATATCTCGGGGCGCGGCGTGGGTATGGATGTCGTTCGCACCAACATCCAGAGGTTGAACGGTACGGTGGAACTGAGTTCCCGCAGCGGTGCCGGCACGACCATCATTATCAAGTTGCCCCTGACCCTGGCGATTATCCAGGGACTCCTGGTCCAGAGCGACGACGACGTCTTTGTCCTGCCCATGTCCTCGGTCCATGAGACGGTCAAAACCGCGGACGTACGCGTCCATTACATAAGCCAACGGCCCGTGTTCAGGCTGCGCGACAGCGTTATCCCCATAATCGGTCTGCAGGATTCGCTGGGCATGCAGAAGAGCCGCATAACCATGACCGAGAAGCCGTACATCGTGGTGGCCGGTCAGGCGGATAAGAGACTGGGGATAATGGTTGATGGCTTTCTCGGCCAGGAGGAGGTCGTCGTCAAGTCGCTGGCGACTTGCCTGGGCGGCAGCTCGGGAGTGTCCGGGGCTACGATTCTCGGAGATGGCCGCATCCGTCTCATCATAGACGTCGGCGGACTTTATGCTTCAGCGAAAAGAACCAACTGGATGGAGCTGAATCAGTCATGACCGCAACTGAGCCCATTATAAAAATTCTGGTAGTCGACGACTCGGCTTTTATGCGCAAGGCCCTGAGCATGATGCTCGAGTCCGATCCTGGAATCAAGGTCATCGGAACCGCCCGAGACGGGGAGGAGGGTGTGGAAAAAGTGCGTCGTCTCAAGCCGGATCTGGTGACAATGGACATCGAAATGCCGCGCATGGACGGTTTGACAGCCCTGCGAGAAATAATGCTCCGGAACCCGGTCCCGGTTTTGATGATTTCGTCGCTGACCACCGATGGCGCCGGGGCCACGCTGGATGCCCTGGAGATGGGCGCGGTCGATTTCATCCCCAAACAGCTCTCGTATGTCAGCCTCGATATCGTCAAAATCAAAGACGAGATGTTAACCAAGATAAAAGACATCGCCCAGCGGAAAAGTGCCATAATGGCCGGCCTGATGCGTTTCGGGGCGGCCGGCAGAGAGCCGGCTGCGACGCGGCCACGTCGCCCGGGTCATGAGCACCATGTCAAGGTCGACATTGTCACGGTTGGCGCGTCGACAGGCGGTCCCCCGGCCCTGCAGCAGATTATTCCGAGGCTGCCGGCCAATCTCCCGGCAGCGACGCTCGTCGTTCAGCACATGCCGGCGACCTTTACCACTTCACTGGCCGAACGACTCAACGGCCTGTCGCGGGTTACAGTCAAGGAGGCAGAAGACGGCGATCCCGTGGAACCGGGGACAGTCTACATTGCCCCCGGAGGGAAGCAGATGACGGTGTGGCGGACAGCCCGCACCGCCCACATCATCGTGGAAGACGGCCCCCCCGACGTTCTCTACCGTCCCTGCGTCAACGTCACGATGAATTCGGTCGCCAGGTATTACGGCGCGAACATTCTCGCCGTTATCCTCACCGGCATGGGCAGTAACGGCCTGGAGGGAGCGCGCCTGGTCAAGAAGCAGGGCGGGGTCGTGATTGCGCAGGATGAGCAGACCAGCGTCGTTTTCGGGATGCCGAAGGCGGTGATCGATGCCCACCTGGCTGACTGCATTCTTCCCGTGGGCGAGGTAGCCGCGGAAATTGCCAGTTACTTTTAAAAAAAGTTTTTGTTGAACTGGCAGCGATTTAGCACTAAACTCGCTGGACTGTAGCAATGGGACTTATCATGGATGATACGAGCAAAGTCGCCTCTGAATCTCTGACGGAAGCCGAGAAGATATCGAAGTTTACCGAATCGTACGCCTCTTTCAGCCGCATTGTCAATTCTCTGCAGAGAAAGTATATCGAGCTCAAGGATGAGTTTTCAGCCCAAAACGAGCAGCTGGTCGATGCTAACCGGAAACTGATCGATCTGGGTAAGCGTAATCTGGCCGCCACCCAGTTTCTGAACGGTATTCTCGACTCAATAGCCGTCGGCGTCATTGCCATCGACCAGAACGGGCGCATCACGCATTTCAATCCGGCGGCCTCGGTTATCCTCAGCATCCCGCAGGACGAACCCGCGGGCAAAGCCTACCGTGAAATGATACCGCCGGGAACGCCTATTGACGCCAACGCTCTCCGGACGTACGAAACGGGGCGCGAGGTTGACGCCCGAAAGAGGACGATTGAGCTGGCCGACGGCAGCCGCCTGAACCTGTCGGTGTCCACGGCCATCCTCAGAGACGACGACGGGCGACCGACCGGGGCCGTGGAAATTCTGCACGATCTCACCAAGATAGAGAAGATGGAGCAGGAGATAGTCCGGCTGAATACGCTGGCGGCCCTGGGCGAGATGGCCGCCACCATCGCCCATGAAGTACGCAATCCTCTTTCCGGGATAAGCGGCTTTGCGGCCCTGCTGGAGCGGGATCTGGACGAGGGCGATCCCCGGCGCGACCTGGTTAAGAAAATCACCCGCGGCGTCAACAGCCTCAACGAGACCGTCGCGACCCTGCTCAGCTACACGCGCTTCGAGGAATTGAATAAGAGGGAAACAGCCTATGGCGATTTTCTGCAGGCTGTAATAGACCAATTCACAATTGACGGCGCCGACAGAATGGCCGATACCGGCATTATTCTGACGCCCCCCGGCGACGAAGAGTCGCTGAAGGCGTTTCCGGTAATCGACCAGATGCTGTTTCGCCAGATTTTCTTCAACATGTTTTCCAACGCCATTGAAGCCTGCGGGAGCGGCGCTCGGATCGAGGTTGCTTATCGTAAGCTGGCGCGCCAGGAGGCGACGACGAAATACGGCGACATGCTGTTGCTGGGGCTGGACGAAACCGTAATCGAGACGACCATCGTCGACAACGGCCCGGGCATACCGGAAGAACACCGGGAGAAGATATTCGCGCCGTTCTTTACTACTAAAGCCGGCGGCAACGGCCTGGGTCTGGCGGTAGCGGTGAAGATTATCAAGGCTCATGGAGGAGAAATAATCGCAGAAGCCGCCCCGGAAGGCGGGAGTATGTTCCGGCTTCTGATACCGATAAAAATGTAGGATGCAAACTCGGAGCATGATGTGATGCAATATTCCGTTTTAATCGTAGATGACGACAAGCTGGTGAACGATTTCCTGGTAGAGACAATTCGGCGGGCGGGCTATGAGTGTCGCGCCGTCTTTTCCGGCGAAGAAGCCCTGGTCGAGTTGAACCAGAGAAACTACGACATCGTGTTGAGCGACCTCAAAATGAAAGGAATGGACGGCATCGGCCTTTTGAGTCGAATCAAAAGTACCTATGCGGATACTGTCGTCGTGATGATGACGGCTTACGGAAGCGTCGAGACGGCCGTCAAGGCTATAAAGCTGGGCGCCTATGATTTTCTTCTGAAACCGGTGTCGCCGGAGACGGTGGAACACATTTTGAGCCGGGTTAGTGAAATCGTCAGACTGCGCTCGGAAAATGCAATCCTGCGCCGGGACCTGTCCCACAAGTTTCAAAATATTATCGGCAAATCCAAGGTGATGAAGGAAGTCTTTGACCTGATCCAGTCCGTGGCCGATGCCCGCTCCACGGTCCTGGTAACCGGCGCCTCCGGGACCGGTAAGGAACTGGTGGCCCGGGCCCTCCACTACAGCTCCAATCGGGCCCATGGGCCTTTTATTAAGCTCAATTGCGCCGCCTTGCCGGAAAACCTCGTCGAGGCGGAACTGTTCGGTTATGAAAAAGGCGCCTTCACCGACGCCAAAAAGACCAATCGGGGGAGATTCGAAATGGCCGACCGCGGAACCTTGCTGCTGGACGAGATATCGGAAATGCCCCTCAACCTGCAGTCCAAGCTGTTGAGAGTCTTGCAGGAGAGAGAATTTGAGCGCATTGGCTCCAGCTCAACCATATCTGTAGATGTCCGTATTGTAGCGACTTCCAACAGAAATCTAAAGGAATACATTAGCAAGGGTCGTTTCCGCGAGGACCTGTTTTATCGCCTGAACGTAATCCCGGTGCATCTGACACCGCTCTGCGAGCGCAGGGAGGATATCCCGGTTCTGACGGAACACTTTATTGATAAGTACAACCGGGAGAATTCTAAGAGCGTGCGCGGAATCGACGAGGGGGCCCTCAGACTTCTGGTCAAATACCACTGGCCGGGAAATGTCCGGGAGCTGGAGAATCTCATTGAGAGAGCCGTGGTCACGGCCGGCAGCGAGTACCTGACCGAGGATGATTTCCCGACTGAGCTGGCCCTGGGACCGATCGGCGATCAGTTGCCGTTTTTGAAAGTGCCGATGAGGCTGGAAGAGGGCAACAAGTACCTTATTCTGAAGACCCTCGAGAAATTCAACGGTAACAAGACTAAAGCCGCTGAGGCTCTTGGCATCACCACCAGGACAATCCGGAATAAGCTGGCTGAATACAGCATGGACGAGCCCAGCCGACAGCCGTCCTAGTCGGTCAATCGTCGGTTTTTTCAGGGCTAAGCCATTTTCACTATAATAGATGGGCTTTCTGCCGATAATCTAAGCTAAGGGTTGATAACGCCCGTTGTTTGACGGATTTTCGCCACCGACTGGGGTGTTTTTGATATGGACCTGGCTACGTTTATCGGTTTAATCACGGCCATCGGGGCCATAGGCGGCGGTTTCCTCCTTGAAGGGGGAAATCTTGACGCGGTGTTTTTGACGGCCCCGATGCTCATCGTGCTGGGCGGCACCATAGGTGCGACCACTGTGACCACTTCCGTCCAAACGGTCATGCGCGTCCCCGAATATCTGAAAATTGCCGCTTTCAGTCGTTCGCACTCCTTCTCCCGCACAATTGACGCTGTCATTGCTATGGCGGAAAAGGCGCGCCGCGAAGGTATTCTCGGACTCGAAGCCATCCTGAAGGACATCGAACACCCGTTTCTCAGAAAAGGCGTGCGCCTGGTTATAGACGGCACTGAAGTGACCGTCCTTCGGGATATTCTCGAAACGGAGATTGCCTACGTTGAAGAGCGGCACAAAAAGGGGATAAACTTTTTCCAGAAGGCAGGCGGTTTCTCGCCGACGATGGGCATTCTCGGGACGGTTCTGGCCCTGATCCATACGCTGGGCAATACTTCCGACGCCTCCGTCATGGCGACCAACATAGCCAGCGCTTTCATCGCCACTCTCTGGGGAGTCGGCCTGGCAAACCTGTTCTTCCTTCCGGTGGCGGATAAACTCCGGATGCGTCATGAGGAGGAAATCGCCCATCTGGAGCTGATCATGGAAGGTGTCACCGGCTTGCAGTCGGGTGATAATCCCAGAAACATTCGCACACGCCTGTTAACGTTTGTCCCGCCCAAGTACCGCGGAGCCGAAGAATGAAACTGCGCCGAAAACGCAAAAGCTTTGACAATGAAGAAGATCTCGGGCGCTGGCTGCTGACCTACGCGGATCTTATTACATTACTGCTGGCTTTCTTTATCGTCATGTATTCCATGTCCCAGATCGATGCCAAGAAATTCGGCAAGGTGGCCAAGGCCCTGCACGGAGTGCTGAAAGGCGGGGAAGATGTACTGCGACGCAACTGGGAGGAACAACAGACCGAGGGTCACGGCCTGCTCAAGCTCGGCGATCTGCGCATGATTAACATGAAGATTCAGGAACGATTCAAAAAACTCGGCCGCCGCGAAGAACTCCAGACCGAAATCACCGAACGCGGGCTGGTCGTCCACATCATGGAGTCGGCCTTGTTTAAAGAGGGGTCGGCCGCCCTCGAATTCCGGGCCGTCGAGGTCCTCGACCTGATCTACGATGAGATAAAAAAACTGCCCAATCATGTCCGAATCGAAGGCCACACCGATGATCGGGCGATCAACACGCTCCTGTACCCGTCCAACTGGGAGTTATCGGCCGCCCGTGCGACAGCGGTTGTGCGCTACTTTATTGAGAACCATGATATACCGCCGGACAAGATTTCGGCCCTGGGTTACGGCGAATTCCGCCCGAAACGACCGAACAATTCCATAGAAAACCGGGCCCATAACCGCCGTATCGACGTGCTCATACTTACCATGGAGCTTTCCCTCAAGGAGCCGTCGTCCCAGCTCTACTACATCACCGCCGATAAGTAAAAATCTTCTTGCCGTGGGGGAAATTCTTTCCCCACCGGGGCTCGAATGCGAGTCACCGGAGACCATACGACGGCACCGTAATTGATTGAAAGCCAACATAATATCACATACTCCCCGCACTGTGGCATTGTGCTTGCTTTGCATGGTAGGCGAAATGGTACAGGTAATTGCGCGTTATGGAAAATAAGCTGAGCACATTCATGTTTCAACGGATGGGCGTCCCCCGGTTCGAGAAGTATCTGAACCTGTCGTCCTTTCGGCAGAAACTGATCGGCGGCAATATCGCCAATGTTTCCACCCCCGGTTTCAAAAGCCAGGATATAAACTTTAAGCAGGAGTATGAACGGGCCACCGGCGGCGACGGTCGCCTGAGCGGTACGATGACCCATCCGACGCACATTCCCCTTGGCAGTCACGAGAGCCGCCCCCCGGATGTGGCACAGGCCAAGCCGGCCGAGGGAGAGATGAACTCGGTGGATATTGACGCCCAGGTCTCCAATCTGGCTCAAAACGAACTGCGCTACACCATAACCGCCAAGCTCTTACAGCTGAAATTCAGCGGCATGAAGAAGGCAATAACCAGTAAGTAAGGAACAGGCCATGTCCGGCATTCTCAGTGCTATCGAAATTTCGTCGAAGGGTCTTTCGGTGCAACGGGCCAAGATGAACGTGGTGGCCCAGAACATCGCCAACGCCGAAACAACTGAGACCAAAGAAGGGGGTCCGTATCGCCGCCAGCGCGTGGTGGTAAAGGAGGACAAGGTCGAAGGGTCTTTCGACACGCATATGCGGGCGGCCCGGGTCCGCCTGGCGGGCACGCACAGCCAACATCTTAAAGGCCGGGACCTCAGAACAGGCCGCACGACCGAGTTTTCGACGGCCGACATGGAGGTGGTTGCCGACAAGGATTCGAGCTATCGGCTGGTTCATGACCCATCTCATCCCGACGCCGACGAAAACGGCTATGTCAAGATGCCGGATATCGAAATGGTCAACGAAATGGTCGATATGATGGCGGCGTCGCGCGCCTATGAGGCCAACACCGTGGTCATCAGTTCCGCCAAGAAAATGGCTAAAGACGCCTTGGATATATAACGGAGGTAAGAGGAATATCTCATGAAAATCAACCCAATCGGCATAAGTTCCTATCAGCAACTGACCGGCCAGGAAACCAGGCGCAAGTCGGTTGCGACTGAAAGTGGCCAGGCCGGCCAGTCGAAGGCGACGGTGGCCATACCGCCGCAGAGCGAAACGCAATCGTCGCGCTTGGCTGTCAAAGTGGAGGGAGGCAGCTACGCGGACTTCCTCAGCCCGGAGGAAAAGAACGCCCTGGACCTGCTCTTCAGCCGTTTCAGTGACAGGTCCCGCTTTGGTCAGAAATACAACCACCAAACGACTGCCGATGACGACAAGGGTCAACTGGGCAGGGTGATTGATCTGAAGGTGTGACCGTGAGCGCCGACAGTCTCAAAGTAAATCGTCTCGTCCCGGGCCTGATTGAACAAACCGGTCGCGGCCTTAAAGACAAGACGACACCGCCGGTCGAGGGTGAGAAGTTTCAGGACTTGTTTGCGAATATGCTGAATTCGGTTAACCGTCTCCAGACCGAATCCGCCGATATCCAGAATGCCTTTCTCAACGGAGAACCCGTGGAGCTACACCAGGTAATGATAAAAGCCGAAGAAGCCGGCGTGGCCACGGATCTTCTTCTGGAGATTCGCAACAAGCTCATAAGCGCCTATAACGAGTTGATGCGTATGCCCGTTTGACAAGATTAGGTTCGCCGAGGCCATGGATGGTCCCTGCGAAAGCAGCACCATAAATAGGATTTTGTATGGAAAGCATAAAACAGTTCTTCAAAAGTTTCATGACCTGGGTCGGCCGCATGTCGGCCAGCCAGGTGATGATGCTGCTGGGGATCGCGGCCGGTACGGTAGTCGGCCTGATTTTCGTCGTTGGCTGGCTGAGCACGGTCAACTATACCCGCCTTTATTCAAATCTGAGTGAGGCCGAGGCCGGCGAAGTCGTGGCCTACCTTCAAGACAGCAAAATCGCCTACGAGTTGACCGACGGCGGCCGGACTGTTCTGGTTCCCTCCGATCAGGTGTACCAGGCCAGGATATCGTTGGCCTCGGAAGGCCTGCCGCGCGGGGGAAATATGGGCTACTCGATTTTCGACCAGAATAACCTCGGCATGACCGACTTCCTTCAAAATCTCAATTTCCGCCGAGCTCTGGAAGGGGAGTTGACGCGAACGATAACCCAGCTCAACGAGGTCAAGGCGGCCCGGGTCCACATCGTAATTCCCAAGGACAGGCTGTTCCGTGAAGACCAGAAACAGGCTACGGCCTCGGTGGTGCTGAAGCTGAGCGGGAAGGGCAGCCTGTCCAAGAGCCAGATAAACGGCATCACGCATCTGGTGGCCTCGTCGGTCGAGGGCCTGTCGCCGGACAACATTACTATTTTGGACTACGACGGTAATCTCCTTTCGTCGGGGCAGGAGTCGGACCCGCTGGCCGGACTCAGCTCCTCGCAACTGGAGGTTCGCAAAAATGTCGAAGCCTACCTCGAGGATAAGGCGAATTCGATGCTGGCCAGTGTGCTGGGACCCGGGACCTCCGTGGTGAGAGTGACGGCCGATCTCAACTTCCAGCAAATCGAAAAGACCTCCGAGACCTTCGACCCCAATGCGCCTTCCATCAGAAGCGAAGAACGCGTCAAAACCAGCAACTCCTCATCCGACAAGCCGGTCGAAGCCGCCGAAAGCACCGCCGAAGACGCCAGCGAGACCGTCATCACGAACTACGAACTCAACAAGACGATGGAGCATATTATAAACGCCGTGGGCTCGGTCGACCGTCTTTCGGTGGCCGTCATGGTGGACGGCACTTACTCGCAGGTGGAGAACGAGAACGGCGCCATTGAACTGATCTATCAGCCGCGTTCGCAGGAGGAACTTGACCGCCTGGCAGCTATTGTCAAGAACGCCGTGGGTTTCGATCAACAGCGCAACGACCAGATAGAGATGGTGAACATCGCTTTTGACCGTCAGAATCTCGAAGAGGACCGACAGGCGCTGGATTCAATGTATCTGCGCGAATTCTACTGGAACATCGCCCGCAAAATCGGCTACGTACTGGTGGTGGTTCTACTGCTGATTTACTTCAGAAAGAAGTCGAAAAAGCTCTTTGCCGCTGTTTCCCAGTTGGTGCCGTCGGGGCGACCGCAGCGCCCGAGAGCGGAGATGGCCACGGCGATTGAAGATGAGCCGGTCGAAGCCATAGTTGCCGAAAAACGCCAGCCGACCCTGGTCGACAAAATGCAGCAAACGGCCAAGGGTCAGCCGGAAGAAATAGCCAAAGTTATCAAAACTATGATGGTTGAATAATGGCCGCACCACTGAAATACGAAGAGATGACGCCGATCCAGAAGGCCGCTGTCGCCCTGGTGGCGTTCGGTCCCGAGGTTTCCGCCCACGTTTTGAAGGGCATGAGCGAAAACGACCTGGAGCAGATTACTATTCAGATAGCCAACCTTCGGGAAGTTCCGCCTGACGTCGAAGAGAAAGTGATCGAAGAGTGCCATCAAATCTTCATGGCCCGCCAGTACGTGTCACAGGGCGGTGTCGACTTTGCCCAGCAGATTCTGGAAAGAGCCGTCGGTGTCGGGAAAGCCAGGGAAATAATGCACCGCCTGGAGTCATCCATCAAATCGCACGGTTTCTCATTGTTGAAGGATATCGATCCCAAACAACTCACGAGTTTCCTTCAGAACGAGCATCCCCAGACGATATCATTGATCTTGACGCAGTTGAACCCGCAACAGGCGGCCGCTGTTCTTTCGGAGTTAACTCCGGAGTTACAGGCCGAAGTATCTCTGCGGATTGCCACCATGGAGAAGATCGCGCCCGAGATTCTGGGCGAAATCGAACAGACCCTGGAAGGGCATTTTGAGCGCACCGCCGGCGGTGAGATGTCATCCTCGGGCGGCGCCAAGGCGATCGCCGAAATCCTGAACCTCATCGACACCACGGCCGAAAAGAACATCCTGCAGTCATTGGAGGCTGAGGACGCCGACCTGGCCGCGGAAGTCAAGAATATGATGTTTGTCTTTGACGATATAACCCTGCTTGACGACCGCTCGGTACAGCGCCTCCTCAAAGAAGTAGAGACCAAGGACCTGTCGCTGGCCCTGAAAGCCGCCAGTGACGACGTCAAGAAAAAGTTGTTCTCCAACGTCTCGGAGCGCGTGGCCATGATGATAAAGGAAGAGATGGAATTCATGGGCCCGACGCGCCTGTCGGACGTCGAAGCGGCGCAGGGCCGTATTGTCGACGCCGTCCGCCGCCTGGAGGAAGAAGGCCAGATCATCATATCCGGCCGCGGCGGCAAAGAGGATATCATTGTCTAAAATAATCAGGTTTGTGCAGGAAGCGCCGACCGTCTTTATCGGCGGTAAGCAATTCGACTTAGAGCGGGAAGCCGAAGCCGAGACGAGCCTGGCGCGTTTTTGTCCCACGGCGGCAATCCGGACCAGTCCCGACGGCTGCAAGCTCATTCCCATTCTGGAAGTATTCAAGATTGAACAGGCTTTTGAAGCCGAGAGACGAAAGGCCTGCCGGGAAGGGTATGAGAAAGGGCATGAAGAGGGGCTCCAGGAGGGCCTGGCGGAGGCGCAGAAGGTCGCCGCACAGCTCGAAAAGGCAATCGCAGACGCCGTTAACCAGAGGGCCAGTCTCCTTGAAGAAGCCCGCCTGAAAATACTCGAACTGGTCATGCAAATCAGCCGGAAAGTGACCTTTGATGCCGTTGCGGCCGACCCGGAAACAACCCCGGCGCTCATCAATGGCGTCATCGACACTCTGGTCGACCGCTCCCGGTTGACGATCAAAGTAAATCCCGACCATCTCCCCATCGTCGAGCAAAACATCGAACGCTTTCTGAGCGGTTCGGCCGCCATTAAAGAGATCAAGATCAAGCCGGACACCCGAGTCCGCTATGGCGGTTGTTTTATCGAGACTCCTTCGGGCGATATTGATGCCCGGCTCGAATCCCAGTTCAAGGTCGTGGACGAGACCATCATGATCGATGAGGGCCGAAGTTGAGCTTCCTCCCGTACGACATGTATGCGGAACGAATCAGGAATGTCAATACCGTCAAGCAATACGGTAACGTGACCCAGGTAGTCGGGCTGGTCATTGAATCGGCCGGCCCGGCGGTATCTATCGGCCGCTTGTGTGATATCGAAAACCGCGACGGCGGCAGTGTCAGAGCCGAAGTGGTCGGTTTTCGCGACAATAGAATACTGCTCATGCCACTGGGGACGGTCAAGGGGATTACGCCGGGGGCTATTGTGACGTCGACGGCCGAGCAACTTCGCGTGCCGGTGGGACCGCAACTGATCGGGCGCATCCTCGGGGGTCTGGGTCAGCCCCTGGACGGTAAAGGCGCGATTGTCACCAGCACAACCCGACCTATAAACGGCGAGCCCATACCGGCCCTCAAGAGAAAACGTATTACCGAACCGGTTTACACCGGCATCAAAGCCGTCGATCTCACCGCGACAGTCGGCCGGGGTCAGCGGATGGGCATATTCGCCGGTTCCGGTGTGGGAAAATCCGTGATGCTGGGTATGATCGCCCGTAATTCCTCGGCCGATGTCAATGTCCTGGCCCTTGTCGGTGAACGGGGGAGAGAGGTCCGGGAGTTTATTGAAGGCGACCTGGGAGTCGAAGGCATGAAAAAGACGGTGGTCGTCTGCGTGACCTCAGACCAGCCCGCCCTCATCCGTGTCAAAGGAGCCATGCTGGCCACCACCATTGCCGAGCACTTTCGTGACCAGGGCTTGCATGTCATGTTTCTGATGGATTCGCTGACCCGCATCGCCATGGCCCAGCGCGAAATCGGCATCGCCATCGGCGAGCCACCCACCACCAAGGGTTACACACCGTCGGTCTTTGCCATGCTTCCCAAGCTGCTGGAGCGTGCCGGCTATTCCGACAAGGGCTCCATCACGGGTTTGTATGCCGTGCTGGTCGAGGGGGACGACTTCAATGAACCCATCTCCGATGCCGTGCGCTCGATTCTCGACGGGCATGTAAGCCTCTCGCGCCGGCTGGCCTCATTGAACCAGTATCCGGCGGTGGATATACTCGATTCCATAAGTCGACTGATGAAAGATGTGGCCACACGCCAGGAGATCGAGCTGGCCGGACGGGTGAAGGAACTGGTATCGATTTATCGCGAGGCCGAAGACCTGATCAATATCGGGGCCTACGTCAAGGGGTCCAACCGGAAGATTGACGAAGCTATTGCCAGGATAGACGAAATAAATGATTTCTTTCGCCAGGGCATTCATGAAACAGTGGACCACGACGAGTCGGTTCAGCGGCTGGACGAAATCCTGAACGGTCGGGCGGACAAATGAAGAAGTTCCGATACCGGCTGCAGACTCTCCTTCGGGTTAAAGAACACATCGAGAGAGAAAAGCAAAAGGAGCACGCGGGCGCCTTAAGCCAGGTTCACCTGCAGCGGCAGCAGCTCAGCCAGATAGGCCGAAGCAAGGAGGCGGCGCTGAGCGATCAGCGGGCGAGTATGCTGGAACAGCTCTCCGTGGCGGAGATGCTCATCTACAGCCGATATCTGGTCAAATTGAAAAAGGACATGCTCTCGGGGTCAGAATTGCTTAAGGTGCTGCAACAGAGGGCGGAAAAGAAGCGCCAGGCTCTGCTGGAAGCCACCAAGCAGAAGAAAATCTATGAGAAGCTCAAGGAGCGGCAGCAGGAGAATTTCAACCGGGACGTGCTGCGGCTTGAAACCAAAGAAAACGACGAGGTGGCCATCAGAGGTCATCGACGGCGACATTAACCCCGGCGAAGTTTCACAGCCAAAAAAACCTCCCTGTGGGAGGTTTTTTTTTGAGGCCTTTATGTTCCTGATTTTACGGGCAGGACGTCGGCGGCGGGCCGCCCCCGAAAAGGTATGTGGTCAAATAAGTCAAATCGGAAATATTGACCTTGCCGTCAAGATCGGCGTTGGCATTACCCTCTTCCTCGCAAAGAGGAGGCGGACCGGACGGAATACCAAAAAGGTACTTGACCAGATATGTCACATCGGAAATGTTCACCTTCTCCTCGGGGTCGGCATTGACGTTTCCTCGTATACCGATACAGCAGTTGGACACTCGCAGGTCTAGGTAGCCTTTGCCGAACTGGGGCACGAAAGGATTAGAAGAGGCACTGGAGAAGGTAGTCGAATAAACCAGATCACCCACGATCAGGTCCTGCCTTTCGAGGGCCACCACCTGCGTAGGAACACTCGGTGGGTAGGAGATATAAAGGTTTCCCAGAAGCCCTCGGCCCGGACTTATCAACGGGTCGGTTGAAAAGGGAATGCAGTAAATGGTCAGGTATTCGTCGTTGAGCATCCATCCCTTGACAGAGACGGCTTCGACCCGGCCCCCTACGAACGAGAAGGAATCTATCGCCACATCCGGCGAGTTGTCCAGCAGGGTGATTTCGATGCCACCCAGGTATTCGTCGTTGAGAAAGTAAACCGGAACAACAGTCCCCCCGGCGGTAAAGACCACCACCGAATCCAGCACCACCGAATCGGGCTGATTGGGATCACCTGTCTGGGTTCTGCCGGTAACAGCCGCTAAAATCAGGACTGCGGCTATCAACACGAGTATTCTCAGCCTTATGCGCATTTTTCCAACCTCTTTAGTGTTTGCTTAAGAGCAAAAATGATGCTAACAGTTCGTTAAAGGTAGAATCAAATGCCGTATCTCTTTAACCAATGAGGCCGCAGCGTAAGTACATGGCAGTACTGTTATTCCAGTCATGCCAATATAATACCCGGAGCCGATATTGGCAACCTTTTTTTTGACAGCCGGGACGGTGTGCAATTTCCTTCCGATATTACGCCGCCGTCGACAATTCTTCGATACTGCTTCTGTCCCGATTTCAACCGGTATTCAGGTCTTAGGATTAAGCCAGACGTGCCGATACTTGGATTATGGATCGAGGCAAAAAACACCGCGTACCGGCCAGGTGCGGCTACATCGGCGTCTGCTTCCTGGCCGAGGAATTGAAATGTTTCGGCTATAAGACCGACTGCCCTCTCTACCAGAAGTCTAATGATGAGTATTACAGTGAAGCCCGTTTCAACGAGGCGATGGATCGACTCATCGACAAAACCCACCTGAAGCACCAGAAAACAGCCAAGTAGCCCCCGGGAAGAACGCCATCGACGATTCGAGAAAAATCTTCCTGAATCGACGGAATAAGCTTCCGGATTTTCTCAGACAGAGCTCCTCCCAAAGGATCCGATGGCGCCGCTAAGCCCCTGACAGTAATGCGATTAGGGGGCTGCCGGTATCATTGGCACGGCCTCTGCTTATCGAAAAACGGAGAATAGTATGATTAAAGGCCTCTATACATCCGCCTCAGGGATGCTTCCGCATCTGAAAAGAGAAGAAATAACGGCAAACAACATTGCCAACGCCGGCACGCCCGGATTCAAGAAAGATCGCCTGTTTACCAAGGAGCTGACCAGGGCCCAAATCAAAATCGCCCGACCCAAGTCCGACTGGCAAAAACCAATGGTCAACAAAGTCTTTACCGATTTTGGACCGGGTGTATTCGACAAGACGGACAATCCGCTTCACCTCGCCATCGACGGCGACGGGTTTTTCACTCTTCTTCTTGAAGACGGCGGCATGGCCCTGACCCGGTCGGGTTCCTTCGTGGTCAATAGCGACGGCTACCTGGCAGTCCCCGGCGGAGCCCTGGTTATGGGTGAGGGCGGACCGATCGAGGTCGGCGGCGGCAAGATTAATGTCAGCGCCTCCGGGGAAGTAGAGGTAAATGGCAGCGCCAGCGCCCGCATAGTACCGGTGACAGTTGAAGACTATGACCTGCTGACCAAAATCGGCAGCTCTGTTTTCGCAGTGCCGGACGGTGTGGATTTAATTCCGGTAACCAAGTCCTTTATCCAGCAGGGATATCTCGAGGCCTCCAACGTCGATATCGTCCGTGAAATGATAGACATGATTATCGCGTACCGGGCCTACGAATCTAACGCCCGGGCGGTACAGTCTCAGGACCAATCGCTGGACAATCTCTTTCGTCGGGTCGCCGGTCAAGGGTAGGCAAAATGATTAAGAATATAGGAGGACAAGATGATTAAAGCGATGCGCACGGCCGCTTCGGGCATGATGGCCCAGCAGATGAACGTCGACAACATCGCCAACAATCTGGCCAACGTGAATACCACCGGCTTCAAAAAGAGCAAGGTGGAGTTTCAGGACGTGCTGTATCAGAACTACCGTCGCGCCGGCAGCGCCTCCGCGGTTGGGACGCAGACACCCACGGAACTGGCTATCGGCTACGGCACCAAGGCCGTGTCAACGGTGCGCGATTTCTCGGTCGGCAGTCTCAACCTGACCGGCAATCCCCTCGACCTTTCGATTTCGGGCGACGGGTTTTTCCAGGTGCAGTATCCCGACGGCACCACTGTCTACACCCGCGACGGCGCTTTCAAGCTTTCTGCGGACGGACAGGTCGTCACTTCCGACGGCTACTTCCTGCTGCCGGAACTCACGATTCCCGAAGATACCGTAGGTATTGCGGTGGGTCGTGACGGCGTTGTGGAGGTTCTGCAGGTAGGTCAGGATGAGCCGGTGCAGGTGGGACAGATTGAACTGGCTCGCTTTGTCAACCCGGCCGGTCTGTCAGCCCTCGGGCGCAACCTGTTAGCGGTGACCAACGCCTCAGGCGATCCCATCACCGATATCCCCACCCAGAGCGGGCTGGGGCAAGTCGACCAGGGAACCCTCGAGATGTCCAATGTCAAGGTCGTCGATGAAATGGTCAACATGATTGTAGCTCAGCGCGCCTACGAAATGAACTCCAAAGCGATCCAGACCGCCGACGACATGACCGGCATTGTCAACAACCTCAAGAGATAGAATGATGGCTAAGTTTCTGGAAATCACGATAGCCTTGATGTGCATCGGCCTTTTGTGGTCCGGCACGGCGGCGGCTTTGTCCCCGGATGAGGCCATTGTCAGGAAGATGTTCGCCATGTATGAGTTGGACCCCGAGTGGTACCAGATTGAGTTGCTCAACCACCCCTTTCAGACAGCCGAAGTCCAGGAGGGGGCAATGGCGTTGCGTCCCCTGTCTCAGAAAGAGCCACTTGGTCTTTTTTCGGCAATGGTGACGATTAACGATAACGGCGAGGCGGTCGAGCAGGGCCAGGTGCGTATGAGAATCCGGCGGTTCGCCGACGTCCTGACGGCCGGCGACCGGTTCGGGCGTCACGATGTTATTGGCGCCGAGGACGTGGTTCTCAAAAGAATGGATGTGACGTCGCTGGTAGAGAAGCCATTGACGTCTCTCGAAGAGCTGGCTGCCACGAGGGTCAAAAGAAACATCAACAAGGGGTCGATTCTTACTACCGCCGCCATGGAAGCAGTACCCGATATCGAAAAGGGTCGGGAAGTCCAGATAATCTATGCTGACGGTCTGTGCCAGGTATCGACTACCGGTGTGGTCATGCAGACGGGCATGGCCGGCGACTATATAAAAGTGAAGAACAAAACCTCAGGGAAAATAATCGTTGCGCGCGTGATCGACGACACCGCGGTGGCCGTCGATCCCTGAGCCAACAACTACTGCAAGAGGTTAAAATGAACTATCGGAGAGTTCTCTTAATACTCCTGGTCCTGCTTTTGTTGCCGTTCGCCCTGAAAGTCAGGGGTAACGACTTCGGTCAGAACCAGTCGCTTTTCACGGACATCAAAGCGCACGAAGTAGGCGATATTCTAACGGTTCTCATCTACGAGCAAAGCCGCGCTTCCAACCAGGTCGAAACCAAGACCGAAAAATCGACCAAGGCCTCGACCAAAGGAGGCCCCGGGCTCGGCACTCTGGACTTCATCCCCATGTTCGGAGCCGAAGCCGCCAATCAGTCCACCTTTGACGGCAAAGGGGAGAAGATTCGCAACGGAACCCTCCGGGCCAAGATGTCCGTGACGGTCATCGAGGTCAAAGCCAACGGTGACCTGGTAATCGAAGGTTCCCGGACAATCGGTCTGTCAGGTGAAAAAGAGACCCTCTACTTGACCGGAGTGGTCCGCCAGAGGGATATCTCCCAGGGCAACACCATAGACTCTTACCTGATCGCCGATGCGGAAATACACTACAACGGCAAAGGCGTGTCGACCACGGCCTCCCGGCCGGGCTTCTTCACGCGTCTGCTGAACTGGATATTTTAGGAGGCCGGCATGCTTACTAATTTATCTCAGAGGTTGGCCACCCCGACCGGCCTGGCGCTGCTTTGCTCGCTGCTCCTGGCCTGGTACTGCCCCTCGCAGGCAGCCAAGGTGCGTGTCAAGGACATTGCCTCTTTCCAGAACAAGACCTCGAAAGACCTGATCGGTTACGGCCTGGTGATAGGTCTCGACGGCACCGGCGACGGCAACGGCACCCAGTTTACCACCCAGTCGCTGGTGAACATGATGGAACGGATGGGTCTCACGGTCGATGTTACGAAGGTTAAGGTGAAAAACGTTGCCGCCGTCATGATTACGGCCGCCATTACCAGCCAGATGGCTTCCGGGACGGCCTTTGACGTCACCGTTTCTTCAGTCGGCGATGCCTCGTCGCTGCAGGGGGGGACGCTGCTGATGACGCCGCTGGCCGATGCCGAGGGCAATGTCTGGGCCGTCGCCCAGGGACCCGTATCCATCGGCGGCTTTAATGTTCAAGTGGACGATGGCAACAAGATTGTCAACAATTACACGCTGGTCGGCCGGGTGCCCGACGGCGGCAAGATTACGCAAGGGCTCGAAGCGCCGACCGGCAGTGAGCGCGAAATCTATCTGTCCCTGCACAATCCCGATTACACCACGTCGCACCGCATTGCGGAAAGAATCAACATAAAATACGGCCTGACGGCTTATCCCGTCGACGGCGGGACGGTCAAAGTGCTGGTGCCGGACTCCCTGTCGCACCCCACGTTGCGGATGCGGTTTCTGTCCGATATCGGCCACCTCGAGGTTGTGCCGGACAATACCGCCCGGGTGGTCATAAACGAAAAGACCGGTACCATTGTGGCTGGCCAGCACGTGACTATCGAGCCGGTGGCCGTGGCCCATGGCACCATAACGGTGAATATTCAGTCCCTGCCGGTCATCTCGCAGCCGGAGCCTTTCAGCGCCGGTGAGACGGTGGTCTCGCAGGAATCGCGCATAAATATTCAGGACGAGAAAGCACGGGTGGTGCTCCTTCAGGAATCGGTGTACCTGTCCGATGTCGCCACCGCCCTGAACCGGATCGGCGCCACGCCCCGGGATATCATCGCGATATTCCAGGCTTTGAAGCAGGCCGGCGCTTTGCGGTCGGAGTTGGTGATTTTGTGATGTCAGGCTCCGATCTAAATCCCGCCCCGGCCCTGTTTCCGCAATCGGGCATCGAGCGCTTAAAGGGTGCGCGCCCGGCTACACTGGAGGCCGAGAAAGCGCGGCTTAAGGAAGCCACGAAAGAATTCGAATCGTTCTTTATGTACTACATGCTAAAGACGATGCGGCAGACGGTTCCGGAGAATTCCCTGACGGAAAAAACCGCCTTCTCAGGCGGCCTGGGCAAGGACACCTTCAGCCAGATGTTCGACATGGAACTGGCTCAGCGCATTGTGCAGGGCGGCCCCGGCTCTATATCGAAGTTGCTCTACAATTCTATGGAGAGACTTCTGGAGGCGCAGTATGGCACGGCCGAGAATGATGTCGAAATCAAGCCGCTGGACCAACCGACGGTGCCGATTGACATCAGGAGAGAACCCACGCCGCTGAAGACCGGAAGCGAAAATGACGTCAAAAACATAATAGGGCCTGATACCTTCCTGCCGACAGGCAACGTGCCCAGGAGGGTCAGGCAGGATGGAATATTGTCACGATTTGGAGACCATATTACGCAAGCTGCCAATCTTACCTCCCTGGATCCAGCCCTGATATATTCTGTCATCAAAGTGGAATCGAATGGCAATCCCCAGGCGGTATCGGATGCCGGAGCCAAGGGTCTCATGCAGCTGGCGGATTCCACCGCCGGCGACTACGGTGTCAGACAGATTTTTGACCCCGGTGAGAATATCAGGGCTGGATCACAATATCTGCGCAACCTGCTTGACCGTTTCGGCAGCCTGAAGCTGGCTTTGGCCGCTTACAATGCGGGGCCGGGCAACGTAGATAAATATGGGGGTATACCGCCATTCAGGGAAACGCAGGAATACGTCACGAAAGTTCTGGACACACTGCAGTCGACCGGTCCCGGAGGCCGTGTCGGATCGGGTTAAGGTGTGTTAAGGTATGGCCGATACTATATGTACGAAATTTGAACAGAGAATATAGGACATGATTGACCGCCTGATTGAAATCATAGGCAGGGAAGCCGCCGTCTTTGAGTGTTTTCTCGAGTTGCTGGAGAAGCAGCAGGAGGCGCTGGTCAAGAACGATCTGGAAGCTCTCAAAAATATTACCAGCCTTCAGCGCGAAAAACTGGTGGAGAGCCAATTGCTGAACAAGCAACGGGAAGAGTTGGTCGAGGAAATCAAGCAAGTCAACCTGATCAGCGGCGACCTCAATGTCACTCGCCTTCTGAAGCTGGTGGACAAAGACCGCGCCGATCGACTGTCGCGGCTGAAGAACTCAATCCTGGCGCTCAACGACAAGATAAACGACGTGCGCAATCAGAATGCGCTGCTTCTCAACCGGTCCCGCGAGTATATCCACAAGACGATGGAGATGCTCTCCAGGATAAACCATCCCGAGAGCACCTACTCACGCACCGGCAGCCAGAGTCGCCATGAGGCAAACGTAGCTATGGACAGGAGGGCGTGATGGCAGGTCTTTTCCAGGCCCTGGAAATCGGAAAGAGAGCCTTGCTCTCGCACCAGTTCGGACTGCAGACGATCGGCCACAACATCGCCAACGTCAACACTCCCGGCTTTTCGCGACAGCGCGTTCAGATTACTTCGACCTACCCGGAGACGACCACGCTCGGTATTGTCGGAACAGGCGTGCAGGTCTACGATATCCAGCGCATCCAGGACCTTTTCCTGGGGCAGCAGTTCCGCGAGGACAACAAATTGCTGGGGCAGTGGCGCTACAAAGAAAAAGTCATGGATCAGGTCGAGTCTCTTGTTTCCGAGCCGAACGACAATACGTTATCCGATCTGCTCAATAAGTTCTGGGATTCCTGGGCGGATCTTTCGACCAATCCTAACTCGGTCAGCAGCCGGGTGGCTATCCTGGAACAGGCCAACCTGGTGGTGAACAGCTTTCACCAGACGGCCAAGCAGCTGGACGCCCTGCGCGATTCCGTGGATCGTGACTTAGTGAATGTAACGGAGGAAATCAACCGTCTTTCCAAAGAAATCGGCAACCTTAATGAGCAGATAAAGTCAATGGAGCTGGGCGGCGTCAAGGCCAATGACCTGCGAGACGCCCGTGATCTGCTGTTGGATCAACTCTCGGAATACATTGATGTTAATACCATCGAACAAAAGAACGGTGGCATGACCGTATTCATCGGGGCCATGGCCCTGGTGGACGGACCCGACCACCTGGAAATCGCCTCCAAAGTCCTCAATCGGGACGGCAGACTGGAACATGAACTGGTCTGGAAGGGGACCGATGTCAAAATCAGCAACCTCAACGGGCAGCTCAAGGGGTTGATTGACAGCCGTGACCGAGTCATTCCCAGCTACATGGAAGAGTTGGACGTATTGGCGCGGACTATAATCGAGGAAGTCAACGCCTTGCATCGGTCCGGCTACGGGCTGAACGGCACCACCGGCGTGAATTTCTTTGAAACCTCGCTACTCACGGCCGCCGGCATCCGCATAAATCCGGACCTGGCAAGTGATCCGGCCCGGATCGCGGCCTCGTTGTCCGGAGAAGTAGGCGATAACAGAATCGCCCTGGCCATTAACGATCTGAGGAACAGGGCGGTTATGGTGAACGGTTCCACCACCATCAACGATTACTACAACGGTTTCGTCGGGCAGTTGGGGATGGAAGCGCGGGAAGCGCGATCGTTCACGAAGAACTACGAGCTTTTGCTCAACCAGACGGAGAACGCCCGGCAAGCCGTACAGGGCGTATCACTGGACGAGGAAATGGCCAACATGGTCCGCAGCCAGCACGCCTACGACGCGGCCGCCAGGGTTATCACGACGATCGACCAGGCCCTGGATACCGTGATATCGAAGATGGGGATTGTGGGTCGGTAAACAGAGATCCTCCCGGTAAGGGAGATACAAAACCACGGAGGGTTTGGTGCTTATTCTAACAAGGAAGTTGGGTGAGTCGATCACCATCGGCGACGACATCAAGATATCGGTACTGGGTGTCCACGGGCGCCAGGTCCGACTGGGTATCGAAGCGCCGATGAACGTGGTGGTTCACCGTGAAGAGGTTTATGTCAGGATTCAACAGGAGAATCGAAAAGCGTCGAAGTCGGTAAAAAGGGACCTGTTCGGAGTGGTCAGCATGATCAAGGACAAGATCAGAGGCAAGGACCCGGAAGCAGACCAGTCGGCCGAGATCGACTACAAGGACTATCCCTCCCGTGATCGGAAACCCCGCCGGCCGGGCACACCCGGCAAGCGGCCTTAGATACCGTTACGGGGCAAGAAGGAACTGATTATGCGAATCACTGACAGCATGATCACCAATTTGGTGACCTTCAACATGCAGCGCTCGCTGACGCGCTTCATGGAAATGCAAACCCAAATGTCGTCGGGAAGACGGATCAACCGTCCCTCCGACGATCCGCTGGGAATCCTGCGCGATCTGGACTACCGGGGTGAACTGGCCCGGAACGAGCAATACCGGGAGAATATCGGCCAGGCTCAGAACTGGATGAACTCATACGACAGTATTCTGGCCAACCTGACCAGTCTGATGAGCGAAGCCAAAGAGGTCACGGTGTCGATGTCCAACAGCACCTACGACAGCATCGCCCGGCAGGCCGCCGCCAACGAGGTGCGTTCCATCTTCGACCAGCTCATGCAACTCTCGCGCAGTGAACTCGAAGGCAAACAAATGTTTTCGGGATACCGCACCGACCAGCTATCCCTGTCAGGTTCTAGCAATGGCGTGGTTTACCGCGGCGACTATGGTATAATCGAATTCCAGATCGAACCGGCGTCGAATATGGCGATAAACATCGTCGGTGCCGACCTGTTTCTGGGTCAGCTGGGCATTCTCGGT
>Ga0224495_10000617_pt1 | contig 27672 bp, 21 predicted proteins | sample SF_Jul11_sed_USG_FD_168128 | JGI IMG/M metagenome (GOLD analysis project Ga0224495, IMG submission 168128) | Sediment microbial communities from San Francisco Bay, California, United States - SF_Jul11_sed_USGS_4_1 | ecosystem: Environmental > Aquatic > Marine > Sediment | place: USA: California...
CCTTCCCACAAGGTTGTTATACGTCTGGTCGGTGCCGCCCAGTTCCACGTCGCTTTTGATCGCAACCGAGTCGTATCCCTGCATGAGCGGATACAGAAACTCGTGGACGCCAATGGGATCGCCTTTTTTGTAGCGAATCTCGAACGTATCCCGCTCCAGCATCCGCGCGACCGTCATGGAGGCGGTCAGCTTGATGACGTCGGCCAGCCGCAGATCGGCGAGCCACTCGCTGTTGTAACGAACCTCGACCTTCTCCGGCGACATATCCAGCACCTTGCCCGCCTGCTCGAAATAGGTTTGGGCGTTATCTTTGATTTGTTCGGCACTGAGCATGGGGCGGGTGGTGTTCTGGCCGGTCGGGTCGCCGATGCGGGCGGTGTAGTCGCCGATAATGAGTACGGCTTTGTGGCCTAAGTCCTGAAACTGCCGAAGCTTGCGGAGAACGACCGTGTGGCCCAGGTGAATATCCGGGGCCGTCGGATCCATCCCCAGTTTGGCGCGAAGCTGGGTGCCGTTTTGGGCGGCCTCGGTCAGCCGCCGGGCCAGTTCATCCTCGCGAAACACCTCCACCGTGCCGCGTTTGAGCAATTTTACCTGTTCTGCAATATCCATGTTATTGTCCTGAAAGCTTTTTTTACTTATTGCCATTTGAAAATTCCCGTTCTTGCGCGGCTATGTAGTTTTTCAATCATAAGTTACGGCTAAACACGCGGGAATTTCCTACCCTGAAGGGTATTTCGATTCAAAAAAACGGATTATATCAGTTAAGCCGGATTCAGGCAAGCAGATACTGACACCCTTTTGGGATAGGAAGGGACATTATGTCCCACTTATTTCGCATAAGTTCTTGACTTGTAACGAATCAAGGTGTATGATAGTTCAATTGCAGTTTAACGATTATGTGTTTTATACTGCTATGGAAGGCACACAACCCAAAGGAGGGTCAAATATGAGGCATGGCAATTTTCATAAGAGTGTATGCGTTTTTCTTGCCGTTTTGTTTTTTTTGGGGCCTGGCGTTAGGGCCTTATTCGTTCAAACCGTTCATGCGCAGCCAGCTTCGATAAATCCGCCCAGAACAACCATATCTTTAAAACCTTTTGTGGAAGAGTTGCTCAACGTAACTACTGACACTAACGATACAGATATGGATGGTCTTCCGGACTCTGTTGAAGCAGTCATAGGGACAGATCCTAATAATATCGATTCAGACTTTGACCGGCTGGAAGATTACTGGGAAGTTGAGAATGGTTTGGATCCATTGAGTCCGGATTCGAATTTTGACGGGCTGCCGGACTATTATGAAGTTAAGGATGCTAATTTAACAGATATGGATGGGGACGGCATAGAAAATGCATGGGACTTCGATAATGACGGCGATGGTGTTAATGACGGTGTCGATTTGTCACCTTTTGCCGAAACCGACGTCGACGAGGTATTTCACTTCGACATTGCTACCAATGGAAATCCCTCCTACATGACTTTTCAAATCAAACCGAAAAACGAGGATCATTTGAAGCTTTTTGGCCGGACATGGGACTGGCCCGATGGCGATCATAGAGGATCGGTGCAGGACTGGGATAATTCCAAAGACGATGTCAAGGTCTTCCCGATACTGCAGCTATCGGTGAATGGTGCTCCTGAAGCTAACGACGTAATTCTGAATGGGATTGTGGTTGATGGGAACACTGTTTACGTGCCGTTGATGCCGGTCGCTGAACATGGAAACATCGTTGCCTTTGCCGGCAGGATGTTATACCCGACTGCTACCCCGACGAACCTAAGTATGGACGCAGAGCTGATCTGGAAAGTGGTCTGCAGAAACGACCCGAATTCAACTATTCTTGGAGAGGAAACACAATTAGTAACATATAAAGACGGTTTTTCAATTACAGGTATGACCGTTGAGGAAGACTACGGGGCTGATGTGGGCCTGTTTTACAGCCCGGATGTGAACCAGACGGTAGCCGCTAATCTGCTGCTGGCTTACCAGTTTTTAAGAAACTCCGAAAATCACGCTGTTGACATGCAGGGCATTCTGGATTCAAACGGTGTTAGTGTCTCCGGTCAACTGGCCTCATTGGCATACAGGGATGCCGCACTTGTATCGATGGCTAATGAAATGATACCAGATGCCCTTGATTCATTGCCCCCTGACGTAAACCTGCCTGTTATTACAATTCTTGAGGATAGTTCGTCGAGTCTTGGACTGTCGGAATTTGATCAGGTTTCAGACAACAGCTTTAGCGTGGACCTTACGGCTGAACCTGTGATGACGACTAAAACGCTTAAAACAAGCTGGTATAACACATCCGAGAGACAGGCAATGGAGACGGGCGATGTAATGGCTGAGATCCTGAGACTCGGGCTGAACGAAGCTGCTTCATATTCGCTGATGACGCTGATGCTTTACTGGAATACCGGGGAACAATCGCTTAGCGGAGCCGGTATTCCACCGACCGACCCTGGTGATGATTTCGAGTTGGTGCCGGATGTTGTAGAGAGAATAGTAGGCGGAGGGCTGTCCGAACTCGAAGACCTTTATCGAGAGGCAGTGGGTCTGGCGGGTTTGCAGTCTTATCAGAGCATCAAGTTTCTTCAATCGAAGGGGTGGTCGGTTTCGATAGGCGGAAAATCAATTCCCGACATCGCAAAAATGGGTACGTTCGATAAGTTCAAGACATTTGTCAAGCAGTGCGAACATATCCAGGACACTTCAAGATTTTTCAAGAAGATGGAAACAGTTATTGACGGTCTGGACAAGGCGGCGCTATTCATCGATGCCGGCTTTGCTGCCTATAGTGTCATCGCGATTTCGCAGATGGACGGCCTTAAAGGGATAGCTTTAAATAATGCGGTGATGCAGGTAGTGGTGGAATATTACTATAACTCCATGCTTTTCATGATTGGGGCGATTCCGTTTGTCGGATGGCTTGTGGCCATCGGGATTGAGTTGTCAGACGTATTCGGGGACTGGTCAGAAGATTTCATCAACTGGATAATTGATGGAATAAGCGATGTGGATTATACCGTCGAACCTGATGTCAATATAGTAGGTGAACCAACGGTAACCGTGGATGATAAAAATGGAAATGGATTGGATGTAGGCGACCGTATTGAGTATAAAAGCCGCCTGAAGGGAATTATTTACGGCAACGAGAGCCATTGGAATCTTGTCGATAGAAGCGATATTTATCCGTACTATAAGATATATGGACCCGGCGGATCTTCTTCCGTTACAGGCAGTCCTTATCAAAGAAAAGTACTCATAGACTGGGAATACTACTGGATACCGATCACTGCCTCAAAAGTAACCTCGAATAAGACAGCCGGCTGGATCGCGGAGGAATATGAATCGGATGTCTGGATAGAACCGGGGAAGGCCATGCCGAATTTTCCCGTTTACGTTGAATTAAATGCCCTTTATGAACTATGGTATGCATGGTCATGGTACAGTTTCAATATTTTTGACTGGGGGTGGCAATACGAAACGGACTGGCAAGGCGGACAATCGAAACTCGGGGGATTTACAATATATTTTGACGTTCTGCCCGGCACGATAGACGAGTTCGCACGATGGACAGGTATTAATCAGCTCGACCACGATGGAGACGGACTTAACAGTACCGAAGAAGATGGGATAAGCAATCGTTGGCTGTATGACAGCGACGGTGATGGCCTCAATGATAAATTTGAAGTTGACAGCGGCCTCGACCCCACAAGGTACGATACCGACGGCGATGGATTGATTGACTGGTTTGAGGTTCAGTTCGGCACTGATGCGAACAACCCCGATACTGATGGAGACGGAATGAGGGATTACCTCGAAATCGCCGGTTGGATTATTCAGCTCGAATATCAAGGCCATACCTTTACCACGCAAGTGTACTCTGACCCGACGATTCCTGACACCGACAGCGATGGAATTGATGATCATATGGAATACCGCAGCGGACTTAATCCAAGGTCAAAAGATACAAACGGTGACGGGATCGGTGATGTAGCAAATCCAAAAGAAGATTCGACCGTCCTTCAGTTTATTAATGATGTCGATATATTGCGGGGTATCTACGATATAGATGTCGATGCGAATGGTTTTGTATATGTTCTTGCATCGGGACAAATCATAAAGTTCGATTCCGATCTTAATCTGATACCCACCTGGACTATTGAAAAAGATGACGAAGAGCTGATCTACCATGCAAAATCAATGGTAATAGATGATAAGAATGGTCTCATCCATGTCGGCTTTGAACAAGGATGGGGATATACCGGAAGCGTATGGGGACCAGCTGAAAGCGGCATACTCACTTTCAATCTGGCTGACGGAACACTGCTAACGCCCGAACCATGGTCTCATGAAATGGAATACTATGACTACGATGTCATCGAATTGGACGTTGATGATGATGGTAACGTGTATGTCCTCAGATACGGCACTGATTCTATCGACCAGTATGACCCCGTTTACCATTACTGGCATTGCCAACAGGAAACTAAAAGGGCCCGCATAGATGTGTATGATGCAAACTCCGTTTTGATTGATACCTGGGGAGGGTATGACACTTTCCATGACGTGAGCTACACAAGTACCTCCGGCCATCTGGTCTGGCACTTTTATTATGCTTCGGAGCCGAATTCCCTCAATGACGCCCAGGACATTGCACTGCGTGATGATGGCCACGTCTTTATTTCTGAAGTTGGCGCCGATGAAATATTCTATGAGTGGCACAATAATCCTTATCGCGGCTGGTACATTGTGAGCGAAAATCAGACAAGAGACGACCGTATCGCAGATTACGATATCACAGGAGAGTACTTTACTGCCCTCTTTGAGTTCACAGATCCCGATTCCGGACTGCCTGTCAGCCTGAATGAGCCCGCCGGAATTGCCGTTGACAAGGATGGATATATCTATATCGTAGTGGATTCAGCCTATATCTACAAGTTCGACCAGAACCTTGTCCCCGTCGCCACCTGGACAATGGATTCATGGAGCCAGCCCCATACTTACATCGGATTGGGTGAGGTTTGGCCTCCTTATAATTATATACGAGAATTAGTAATTGATGCAAATGATAACCTCTATACCTATTTTAGCAGAGTGAGTGAGGCTGGGGCATTCGGCACAGTTGAAAAATACTCACAACGTATTGCAGACGCAAATGATATTCAGGACCCGCTTGCTGACCGTGATGGAGACGGGTTGCTCAATGACGTCGAAATGGCTGGGTGGGATATAACATTTACAGATGCCAACGGAACCCAAACAATTTCCGTAACGAGTGACCCATTACTGACCGATACGGACCTTGACGGGCTTATTGACTTCCAGGAATATGATTTAGGAACTAATCCCCGAAATTCAGATACGGACAACGATGGGCTGAGTGATTATGCTGAGTGGCGCGGATTTTCGCCCCAAACCAATCCCAGACACTTTGACACGGATGGTGACGGCCTGCCTGACGGCATTGAGATAACATATGGCAGCAACCCCAACGCAGCGGATACAGACGGGGAAGGACTTTCGGATGTACAAGAATTTGGACTTGGATCTGACCCCAATAATGCCGATACCGACGGTGACGGCCTTGATGATGCAAGTGAACTGGTGCATAAAACATGTCTGACTTCTCCGGACTCAGATGGCGATTTTATGTTTGACGGCCAGGAAGTTGACATGGGAACCGATCCGAACAATGGAGACACCGACAACGATGGATTAAGCGACGGTATGGAATGCGGCGTGCACAATACCGACCCTTCAAGTAGTGACAGCGATGGAGATGGGCTCGAAGACAACATAGAGGTAGGCCTGCGTTTGAATCCTATATCCAGTGATACAGATGATGATGGCGTTCCAGATGGTATCGAACTTGCACAAGGGACTAATCCCTGGATGGCCGATTCAGACCACGATGGAATACCGGATAACCTGGATGACCCGAACAATGTTGCCCCGGATGTCAGCAAGGCGCATCCTAACAAAGAGTATCTTTGGCCGCCGAATAATAAATATGTGCCGATTACCATAGAAGGCGTTACAGATGCAGATGGCGATCCCATTCAAATCGTTGTTACCGGCGTTGCCAGCGATGAACCCTCTTTCGTCGGCAAAAGCGGAAAGACCCAACCTGATGCTTATATCTCAGAAGACGGCACATTATCCATCAGGGCACAGCGCAACGGTTCCGGCAACGGAAGAGTGTACGAGGTATCCTTTGTTGCAGGTGACAATAAGGGAGGGATAACGTTCGGGAAAGTTCAAGTCAAAGTGCCGCATGACAAGAAAGGGAATACTTATATCTGTATTGATGATGGGCATAGATATAACGTTACTGCCAAATAATACCCTTTAGGGTAGTAAATTTCCGCGAGGACCGCTCTAAAGGCTTTTGAAATAGAGACATCGCCGCGCAGGGAGCGCTGTTTTTTAGTAGAACTGGTATAAGACCTCTTTGATGTTTGAATTGCTGCGGATGCGTTGGGGGAATGTGGCCGGAGTTTGCGACCGTATAACACAGGGGCACGCTTTATCGTATCACTGCCCCCGGATCGAGTCCGGAGCAGGCTCAACCACGCGTTTGTTCACGAAGAAAAATAACAGGGTCAGCATTTGGCGTTTAGGCGTGCTGTTTGATGCTGTTGGTGAGGCGGTCCACATTGTCGCGGAAATCCGGCTCGGTCTTGTACATCTGCTCGATCTTGGTACAGGCGTGAACGACGGTGGAGTGGTCACGTCCGCCCATATGCCCGCCGATTTCCTCCAAGCTGTGGCGGGTCAGCGAGCGGGCCAGGTACATGCACACCTGCCGGGGCAGGGCGATGCTCTGGCTGCGTTTCTTGCTCTGGATATCGGTAATCCGCACGTCAAAATGGTCGCTGACAGCACGGATGATATCGCTGATGGAGACATTTTTTGAGGATGTCACATCCTGAACGCCGAGTGCCTGACGGGCCAGGTTGACCGTGATCGGCACGCCGGCGGTCTGGGCCGTGGCGTAAATAATGGTCAGCGCCCCCTCTAACTCGCGGATATTGGTCTTGACGTGCTCGGCAATCAATTCCGCCACGCCCTCCGGCAGGTCCAATCCGCGTAAATGCGCCTTCTTTTTAATGATGGCAATCCGTGTTTCGTAGCTGGGGGCGTCCAGCCGGGCCACCAGTCCCCATTTGAACCGGCTGATGAGCCGCTCTTCCAGTGCCGCCAGATCCTGCGGCGCACTGTCGGCGGTCAGGACAATCTGCCGGCGATTGTTATAAAGGGCGTTAAACGTGTGGAAGAACTCCTCCTGGCTTTGTTCCCGCTCTCGCAGAAACTGCACATCGTCAATAATCAGCACGTCAACCGTGCGGTACTGGTTTTGAAAATCGTTCAGATTGCCTTTTTCGATGGCGCTGATGAACCCATTGACAAACTCTTCACAACTGAGGAACTGAATAGAAACATCCTGACGCTGTTTGCGGGCGTCATGACAGACGGCATGCAGCAGATGGGTCTTGCCCAGGCCGACATTGCCGTACAGAAACAGCGGATTATAAATCGTGCCGGGATTCTGGCTGACGGCAATGCAGCTTGCGTGTGCCAGCCGGTTGCAGGGGCCGACGACAAAACTTTCGAACGTGTAGTCCGGATGCAGCCGTACATGTTTCGGGATGTCGATGTGGTCGGGCAGCACCTGGGCCGGCTGGGTGCCGGGGTCGAGAAAATTTACTGAAACCAAATGCCCCGTGATGTTCTGGGCCGCCTGGGTAAACGTGGCCTGACAGTTGTCCTGCATAAATTCGGCGCAGGACCGGTCGGGGCAGGCGATCTGCATCAGCCCGTGGTCGAACGCGGCGATATGGAGGTCGTCAAACCACTTGCGTGTATTCACGGGGTCAATGGTTTTGACGCGTTCCAGAATATCGCTTAGTATTTCAGTTGTGCTTTGCTTGGCCACGTTGTTCCTCGTTGGCTGACCGAAACGGTTTTTATTCTGCCCAGAATCGTTGTCTGCAAGTATGAAACCCTCCTTGCGTGGCAAGAGATTTCTACGTCGGACAAGGATACAAATCTACAACCCCGACGCGTAATTGTCAAAGGTTTTGCTGAATGTTTTTAGCCGTTCCCGCTGATTGCGTGGTAAGTATCCGCCTTTTAAGGAGTTGCTGTTTATGGTCGATAGTCGCGTTTGGCCGGATGAGCGGCGATATATTCGACGATCAGCTTGACGGTATTGTCAAGGTCCTTTGTCGAGATCACCTCGACGGGCGTGTGCATATACCGATTCGGCACACTGATCAGGGCCGTTGCCGCACCGCCGCGAGAGAGCTGCATGGCATTGGCATCGGTCCCGGTGCCGCGGGGTTCTGCGGTGACCTGGTAGGCGATTTTTTTGACCTTGGCGATTTTGAACAGTTCTTTTTCCATAACAGGGTTAATGCTGGGACCGCGATGCAGAACGGGGCCCTTGCCGAGTTTGACCTCGCCGGTCTTTTTGGGGTTGGTGTCCGGGTGGTCGCTGGAGAAGGTAACGTCAACGGCGAAGCCCGCATCGGGATTGACATTGTAGCTGGAGGTGATCGCGCCGCGCAAGCCGATCTCTTCCTGAACCGTCGCCACGCCCATCACGCAGACGTTCAGTTTGCGGCGGGCCAGTTGACGCATCGCCTCGGCCACGACAAACGCGCCGGCCTTGTTGTCGGCGGCACGTGAGACAATCTTGTCGCCGTTGAGCTTGCGGCAGAGTACATCCACCACGATCGGGTCGCCGATCGCGACGCGCTTTTCAGCGGCTTTTTTATTATTGGCGCCGATATCGATCCAGACATTGTCCATTTCAACATTTTTCTTGCGTTCTTCAGATGTCATTTGGTGGATCGCTTTGCGGCCGATAACGCCAAAAACGTCGCCTTTTTGCGTGATGATGCGGACCCGCTGACCGACCAGCAGGGTCGGGTCCATACCGCCGATCTGGGCGGTGTAGATGAATCCTTTTTCGTCAATATGCGTAATCATCAGACCGATTTCATCGATGTGCCCTGCAAGCATAAACTTAAACTTCGCTTTCGAATTCAACACGGCGATGCTGTTGCCGTGAACGTCCGGGATCAGCTCATCCACGTGCGGTTTAACATAGTCACGCCACACCTTGGCGGCGGGTTGCTCAAAACCGGACGGGCTGGGAGCCGCTAAGAGTTCCGTCAAAAAATCATGGGCCTGTTTGTTCATTGAATTCCTTTCTTTTACGTATGATTAAGCTTTTCACAGAGCACCCTCAAAACTTACACATGATTCCGGCCATAACCCTGACTTGATATTGTTTATTGACGATGGGGCTGTCGGAGATTTCATTATTCAGCCACTCATATTGCAGCATCACGAGAGAGGACCACTTTTCGGTAAAGTAGTATTGTGTCGTGAGCGCAACAAAGGGGTTCCATGCCTCGCCGGCCGAATAGCGGGGCCGGCCGGCGGCGACTTCTTTTTGTTCGACGCCGTAGTAATAATCGGTCAGGTTAGCACTCTGCCATGTAATTCCGGCGGACGGGGTCAGCTCCCACGGTTCACGGATAAACCGCTTTGCGTAACTGAAGGTCAATTCCTGTCCATCGTGTTTACCGAGAAGATCGGTGAGAAAACTGACGCTCGCGGTTCCCCATCCGTCATGGTATGAGGCCGCCAGGCCGCCCTCGATGGACGGATCGCGGTCGTCCATACCGTTTAAATGCCGACTGTCATCATCGTCGTAACCCCGAAACGCCCACGCTGCCAGAACATCCAAGCTGAAAGCATCGTTTTTGTAAAACTGATAGCCCAACCGGCTGCCGCGGAAATACAGGTTACCTTTCTGGTAAAAAATCATCGGGATCGGCAGCCCGTCGGCATCCTGCCCCCTGTAAACCGGACTTCGATAAACAAAGCCGGCGCCGAGATTCAAGGTAGAGCCGGCTGGTTCAACAGCGTTTTCGTTGTTCGCAGATACACTTTCCTGAGCGCGAACCTGAGGAATAAAAACGCCGCTCACTGCAATCAATACTAAAATCCGGAGAAAATTTCGCACAACCACTCCTTTCCTCAAAAGTCTTCTATTAAACATTTCAGAGTACTTTTATATTTTATCACTCAAGTGGCCCGCTTCAAGAGATAGTTTGTTCATTTCTAATTTACAGGATCCCTCCAAAGTGGGTCTTTTGCATCCCTTTCTGTGAGTTATCGGACATCCGCAAGTTCTTCGATACAGAGTCGCATTATTATAAGGGAGCCACTTTGGCTGTTTCCCTGTTCAATAAGCCGCTAATTTCATCCTGAACGGCTATAGCAAAGAAGACCCTCGCGTCATGGACAATCCAATTATCGGACATCTTCGGCTATGCCGCTATTTTAACCGTCTTTTTGACCCGGGTAGGGTTGTTATTTACATTTTATGTGTAACAACCTGTAAACCCATAGCGGTGACTTATAAATTGTATGGTTAATCTGACAGCCAATATAGACGAAACAGCAAAGGATATACCTGAACATCTGTTATTTTTCAGGACGACAGGAAGAGACCAGAGTCACGCAACCGGCGAAATAAGGACGCATATATGTTAGGGATGAATGGTAAAAAGATCTGTCCGATCGGAGTCGATCTTGGCAGCGGGTATCTGCGGATGGTTCAATTAGGCAAAAACGACCGGGGATTGTTCCTGCATTCGGCGGCGCTGCGCCAGAAGCCCGCTGACATTGAATTCCACACGCCGACGTGGCAGCACTGGGCAATTGAGGCCGTTCGGGAGGCCTTTAACGGCAATGATTTTAAGGGAAAAGCGGTCGTAACGGCGCTGCCATCGGATGATCTTTTCATTGACCCCATCAAAATCCCGCGTTCGGCGATGGATCGTATCAGTACCATTCTTCCGCAAAAACTGCAAAAGCGTCTTCCCTTCCCGGTTGAAAACGCTTTGTTCCAGCATATCCCCATTGATTCCGGCGAGAAAAACGGCTCTGACATTGTCGATGTCCTGACCGTCTCCGCCAACCGGGAACTGGTCAATCAGCATTTGGCCATTTATGAAAAGGCCGGCCTGGAAGTCAGCGGCATTAGTATCTGGCCGGTCGCGATGGTCAAAAGTTTTATGAATTTTTTCTGCCGGCGAAGTAATGAACAGGACATCGTTGCCATCCTGATTAATGTCGGAACCAATCATACCAATGTTGTCATTGCCCGCGGGGCGAATCTGTTGTTTGCCCGCGTGGTGTCGATCGGGTACACCCAACTCGAACAAGGCCAGATGGTGCAGCGGCTGTTCTCCGAGATCGACGCTTGTGTGCGTTATTTTGAAGAGTGTCCGGCGACTGGTCAAATCGGCCGGATTGTCTTTTTGGCCGGCAACGGCACCAGCCGGACCCTGTGTGACCGGTTTGCGGGGCTGGCTCAGAAAATGCAAGTACCTGCACAGATCGGCGACGTTATCAGTGCAGTTGAAATCAATCACGGTCCGGAATGCATTATCGACCGCCGCAACTGTAAAGTTGACTGGGCGACCGCGTTCGGACTGAGTTTGGAAGGTTTAAATTAAGGTAAAGGTGAACGATTATGGCTACTATTAATTTTGTCCCGGACGATTATGTACAGCAGCGGCATGCCAGCCGTGCCAATGTCCTTTATTTAATGCTGCTGATAGCAATGCTCGGTGCGATCGGCATTACCTTCGGTTTCATTAAAATGCGGCAGCGTGCCGTACAGACAGAACTGGTCCAACTGAATGAGCGAATGGCCAAAGCACAACAGCAAATCGCGCAGTTGGAAGACCTGAAAGAAAAAAGCAAGACCATGATGAAGACGATGGTTATGACCGCCGAACTGCTCGAACCGGTTCCTCGCAGTATCGTCCTGGCGTCATTGACCAACAATCTTCCCTCCGGCGTTTCCCTGCTGGAGTTTGGATTGGAGGAAAAAGAGACCCAAGTCGTGCGATCCGTCTCCAAGCCCTCCGGCGGGAGTCAGTATAAAAATAAATCCGCCGCGGCGAGCGCTCCGGCCGAACCCCAAAAAAAGGTCTCGACAAACCTTCAGATCAAGGGCATTGCGCCCAGTGATATTCAGGTAGCCGGCTTTATTGCCAATTTAAGTAATTCCATCCTGTTTGACCAGGTTTCCCTGGTTGAATCCAAGGAGGTTGAAATCGAAAAAATCAAATACCGTGAATTTCGTCTGAGCGCCACGATTAAATCCGACCTGGCTCTGACCAAAGAGAATATTGACAGTATCCGTGAGCAGCGGGAACAGACCATATAATGATCGGAGTCATTCACCGGTACTATCGAAAGGACCCCTAAAATGACCAGTAGTACTCGATATTTCATATTCTTTATCTTGATCGTGGGAATGGCATACGTGTCATGGGCCTACATGATCAAACCGGCCAATGAACACCTGGGCCAGGAACGGTCCAAAATGGAAGTAATGCGCGGCAAGCTGGATGAACTGGAAAAAGCCACCGCCGCAGCGGAAGATCTGGCCGGCCAGCTCAAAAAGATTGAGGAGGCCATCGCGGCCTTTGAAAGCAAACTGCCTCCCAGCAGCGAGATTCACACCGTTCTTGAAGATGTGACACTGATCGCCCAGCGTCACGGACTGACTCCCAAGAGCATCCGAACTCAAAAAAACAAGGACAACCGCGGTTACATCGAACAGCCCATCGAGATGGAACTGGACGGAAACTTCAACTCGTATTACGCATTCCTGCTTGAGCTTGAAAAACTTGATCGTATTACCAAGATGCGGGAATTGAGATTGAAGAAAACAGAGCGGGAAGGTCAGACGGAAGCAAAATTTGTTATGAGCATCTTCTTCCAGAGCGCGGTATAAACTAATCTTAGAATTCATGGAGAACAATCATGTTATCGTATCTTAAAAACACTGATACATTGCCCGCCTCAGCCGATATGCCGGATCAGGAGTCTGCGGATGGTTCGACACAAGAGTATCTGACCGTGTCCGGACAGAAGCAAAAAATACGCCAGAGTACGATGATTCTGGCTGTTCTTTTTGCCATCGCCGCCCTTGGGGTATGGTTCATGGTCAAAAAGGCCGCCCCTGCTGCCGTCAACGCCGCACCCAGCCAGGACCAGGTCCAGCTTGAAGCCGCGCTGGCCCAGCTCAGCACCATGCAAAACGAAGTGGATACTCAGATGAACTCGGTTGCCGGGCGTTTCTACCAGTTTCATAATGTCGATCAGGTAGCGGTTGACGAGCTGAAGAAAAATCCTTTCAAACGAGAGCTGGGGTACACTCCAAGATCCGGCAGTTCAAATCAATCTCAGCAACTGGCACAACTCCGTCAGGAAGCAGAGGTGATTTCCATGGGTTTGGAGCTGTGGAGCACCACCGCAACGCCCAAAGGCGCGTGCTGCATGATTGATGATAAAGTATTGTATCAGGGTGACACCTACAAGGATATGACCGTACAATCCATTGAGGATAAAAAAGTCACGCTGGATTACAAGGGAATCCCTATTGAATTGAAGATGGACTAATGAAACGAATATTCGGAAAAAAAACAGAACGACAGCAGACGGATTATTCCGCTGTCCTGGAGATGGATGCGGGACAGACCGATCTCGCGCCGGGTCTGCAGAATTTATATAGTCCGCAGGTCACAACGCATGCCCGTGTTCAGGATATCGCAGATATCCTTCTGGACAGCCAACAGCTTTCGACGGAGCAGATGGAGCACATTCGCAGCCGACAGCAGGAAACCGGTACGGATGTTGAACAATTGCTGACGGAACAGGGGTTCAGCGCCGAGCAGATTATTCGAGCCAAAGCCGAGCTGTATGGGTATGAATTTCAACGGATCACTCCGGAACAGGTTGACCGTAAAGCGTTTTCGCTGATGGACCTGAAATATATCCGGGCCAATCATGTGATGCCCATCCGTATTAAAGAGGACGGCACGCTGCGGGTGGCAATGACGCAGCCGTCCAATGTTTTCGTGATTGATGATGTCAAGCGGCAGACCGGCATGGCAATTGACGTGGTGGTTTGTACCTCCGAGGATATTGAAGCGGCCTGTGAAGAATGCGACGAAAGCAAGTTCGACTATAACGTTGACGATCTCATGACCGAGATGGAAGATGTCGAGCTGATTCAGGATGACGAAGAGGATGTTGAGGACCTTGAAAAAAGCGCGGGCGAATCGCCCGTCATCAAATTTGTCAACTTCCTACTCAGCAACGCCCTGCACGAGGGGGCGAGCGATATTCACATTGAACCCAAAGAAAAATACACCAAGATCCGTTACCGGATTGACGGGATCCTGTTCGATACCAAGCAGGCCCCTTCGCGCATGCACGCGGCGATTGTCTCGCGTCTGAAAATCATGGCCAATCTGGACATCTCTGAGCGGCGCGTTCCCCAGGATGGCAAGATTGCCGTCATTATGGGCGGGCGCGGCGTGGACCTTCGTGTCTCGGTTCTGCCCACCAGTCATGGCGAAAAGGTGGTTATTCGCTTGTTGGACAGCAGCAGTATTATGATCGGGCTGGACCAGTCGGGCATGGAAGACCGGATCATTGAAGGTTTCAGAGATCAGATCGCTCGGCCCAACGGGATTCTGCTGGTGACCGGCCCAACCGGCTCCGGAAAAAGTACAACGTTGTATTCAGCACTCGCCCAGATGGACAGTGTCACCCTGAATGTTTCGACGGTCGAAGATCCTGTTGAATATAATCTGGAATTCTGCAACCAGGTACAAGTCAACGAGAAAGCAGGTCTGACATTCGCCGGAGCACTTCGGTCCTTACTGCGTCAGGACCCCGATATCATCATGGTAGGTGAAATTCGCGACCAGGAAACAGCTCGAATTGCGGTCCAGGCAGCTTTGACGGGGCATCTGGTTCTGTCCACCCTGCACACCAATGACGCACCCAGCAGTGTTTCGCGTCTGGTGGATATCGGCATCGAACCTTATCTGATCGCCGCTTCATTGAACGGTATTCTTGCCCAGCGATTGGTCCGCCGGATTTGCAGCAACTGTAAGGAACCCTTTACCGCTCCCGATAATTTGCGGAAATACTTAGATATGGCTCAGATTGAATCACATGAATTGACACATGGAAAAGGATGTGACCAGTGCCGTGACAGCGGGTATGCCGGCCGGTGCGGTATCCACGAACTCTTGGTGGTCAACGAAGAATTCCGACAGATCATTAATCACGATTCATCCGTCCATAACATGCGCAGGGCCTTCCGCAAGAGCGGATGGCCCAGCCTGTTCGAGGACGGTCTCCAAAAGGTCAAAAAAGGTATTACGACCATCGAGGAAATTCTGCGTGTCGCAGAAGTGGCTGATTCCGCTGATGCCCAAACGTCTCCCACACAATCAAATACAGAAATAATTAGCCGGAACATAAAGGTTAAGCAGGATAAAACTGATTCAGGAGCAAAAGAATGATTAATACAAAACAAATGTTGGCAACAGCCATTGAAGCGGGGGCGTCGGATGTCCACATTAACATCGGAATGCCTCCGATCATGCGCATTAACACCGAGCTGATCATGATGGATCTGCCCGAAGTGTCTAACGACGACACAGGCAAGATGATTCTTGAGATGATCGGCGAGGACAAGTTCAAACAGTTTCTCGAAAAACGTGACTGGGACTTTTCGACCATGATCGATGACGGCAGCCGATTTCGTGTGAATGCGCACTTCCAGAAAGAATCGTTTGCGCTGGCCTTCCGTGCGATCTCCAACCACGTCCCCGACATCGAAGAACTGCATTTGCCCGACGTGGTCAAAGAACTGACGGATCTGCCCCGCGGACTGGTCGTTGTCACCGGACATACCGGTTCGGGTAAAAGTACCTCACTGGCCTCGATGGTCAATGTGATCAACCAGAAATACCGCAAGCGCATCATCACGCTGGAAGACCCCGTTGAATACCTGATGGAAAACAAGTCCTGTATGATCGAGCAGCGCGAAATGGGTTCGGACTGTACGTCGTTTGCATCCGGTCTTCGCCATGCTCTGCGTCAGGACCCCGACATCATCCTCGTCGGTGAAATGCGGGACCTGGAAACGACCAGTTCCACCATCACCGCCGCCGAAACCGGCCACCTGGTTTTCTCGACCCTGCACACCATCAACGCGTCTCAGACGGTCGAGCGTATTATTGACATCTATCCCGCCAGTCAGCAGAATCAGATTCGTGCGATGTTGTCCAATACGCTGCAGGCGGTGATTTCACAAACCCTGTTCCGCCGTGTGGATCAGCCCGGAATGGTGCCCTGTTGTGAAATTCTGCTGTGTACGTCCGCGGTACGCAACTGCATCCGCGAAAATCGTATTTATGAGATTCCCAACATCATCGAGACTTCGCGCCGGCTGGGGATGCAGACGATGGATCACAGTATCCAACAGAACTTTATGAAGGGTTTTCTGGATCGTGAAGAAGCGATCATGCGTTCCAGTAATCCAGGGAAAATGGAAAAACTTCTGCCCGCAACGGCTCAAAGCGTTGCCAGTAAACCCGTTTAACATCAAGGGAGTCATGTATGTCATTTTTAGAAAAGCTGAAATTGCAAGAGTCGGCACCCAAAACCGAGCAGCGCAGTCAGCATGCGGCGGCCGCGATTTCTTCAACAACAACCGGCAATGCCCCCAAGGGAGGGTTCCGGGTGGAGTTCGGCCCCAGCCGAAAAGACATTTTGAACTTTACGAACCAACTGGCTGTGATGATCCGCGCAGGCATCAGTTTACAGGATTCGCTGGAGTCGGTCGGCTCTCAGATTGAGAAAGAAAAATTCCGCTATGTTGTGCTGGACCTGAAGGCTCGCATCGAAGGCGGCCAGAGTTTTTCCCAGGCACTGGCCGAACACCCCGAAGTATTTAACAATTTGTATATCAACATGATTGCCGCCGCAGAAATTTCCGGTTCGATGAGTTCGATGCTCCAACAGCTCACGGAGTATCTCGACCAGGAAGCCGACACACGCAGCCAGGTCATCAGTGCGATGGTCTATCCCGGGATTATCGCCACAATGGCGATAACCTGTGTTACTTTTCTGCTGACCTTTGTACTGCCCCGATTCCTGAAGGTTTTTGCCGGCAAAGAGCATTTGCTGCCCGGCCCCACAAAGGCGCTCATGTTTCTCAGCGGAATCATGAGCAATTACTGGTTTATTGTCTTTCCCTCGATTGCCGGAGCAATCGGCGTTTTTTGGTACATAACCAACAAAACCGAACCCGGGAAGGCCTGGTGGGATTTGATGAAACTGCGGCTGCCCCTGCTGAGGACGCTGTGCCGCAGTCTGTACATTACCCGAAGCATGCATACAATGGGCGTGCTGATAAATGCAGGTGTACCCATTCTTGATACACTTTCCATTACCGCTCACATCACGGGCAATATGCTGTACGAAAATATGTGGAAAGGCGTCTATGAAGAAGTACGCCAAGGTAAAAAAATCGCCGCCAGTTTGTCTAATTACGGACTGATGCCCGGCAACGTCGTGCAGATGATTCAGTCCGGCGAAGAATCCGGAACGCTCGGCGAAGTCCTGCGGGACATTTCCGATTTTTACGCACGCGAACTGAAAACGGTTATCAAGGCCGTTACCAGCATGATCGAACCTATCATGATCGTCCTGATGGGTGTTTTGGTCGGGTTTATCGCAATGAGCATCATCCTGCCTATCTTCAAGATGTCCAGCGTTGTAGGATAGGCCTTATAGCAAGGATCTCAGAGATGAAAAAAATGAAACAACGCAGAGCATACGTACCGGGGTTCACACTTATTGAAGCCCTGTTTGCAACGATGCTGATTGGGTTGGTGATTGCCGCACTGGCGGCCGCCAGCGGCGCGTTCACGATGGCCAACGGCTACGGCGTGGATCTGTCCACGGCGGAGTTTCTGATCGAAGAGATCCGGGGACGCACCGCCAATGTTGATTTTGATACGATGCTGGCGACGTATGACGGGCAGACTTTTTCCCCTCCCGTTGATCTTACGGGAGCTGCGATGTCGGACTTCAGCGGATTCAGTCAGCAGGTTCAAATCGATTACGTAGAATCCGGAAATTTTGCCAATACGGTTACCGGGCCCACGGATTTTGTGCGTGTGACCGTAACCGTAACCAAAGCCGGCACGCCCATCAGCAATACAAGCTGGATTCGGGCGCGGCTAATTGAATAAGGGGGCACAAAAGATGAAAACGCCCGTAAGAAAAAAACAAAGCGGTTTCACACTCGTTGAGGTCATGCTCTCGCTGGTCATTCTGGCGGTACTGATGACGGCGGTGGCGTTTGCTTTCGATGCTTCTGTGACCAATTATCAGGCCAACAAAGGCATCTACGAAACCGTCAACAGAGCACGTCAGGCCCTGCTGCGAATCACCAACGATCTGCGTTCCGCTCAGGCGGTTGCGCTCATTGGCGGCGGCGACCCTGATAATTCACAGGTCAGCTTAATCACAAACACCAACGCCGACATAACCTATCGCTACGACGCTTCCAGCAGCACACTGTATTATGATGATAATACCAGCGGCAACAGTTATGTGCTGTGCAACCATGTGACCGGGGCTACTTTCAACCGGACCGAACATGAAATCGATCGCGATAACGGCGCCGGCGGCGTTGAAACTATCACCGCGATTCGAGACGTACGAATTGTTCTGGCATTAACCGACGACACCGGTGAAGTGTCATACACATTGCCCGCGGCAACATTGGTTCGCAAGAATCAGTAAGCAAAAAAGCCCGACTGAAAAGCCGGGCTTTTTTTATGATAGACAGGTCTTTCTAATCTCTGAGCACAAGAACAACGTATTGCGCATAGCGTCCGGTTTTGACCAATAGCAATGCTTTCTTGCTGTCTTCAGATTCCGCAATCGCTTCATTGAATTCACCAACAGTGTTAACCTCCGTTCGGTTCACTTCGAGAATGACCATTCCTTTGCGAATTCCGGCACGCGCAGCCGGGCTGCCGGACTTGACTTCGACAACGACAACACCTTTGCCTTCCTCCACATTGTATTGGTCGGCAACTTCTTCATCAATCGTAGCCACGGTCAGACCGAATTTCTTGCCAAGATCTGACGTCTCAGCCAGATTGCTTTCCTGACGGGAGCCGATTTTGACGGTTAACTTTTTTTCTTTTCCGTTACGGACAATGGTAAATTCAACTTCTGTTTCGGGCACAATAAAACTGACGATATTTCGAACATCCTGTCCGTCTTCAACTTTTTTATCACCGATCTTGATAATCACATCGTCTTTTTCAAGGCCCGCTTTGTCAGCCGGCGAATCTTCTTCAACATTGATAATGATCGCTCCCTTGTTGTCCTTGAGTTTAAAGAGGTCAACCATTTCCGGCTCAATGTCCTGTGGCAGAACCCCCAGATAGCCGCGATGAACTTTACCGGTTGCGATGAGTTGTTCCTTGATCGCTTTGGCCACGTTGATGGGGACCGCCAACCCAATACCCATATAGCCGCGGTCGCCGGTAATAATCGCGGAGTTAATACCAACCACTTTACCTTCGAGGTTCAGCAGGGGCCCGCCGGAATTGCCGGGATTGATGGCCGCGTCGGTCTGAATAAAATCCTGATAGACATCCGGACGACCAAGTTTTCGGCCCAATGCACTGACCACACCAACCGTCAGCGTCTCCGTCAAGCCAAACGGATTGCCAATAGCGATGACCCACTCGCCCATCTCCAGTTCGTCGGAATTGCCTAATTCCAAGTACGGCAGGTCGTCCACATTTTCAATTTTTAACAGGGCGACATCGGCCTTATCGTCGGTGCCAACCAGCTTCACTTTTTCATATTCCTGGCCGTCCCCCATCACCACTGTGATTTCGTCTGCATCTTCAACCACATGATTATTGGTCAAGATATAACCATCGGCACTGATCACAAAACCGGAGGCCTGGCCTTCCTGGTAACGCGGTTGCTGCCGCTGTTGTCCGCGGGGCATGGGGCGTCCAAAGAACCGTTCAAAAAAATCCTCATCAAAGGGTGAACCGGGACCAAACCCCATACTTTGCGCCTCAATTTTTGTGCGCACCTGCACAGCAACTACGGCGGGCGTTGCCTGTTTTGCCACCCCTGAAAACGCCTTGCTCGTTTTCCGGAGTGTTTCGATGCCGTTGGTATCCACATCGGTGGCCAATGCTGAACCGCACAGGGAGGACATCACAATCAAAATCGCCAACATCGTTGATACATTTTGCTTCGTCAAATTCATCACTTTTCCCTTTCTTCTATTATTCCATAAACTAGTTGCCGACGGCCTTGCTTTTTTGACATTGCCTGGGAATGTAAACTAAAACACCTGCCATACAACTCTGTGATAACTCTACGATTTTTCAAATTTATTGTTCAATGGAAGCACGCTAAAACCATTAACAAATTCTGTGCCAATCAGGCACCGTTTTGGTAACTCTTTTTTTCACAAGAGGATACATCGCCATCCGCAAAACAGGAATCGCCGGGTTTGCCAATATTGCAGTCCTGTCTCTGCAAATCCGGCAGAGACGGTAAGCATTTAAAAAAGCCCACAGACAATCGTCTGCGGGCCTTTAAAATACCATCACGGTTTAGTCGCCGGTCGGGTTGTCGGACGGATCCTCGGGCAGATCTTCCCGAGGAACATCGTCGACACTGTCCTGTTTGCCGGCGTTGTTTTCGGTTTTTTCCTGCTCCAGCTTTAACAAGTCAGAAACAGTCGGTTTATCCAGCGTCTTGCCGTCGAGAACCATCTTGACTTCTTCGGCGTCCAGTGTTTCGTATTTCAGCAGCGCCTTGGCCAGCGCTTCCATTTTATCCGTGTTTGCCTTGATCAGGTCCGTTACGCTGGTATAAGCGTTATTGATTAAACGCTTGACTTCCCGATCGATCGCTTCGGCAGTCTTTTGAGAATACTCCGGCCCCATACTGTAATAGGTCTCCGGGCCGGCGTCCTGAGAATACTTGATCGGCCCCAGTTCTTCGCCCATCCCCCAGGTCATAATCATTTCGCGGGCGATTCGTGTGGCTTGCGTAATATCCGACTGCGCGCCGCTGGTAATGTCATTACAGAACAGTTCCTCTGCTACGCGTCCGCCGAAACAAACCTGCAATTCCGCCAGGCAATACTTTTTCGAATAGTACAACCTATCTTTTACCGGCAGAGCAAAGGTCGCACCGCCCATAGGCCCGCGCGGGATAATACTGACCTTGTGCAGCGGGTCGGCATCCTCAAGCATGGACTGCACCAGCGCATGCCCGGCCTCATGATAGGCCGTCAAATTGCGGTCGAGTTCATCAATCTCGCGGCTGCGCTTCGCACGCCCCCAGCGAACCTTGTCGCGGGCCTCTTCAAAATCGGCCATCTCGACAAAATCTTTATCCTGCATACTGGCGCTGATCGCCGCTTCGTTAATCAGGGCTTCGAGTTCGGCGCCGCTGAACATCGGCGTCCCGCGCGCCATGCGTTCAAAGTCGACGTTCGGGTCGTATTTAATCTTTTTCGCATGAATCTGCAAAATCTTCATTCGTCCTTTGAGGTCCGGCAAGGGAACGACCACCTGCCGATCAAACCGGCCCGGACGGGTCAATGCGTTATCCAGGATGTCTCCACGGTTGGTCGCGGCAAGAAGAATAACCTGATCGTCCGTATCAAAGCCATCCATCTCAACCAGGATCGCGTTGAGCGTCTGCTCGCGTTCGTCATGGCCGCCGCTGACAAAACCGGGGCCTCGTTTTCTACCGATGGCATCCACTTCATCCAGGAAAATGATGCACGGGGCGTTTTCTTTGGCCTGTTTGAACAAATCCCGAACACGGCTGGCTCCCACACCAACAAACATTTCCACAAAATCACTGCCTGCGATGCTGAAAAACGGAACGTCCGCTTCACCGGCAATCGCTTTGGCCAGCAGCGTTTTGCCGCAGCCGGGAGGGCCCACCAACAGGACGCCGCGCGGGATACGTCCGCCGATCTTTTTGAACTTCTTGGGGTTTTTCAGGAACTCGATAATCTCCGCCACCTCATCCTTGGCTTCTTCGATGCCGGCGACATTATCAAAGGTCACCTTGGTTCCCTTGCCCTGCATTCGGTGCTTACTGCGTCCGAAATTCATCAGCATGCCGCCGCCGGCCTTCATGTTCCGGATAAAGAAAAAGTAGATCAGCGCGATCAATAACAGAAACGGCAGAAAACTTCCCAGCAGCGGCAGTACCCAGCTTTCACCGGAAGCGTCATAATCACTCACGCCGTATTTTTTAAGCCATTGAGTATAGTTTTCCGGAAGCATTTCCGGGGCGTATCGCACCTCAAAGTCCTTCGCCACCGGCTTATCGTCAATCTTCAGTGTTTCGACAGCCGCATCCGTAAATTCACCTTTGATCTTGCGACCCGACTCATTCAACACCGCAGTTTCGATGTAGCGGCTCTCAACATAGGTTTCGAACGCAGAGAACTTCAGTTGCTGGACACGGTTCGTATTTTTCAATGTCCACAACAGGAGCATAACGGCCAAACCGATCAGCAGCCAGGTAAACGGGCCGCGATTGTACCCGGGCACCGGTTGATTCGGGCCCGCGGGCCTGAGGGGTTTTTTGGGTGACGGCATTGGTTTTTTTATCATTTTAGTTTTTGGTTCTTAAGTTATGGTTGGCAGTTCATCTTTGATTGTTGATTTTGCAACATTACCAGGGGGTTTCCATCAATTCGACTACTCTGACCGCGGCTTTATTGACCGCCCGACCAATGGAATATTCGAATGTCTGTCCAAGCGGAATGGAATAACTTCCCGAGGCATAGACTTTTTCACCGCTAATCAGCAGTTGGCCCGTTTTCAGGTTTTTCCAGGTCACAGTGACAGTGACCAGGGTTTCCTTCTCGATGGGCGCACCGGAATAATAATCCGTGGCCAGAACGCTGGTGCCGATGCCCATTTTTCCGCTGAGGATGGAGTCGGCAATATTTCTGTCCGAAACAATTTTATAGGGTGTCTGGGCTTCCAGACGTTTGCAGATTGCGTCGGTCAATACATACTCGTGGCCGCGCCGAAAACTGCTCGTATCGAACATTTCGACATAGACTGTCTGGATCTGCTGGGGATAGGGCCAACTGTTCTGGTAGCCCTGCCCGCATCCGGCCACAGGCACCAAAGCCGCCGCGGCAAGAGTCAAAATGACGGAAATCAGTTGCTTTTTCACGTGCATCGCCTCGTATTCAGTTCTCAGTTATTTTCTCTTCCGTTGAACAACGGCTCCAAACCGAACCAATTGTCCAAAAACACGGTTGTTCCGTTAACGACCCTTCGCCGGGTTGTCATCTTTATGGGCGAAACCGCATCCGGAGCCATTCTTGCCTGAGCCATCGTCGCGGCTTTGCTGTCGGGCGAGTCCTTCAGCACCTTTTGGTAATATTGCTTTGCTACGTCCGGTTTGCCCGTGCGTTCATAGTAAAAGCCCGTTTCGTATTGCTTATAAGCCAGTTGCTCATGAATCAGGTCGATCGTTTCGGGAACCCCCAGACGAGCCGCATCCTCGGGATACCGGGTGTTGTAGTCCTGAAAGTAAGCACGGGCCTTTTCAATCAACGCTTCATCATACTGGGCCCCGTCATAGGAGGCATGCAGGGCCCGTGCCATTCGCAGCGTAGCGGTTTGTCGTGCGTTGCCGGTGGGCCACTGGTCGGCGATCTGCTGCCAGGTGGCGAAGGCATCCAGAAACTTCTTTTTCTGCTCCTGGCTCTCGGCCAAAGTGGTCAAAGCTCTCAGGGCCAGCGGCCCATTGCCCGCCCGATCCGCGACATCGTTCATCAAATCCACGCCGGTATCAAACGCAGGCAGCTTCAGTATCTTGATAAATACCCGTTTCTGCCCTTGCAGATACGCTGTGGCGATAGAATAAAGCCGCTCCAGGGCTGCCGGCTGAAGGATGCTGTCCGGCCAGGCATCGATGAATTTCTTGTAGGCGGTCGCCGCCTTGTACCATTTGGCGTCCGCATACAGCTTTTCGGCCTCAAGATAAGCATCTATCTCGGTTCCGGCCATCTCGGGAAAATCTTTTTTGAGCGATTCCAATGCGTCCACGACGTCGGCATTCGTTCCGGTCAGGAGCTGCTGCTTGATCTTCGATACTGCCAGCAGATACTCGCTTTCGGGATCCTCGGCGACATTTTGCCACCCTTTTTCATCGCTCAGGCGGTATGTTTCGGCTGAACCTGCTGCAACCAATGTCGCCAACATTGCCAAAAAAATCCATGTCCGTCTTAGATCTGGCATCGTAACTCTTTCTCTAAAAAGTAGTTAAGCTTCACGTCCCTGTGTGCGGCAAAAACCCGGATCGGCCGCATTCGGCGCAGCCCTTATGCACACAATTCACTCTAAACGCTCTATTATATCGAATTTAGAATTACTTGCAAACGATTGTTAGGGCATTTTGCCCCTCGGTGGTCAGAATACTATTGTTCCTCGCAATTTCTTTTGAAAATTGCGTGGTACACCAAAGTTCCCAAAAACCAATGTAAGCCTGCTGTATCTAAAAGAGCAATAATTACACCAGATACAAGAATCCACTTGGCATCCCTTAAGATTGCCATTCCGATAAGTATGAAGGCAGATCCAAACAGTGGAATGCCGGAAACCCATTTATAGTCTTCTTTCTTTCCCCCACAAAGCCTATAAACGGGATAGCGGAGAAAAGACAAATAGAAGTTCATCAAGCTGATAATACTTCCAAAAACAACGAATATGTATCCGGCAATGGCCATCTTTTAATCCGTAATACCAAGGTCGTCTTTGGTGATGATGCTGTCAAAGACATAGCCGGCGGCTTCGGTATTTTCACGGCCGCCCTGCTTGCGATCGATGACGCAGACGATCTTTTTGACGGTCGCCCCGGCTTCGGTGATGATCTTGGCCGCTTCGAGGATCTGCCCGGCGGTGGTGCAGATGTCCTCGACCAGCAGGACGACATCGCCTTCGGAGAGTTTGCCTTCGACCATTTTGCTGGTGCCGTAGTCCTTTTTGCTGTTGCGGATGATGACCCACGGCAGGTTGGCCTCCATCGCCGTCGCCGCGGCCAGCGCCACACCGCCCAGTTCCGCCCCGGCGATCAGCGTCACATCATCAGTCAGATGCTTGCAGAATTCGGCGCCCAGTTCCCGCAGGATGTCCGGCTGGGTTTCGAACAGGTATTTATCCATGTAATATTTACTGCGCTTACCGCTGCGAAGGACGAAATCGCCTTCCAGGTAAGATGCTTCTTTAATCCGTGCTGTAAGTGTTGCTTTGTCCATTGTGTCTCCTGTATTCATGTTTATTTATCCACAGATTTCACAGATTATCACAGATTATTTACTATTTAAATATAATATCCGTGAAATCGGCAGACTTTATTATTACCGTGTAGCCCCTAAACAGGCTTTAAATCCTACTGCTTTCCGATTTCCAATTTGCCGTCTTCTATCAGCTTTCCAATGCCTGCAGCTAAACGCCTCCATGGACTCAGGTCACTAAATGGAATATTTCTAACTGTAATACGATCGCCTATTATATGTGCATTATTGTCCTGCTCGTATTTCACAAGAGCAATGTATTCCTGAATATCCTTTAGAAAAAGACCTTCTAAAATGTCACAAGTTTTTTCAGGATAAACCTTCTTCGCTAAATTTCTAATGTAGTCCCGTCTCTCCTCTGTGGGTAAGACAATAGGGTCGCCCAATGCTACTGTTTGAAGATTAACAATTTCAAATTGAGCAATCCATTTTGAACCCAAGAGTTGTCGCCTCAGATTGTCGAGGTTCATACTTCCCTGCGGGAAATAAGAAATCACAGGGCCATCGATTGCATAGTATTTCTCGTTATCACTTTCAAACAAATATATTGTCATTACTTCATTGTTTATCCTGATCTCGCCGACAAACTCAAGATCGAAAGGACGGTTATCAGAGACATTCGCATCGTCCTCGTTTTCATCATCAAAGCCAAATTCATAGTACAAGTATTGATTAAGGTCACGTTTCATTTTTCAAAATCCAAAAAAACTGTGGACTTTTATTATTCTGTGAATTTCCGTGCATTCCGTGGTTAGACTTTTAACTCCACGGTTTTATTCAATGCTTTGCGGTACTTGCGACGAACCGGTGCTACCACTTCGGCGATGAATTCGTCCACCTGCTGCGGTGCCCTGCCGATGTAATCCTTGGGATTCATCACTTTTTTGAAGTCCACCTTTGCGAATGCCTTGTCGGCTTTCAGCCGTTCCAACAGGTCGTTTTCCTTGCCGTGCTGTTTGACCTGTGCGGCGGCCTGATGCGAATAGACGCGGATCAATTCGTGCAGGTCCTGCCGATTGCCGCCGGCCTGGACGCCGGCCATCATAATATTCTCCGTCGCCATGAACGGCAGTTCACTCATCACCCGTGCGGCGATAACCTTGGGATAAACCACCATGCCGGACGTAACGTTGATCATGATTTCCAGAATGCCATCGGTGGCCAGAAACGCCTCGGCAATACTGATACGCCTGTTAGAAGAATCGTCCAGTGTGCGTTCGAGCCATTGTTCGGCCGCAGTCATCATTGGGCTTGATGCAAAACTCATCACCAGCCGCGCCAAACCCGTCGTACGCTCACACCGCATGGGGTTGCGTTTATACGCCATGGCGGATGAGCCGATCTGTGATTTTTCAAACGGTTCTTCGATTTCTTTGAGGTTCGCCAATAGGCGAATGTCATTGCACATCTTGTGCGCCGACTGCGCAACCGACGCCAGCACATCGACCACCATTTTATCTATTTTACGCGGATAGGTCTGCCCCGTCACAGCACAGCGGTTCTTAAAGCCAAAGGCCTTGGCGACCATCACATCGAGCCGCTTGACCTTATTATGGTTGCCATTAAACAAAGCAAGGAACGATGCTTGTGTGCCGGTGGTCCCTTTGACGCCGCGGAACGGCATGGTCTCGATGCGTGTTTCAAGCTCGGCCAAATCCATCGCATAGTCATAACACCACAGCGTCGCCCGCTTGCCAACGGTCGTCAACTGTGCGGGCTGATAATGCGTAAAGCCCAGTGCGGGCATCGCGCGGTACTTCTTCGCAAACTTCGCCAACCGGTCGATGACCGCGGCGAGCTTGCCGGACAAAATCTCCAGCCCCTCATGCATAATGATCAGTTCGGCATTGTCGCCAACATAGCAGCTCGTCGCACCGAGATGAATGATCGGCGCGGCTTTCGGAGCCACATCGCCGAAGGTATGGACATGGGCCATGACATCGTGTCGAAACTTCTTTTCGTACGCTGCTGCCTTTTTATAGTCAATATCGTCCAGATGCTTTTCCATCTCTTTGATCTGAACATTTTTGATATCCAACCCCAGCTTCTGTTCGGCCCGCGCCAGTTCCAGCCACAACCTGCGCCACGTTGAAAACTTTTTATTCGCGCCGAATAAGGCGGACATTTCCGGCGAGGCATTTCGCTCCACTAAAGGACTCGTATAATTTGTCATATCTTTTGCCATTCGAAACTCCTTTTTGACTCCAGAGATATAATGCTTTGTTAATTTGTATTTTCGTAATATTTTAGCCATTTGAAGCAGTGAATTCTTTTAATGCTGGCAGAGTACCGGTTTCGAGGTAGACTTTCAATGCCTGTTTGACCGTCTCCACGGGATTTAATCCGCGTTGTTTAATTG
>Ga0224495_10000619_pt1 | contig 27511 bp, 19 predicted proteins | sample SF_Jul11_sed_USG_FD_168128 | JGI IMG/M metagenome (GOLD analysis project Ga0224495, IMG submission 168128) | Sediment microbial communities from San Francisco Bay, California, United States - SF_Jul11_sed_USGS_4_1 | ecosystem: Environmental > Aquatic > Marine > Sediment | place: USA: California...
GGAGTGTTCGAAGACATCCCAGAAGTGCACTGTTGGCTGCTCTACGCCCTTGCCCTCCGCTAGCTCCGGGATTAGCGTGAAAAGCACGCCAAGTTTGTCCAAGTATCTCAGGTAGTAAGCGGCTCGAGGCAAGCTGACTAAACGAAGTAACTCTTCTCTAACTCTCTCACCCGGGACGTCAGTGATAGACTGAGAATAGCGGCGGATTAAAGATTCTGTTTCTGGCTCTATAGTGAAGTTAAGCTCGCCAGCCAGCCTCACCGCCCGCAAGAGTCTGGCGGCATCGGCTTCAAATATCTGCTGACTTACCCGCCGCACTATTTTGTCCCTCAAGTCCTGCTTACCAGAAAAAGGGTCGATGAGCTTCAGGGAAGGCCGTTTTTGCGCCACAGCAGCTGCCGATTTTCGGGATCTCATCCTGTTGGCCGTCCAGGCGGCGGCAAACTGGCTTAGTTCTACAGCCATGGCATTGATCGTGAAATCGCGGCGAGCAAGATCTGATTTAATGTCTCCCTTGAAAGAAGAGAAATCGAAATGCCACTCTGTACCACGCAATTCCTGATTCTGTGCAGGCTTTTCTGGCTGCTCACCTTCAATCACCACCACTCGCGCTACATTGTGCACATCGTCAAGGAGCACAAATTTGCCCCCTAGTTGTTTGGCTATTTTGCGGGCTATGCTAATGGCATCGCCGCTTACAGCAATATCTATGTCGTTGGTTCGTCTTTTCAAAAGCCGATCGCGAATGAAGCCACCAACAATGTAGCCTTGCTTTTTCTGGATAGTCAACAGTTGAGATATTTTGGCCAGGACGGCAGAAAACCCACTGCTTCCTATAGAGGACATAACAGGGCATTATAGTTTGGACAGCAGGAATTGTAAAGGTTTATTTACTTTCCCGGAGCAGTGTTATTTTGGCCTATCAACTGGAGCACATTTCATGAGGATAACGTCAGCCAGGGAGGGGATGGGTCGAGCTAATTTGTCTCCTATCCTTAGAATACCATAGGGAACAGAGAGCCGAAGAGTCGATGATTGGCTAAACCAAGCGATTTCAACAATTCAAAGGCCAAGAACTTTCTTTGGATTCTCGTAGTAGATCTTTCTGAGAATCTCTTCATCAAAATCAAAGCCTTGATGTACCTCGTCCGCTATCGGACAGTTGCAGCTAAATCTGGTACCCATGGTATATTCCGCCTTCTGACAAAGGTCAATTTCACACTTTACCCTCTCATAGAGCCAGTCGAAATCATTAGTTGTAATGGATAAGATAAGATCCGAACCAAACAGGATTCTGTCCTGGTACTCTATAATGAAATTCTTTATCGTCTCCAGGTACTGCTCTAGATATCGGTGGTACGCCGTAATACCGCTGCCGTGGGACATGTCGGTATACAAATTTGGGTGTTTGTCCAGGAGTTCGGCGATCACGTCAAGATAAATTCCTCCCATTAATGTGTTCCCGTAATGAGCAAAGATGAAAGTGACTTCTGGGAAATCTGAAAGCACTTCGTCCAACTGGTACCGTAGTTCGGGAATGTTGATAAGACTGGAGTGGAACAGAACTGGGACATCATATTCAGCTGCCTTCTGATATACCTTGTACATGTTTTCTGAATTGAGAGGCTCGTCATAGTAAGCTGGGTGGCCCCCAATCAACTTCACACCCTTTGCCCCTTCCAAAATGTACTGCTCAACGAGCTCGGCAGCGCGGGGATCGGCTTCGTCAACTGTGCAAAAGGGTATGACTTGATCAGGGTAATGCTTGGCCCACATCATCAAGAACGCCCAATAAAGCTTGTAGAATTTGTTGTCGGGTGAGTTACCGGTGGGGACAAGCACGACTTTGGAGATGCCTAAACAGCCAAGGGACCTCAAGAATAAGTCGATATTGCCAGTGAACCAGTAATGCTCATGCATATCAATTTTGCCGTAGAGCCCGTCGAGGTACACTTTATCTTTGACGGCAAGGAATTGTTCTGAGATTTCCCTCGCTTTTCTCATACTCATCCTGTCATCACCCTGTGCAGAACTGGAGATAAGATTCAGTATCTTAGCAAAGGCAAGATAGGGATCTTCTACAGGCTCAAAAAAATCGTCTTTATCTGGAGCTATCCCGTTGCTGACAAACAAGTCCTGTAAATACTCACCCAGGTTCTGTGGGTACGGGCGCAAGTCACGGACAGCAAAAAAACTAATGGCGACAATGGCCATTATAAGCAGGACGAGAAGTAACTTTTTAACCATATCTCGCTCTTGCCAAATATGTCCTTAGGGCAACCCGAATGCCCCGTGTTCTCTCAGGTAATGTGGCAAGGACCACAACCAGGTGCCAGCTACTACGAACAGACTGCTCAAACAACCTCTCCTTGCTGGGTGGTAATCAGCGACCGATGTAGATGGTCCCTTCTGTCTTTTCGTCGCTGTTTCCAAAGGCTAGAGTTTCTGTCATAGCTGGCTCAGTAGGTTTTCGAGCTTATTTTATGCCACAACCATGGCAGAGTCAATTGCCTTTCTTTGTTGGCATCCCATCTGCCGAAACTATCGCGGTATGTGCACCCCAACAAGGTGATTCCCCTTCACCTCTGTGGGGACGCCAACTGTCAAGCGGTGCCCTTCCTGCGTTTGACCTCCTTGGGATGGCGGCTTCGCTAGGTATGGGCAACCATGGTGGCTTTCTGACGCAGATTCCTACTTGTTGCAGGGGTAGAGCCGAAGTCTTTCTATGCTCTCGCCTGTCTGGCACGGAACAGCTATTTTGGCTCGTCAACTGGAATACATTTCATCAGGACAACGTCTGCCAGGGATGGAAAAGGTCGGGCTAGTCTATCTAATGTCTTCAGAAGAGCATAGGAAACAGAATGGGGAAGTCTGGAGAGAAGGCTGCCCCACAGGGGCAGTCCGAAGAAGAGGGATATTCCCTTTGCCTTCTTGACTTCAAAATGCTGCTTCACCAAGCTGCCCAGTAGTGGATAGTCGAATTTATATTTGTGGTCTGGTGGTAGCTCCCATGGCTTCCTATCCTTGGCCAGAGAAGGGGAAAGAAACTTTGTCACCGGATATAACCTCTTTCCCAGGCGGAAACCCAGACTATTGAAGTTAGCTATGGAGATTATCATCTCTCCTTGAGGCTTGAGTACGCGGGCAATCTCCTCCATTGTTTTGTCGGGGGAGAGGAAATGGTCCAACGCCCCCTTACACATGACCTTGTCAAAGGAGTGCGGCTTAAAAGGAAGGTTCTCCCCTATTCCCTGGGCCAAAGCTACGCGGGAGCTACTTTGACTGAGGTACTCTTTGGCTCGGACCAGCATTACTCGGGACGGTTCCAGCCCGACGACCTGCGCTCCCTTTTCGCATAGCTGTGCTCCATCAATTGCCCTGCCGCAGCCGACATCCAGTATTAGTTCTCCATGACCGGCCGCTACTTCTTTCAGAGTCAAACGGAGCATCTGCTGGAATAGGAAGTCAAGGTTGGGGTAGACCACGGCAGGGACCACGTCGTCGTCATTCCATTCCAGGTCGATTTTTTCCGTATTGTGGTTTTGTATCATGGTTCGAAATTCAGGTCGCGGGCTTATCAAGTTCACACGGGGCCGCAGCTTGGCGGCCTCATTTAGCCTCCTGCCAGCAGGAATATTGGTTAAGTCTGCAGATGGCTCTGGCAGCACGTTCCATGGAACCAAAGACCGGGATGGAAGCCTCCAGGAGTCTCTGCTCGATCCGCAGTCTGTTTGCTTCAACAGAGCCAGGCGGTAGTACGACTATTACGGGTTTATTCTGCCGCCCTGCAAGCTCTATGAAGAATTCATTTATTTCCTCCAGTCCTTTTTGGGAATAAATTGGCAAGAGAATCTCCGTGTCCTCTTGTATCAAGACAACGTCGCCAATGGTGTCTTTTACTATTAGATCTATGGCTTGAAATAGGGTTGCCAGACCTCGGAATTGTGCCTGGCTGACATCTATTGGATTGCACAGGATGCCGCCTACTTCTCCCAGGAGTTCGCTCAGTTTGCGCTTTGTCTCAAAAGAGAGAGGCGGCACCTGAAGTCCGTTCTCTATGCAGGCATCGCCAGCAGCTACGGAGTTGCCACCTCCTCCGTCGGCCAGGCCGCCAATAATGGCTGCGCGGATACCTTGCCCGTGTCCAAACTGTTGGAAAATAAGCAGGGTATCTGTCAATTCCTCCAAACTGTGCACTTCTATGGCGCCGGCTTGCTTCAGCGCGGCCGACCAGACGGCGGCTGAACTGGCTAGAGAACCGGTATGGGACAAGGCAGCCTGAGCGCCAGCTTCTGTCCTCCCTCCCTTCCAGACAACCAAAGGCTTGACCTCGGCCACTTTTCTCATCGTCTTGAAAAGACGGGTTCCGTCCCTTGTTCCTTCGAGGTATGCGCCGATTACTTTGGTCTTGGGGTCAGCAGCCATGTACTGCAGAAAATCGCTGGCATCCAAATCAATGCCGTTGCCAAAGCTGACTCCCTTACTGTAGTTGATGTGGCGGGCTATGCCGATTGTCACCAGTTTGGTGGCAATGCCGCCGCTCTGGGAGACGAAGCCCACAGAACCGTTTTCACCGAGTATTCCCATGAGGAGTGGGATTCTATGTTCCGGACAATACACACCTATGCAATTCGGGCCAATGATGCGCATGTTTCCCTGTCGTGCTTTGTCGAGCATTTGTTCCTCTAGCTTGCGTCCCTGTTGCGTATCCGTCTCGCTGAATCCGGCAGTGAAGAAATGGACAGCTTTGACATTTTTGGCTGCGCAATCATCGAGGAGCTCCAACGCAGACTGTCGAGGAACGGCTACAATAACGTAATCTACTTCTCCAGGAATCAGCCGGAGGCTGGGCAAAATCTTGAGGTCACCAATGCGACCGCCGCTGGAGCCAACGGGATAAATGAGTCCCGGGAAACCAGCAGAACGCAGGTTCTCCACCCATAGAGAGCCGGCTTTTATCGAAGTGGCCGATGCCCCGACCACTGCAATAGATTTGGGGTAGAAGATAGGCTCGAATTCCTTAAGCTTCTCCTCAAACAAAGTTAAGCCTCAGAAACCCTAGGATGTCTGGTGAGGACCATATCCAGCAAATTCTGGCCATTGGGACGGCAGCGTTTAGATTGTCATTCCAGGATTATTCGGGCATCAACCGCCACTGCCTTATCAGGATAGGCGAATATAGGATTAAGGTCGAGCTCTTTTATCTGGGGATTCTTCTCGACAAACTGAGACACTTTGACTATTAGCTGTTCCAGTGCCGGGATGCTGGCTGGCTTCTGGCCCCTGTAACCCTGCAGTACAGGATATCCTTTTATTTCCTTAATCATTTCCCGGGCATCTCTTTCTGTGACCGGAACTATTCTGAAAGAGACGTCCTTTAGCACCTCCACCAGTATACCGCCGAGACCAAACATGAGTACCGGCCCGAATTGAGCGTCCTTGCTCATTCCCACAATCACTTCCACTCCTGGCGGAGCCATTGTTTGTACCGATACACCGTCAATTCGGGCTTCCGGATACGCCTGTTTAACGGAGGATATAATCTGGCTGTAGGACTTGCCTACCTGAGCAGCATTGGCCAGTCCTAATTTGACGCCGCCGGAATCACTTTTGTGCACCACATCGGTGGAGCTTATTTTCAACACCACGGGGAATCCCATTTCCCTGCTTAGCGACACGGCCTCTTTCTTGCTTCGGGCCAGCTTCGCCTCGACAACGGGTATGCCTGCTTTCTTAAGAAGCTCCTTGGATTCAACCTCGGTCAACAGATTCTGGCTCATTACCATCGCCTATCTCCTTCCATGAGTGTGATTATTCAAAATTAGCCCTTTATTGTAGCGCGTTGTTCATTTTTTCTCCAGCAAGTTTGCGCCTCTAGTTGCTCGCCAAGACATAGGAGATAGCCCATCACCTAGGCTTGCACAGGATTTCTTTGACCTTCAACTCAAAGAAGTCCTGAGTATGAGCTGGCTTAACGACCAGTGCGGTATCTGCTCCGCTCCCGGTGCCACCGATAGAGATTACCTCCTCATCTGTCCTTATGAGACCAGCATCGGCAGCCATGAGAACTATCTCGCAGGCTACTTTGGCGCCCTGCCCAAAGACCCTTAAGGTTTGAGCGATAACCTCATCCACTTGATAGGTATGGAACTTGCGGCGAACTGCCCTGCCTACCCCGCCGAAAGCATGGGTGGCAGTCAGAATAAGTCCCCCTTTCTCCAGTATCTTGGACCGGTTTTCTGGCGTTAATTCCTGGGCATCGGGGGCTGGAAACCCGGTACTGTGAGTAACTACCACTACCTTGTAGTTGGCGAACAGCTTCACCGCCTTCACCCCGGTTTCCCCGCTGCTGGACGCCACCACTACGGTTTTTATCCCTGACTGCTCGGCCCGCTTCTTGGCTATTTCCAGGGTTTTCTCAGTGTTACCAGTACCCGGCTCAGGAAAATAGACACTCTGGATTTCCATCATATCGGAATTGACACCTCCTTCTTGACTATAATATCTTACCAAATAGAGAAATGAGTATCATTTTTGTTCACGGTTCAGGCGGTTGTGGAGATATCTGGCGGTATCAAACCGACTACTTCCCGGGTAGCCATGCTGTCGACCTGCCTGGACACCCCGATGGCCAGATCCTTAAGAGCGTAGAAGAATGTGTTGATTGGCTCAGCAAGTACATCAAAGAGAGGGGATTCGAAGATGTGGTTCTGGCTGGACACTCCTTAGGTGGGGCTATAGTCATGACGTATGCCCTCAGATACCCCCAGGAACTGAAGGGAATCATCGTCATAGGCAGTGGGGCCAGGCTCAGGGTTCACCCTGAGTTTTTGGCTCCGTGCGAAGAAGCCATCAAGGGCGATGGTCGGAAGTGGTACAAACTGGTCGAAGAAATGTATCGCCTAACGCCGGCGGATTATAAGAGGGAAATCATGGAAAAACAGAAGGCCATTGGTCCTGCAGTCATGCTCAATGACTTCCTGTGCTGTGAGAAGTTTGATGTCATGGACAGAGTCCACGAGATAAAGCTGCCGGCACTAATCATCTGCGGTGAATCGGACATAATGACGCCGGTCAAATACGCTAATTACCTGGGAGCCAGGATCGCTAACTCGAGGGTGGTGATTGTTCCTCGGGCTGGCCACTTTGTCCTTGCTGAGAAGCCGGGAGTGGTCAACAAAGCCATAGAGGATTTCCTTAGGGAGATACCTTCCTAGAATCCCTCGGTCTTTGTAGGAGAGCCCTCTGCAAAAGTGATTTCGAAGCCCCCGACGCCGGGGACACCTTCAGAAATAGTCAACAATTTGCCCGAAACTTGTGCTAAACTTCTTTGTTGATATAACCACAGGGGGTTGGACATGAGGTCGGCCTGATGAAAGTCAAAACATACATGTCCCAGAAAGGCATCTTGCCCCGTGGCTTCATCGCGAGAGTGAGGCAGATCGTCGGGAACGAGCACTTCTCACAGCAAGAAGGCGACCTTATCTCATACAGTCTGGACTACTGGTTGTACGGCGTGTTCCTTTCTCAGAAGGGAGATTTGCCAGCGCTTCCTTCTGCCGTCATCTCCCCGGCATCCGCTGCCCAGATACAGGAAATTGTTCGATGTGCCGGCCAGTACAAGGTGCCCATCACACCATTCGGTGGAGGCTCTGGCGTACTTGGCGGAGCAATCCCTCTGAATGGAAGCGTTGTACTGAACCTGCAAAGAATGAGCAAGTTCCTCAACCTGGACGAGCTCTCGCTTGTGGCTGAGTTTGAAGCGGGGATAATGGGGGCAAATCTGGAACTTGAGCTGAACCATCTCGGGTATTCGGCAGGCAATATCCCGCAGTCGCTTTACTGCTCCACTTTGGGCGGCTGGATTTCCACGCGGGCAGCCGGGCAGTTTTCCACCAAATACGGAAAGATCGAGGACATGGTGCTGGGCATGGAGGTCGTGCTGCCCGATGGCAATCTGTTGAACATCAGACCTGTTCCCAGAAGGTCGGTTGGGCCATCGCTGAAAGACCTCTTCCTGGGTGGCGAAGGCACACTCGGCATCGTAACCAGGGCAACCATTTCAATTCACCCGCTGCCCAGGCTGACAATCAAGCAGTCGTTCATTTTTCCTTCCATTGAGGTCGCTGTTGAGGTAGTGCGCCAGGTTCTGAGGGCCGAAGCCAGACCTGCCGTAGTCAGGATCTTTGACGAAGCGGAGAGCGGCAGATACTTCCCCAACATAGGGAGAAAGGTGGTCACGATCTTCATATCAGAGGGGGAAACCGAGTACACAAACGTCGATGCCAGGGTCATCAGGCGCATCTCCAGGCAAAACGGAGGAAAATCCAGCGGCGAAGAGCCAGCCAACATCTGGCTGCAAAAAAGGTTTGATATCGGGCTTGGGCCCGTGCTGATGCAGTATGGTGGGATTGTTGATACCATCGAGGTGTCGGCCTTGTTTAAGGATGCTGTCGGGCTGTACAGGGATATGGTTGCTGGAATGAAGGCGGTTGAAGGCACGTTGGAGGTCTCCGGACATTACTCGCACTTCTATCGAGAAGGGGCCTGCCTGTACATCACCTTTGCCGGCATCCCCAAGGACCCACTGCGTTACTATCAGGACACCTGGGACGCTGCCATGAAGGCTACGCTTCAAAACAACGGCTCGATAAGTCATCATCACGGCATCGGTTTCTGGAGGATTCAGTATCTGGAACAAGAACTGGGCGCCAGCGGAGTGAGGCTTTTGAAATCCATCAAGAGCGCACTCGACCCTGAAGGCATATTGAATCGAGGAAAACTTGTCGATGGCGGAAGATAAGAAAGAGACTGAAAAGATTGGCAGATGCGCCATGTGCGCCGATATGTGCAAGTACAGCTGTCCTACATATCTGGCCACGGGAAGAGAGACTTTGAGTCCGCAGAAAATGGCCAGGCTCATCGTGTACCACGAGAAAGGCTTACTGGAAGATAGGAAGGATTTCCTGGATTTGATGTTCCAGAGTGCCCTGTGCGGGGCATGCAGCAGGCACTGTATCTATGATGACTACGACCTGAGAAGATTCATTCATAAGGCGAGGGTCAAAGCCTTCGAAAGCGGGGCCATTCCGGAGGACGTAAAAAAGAGGGTGGAGACATTCAGGAAATTTGGCAACCCGAACGGTGAGAGGAAGCCTATAGACAAAGGGGCTGGGGACATAGGTTATTTCATTTCCTGCTCTTCGTATAAAGACGAAGACTTGTTGAGGGCTACCGAAAAAATGCTCTCGAAATCGGGGCTTGCCATAAGACGATTTGGAGGCGGTGATATGTGCTGCGGCGCCCCTCTGTATTACGCGGGGGATATGGAAGGATTCAAAAGAGCCTCTCTCAAGATGAAAGCTGAGGTTGACACAAAGCAGGTAGGGAAGATTGTCATCGATTGTCCTACCTGCGTCAAGACGATGACAGAGACATACCGGGATATGTGGGTGGAGTTGGATGTGGAGATCATGCATACCGCACAATTCATAGAGACGCTCCTCAAACAAGGAAAGCTGGGTATCAAGAAGAAAAAAAGGACCGTCACCTTGCATGACCCTTGCATACTATCGTATGACCTTGCGTTGTCCAGTGCGCCCAGGGAAATCATCGCAACATTAGGCTTCAGTCTAAAGGAGCCTGTTTACTCGGGAGATCAGACCCATTGCTGCGGCGCGGCATACGGCGCAAAGATTGGAGACCACCGCCTTAAAGATGCTGTCACCTCTAGGAGACTCAATGAGTTGAGAAGTACCGCTGCTGATATTTACGTTACCGCCTGTCCCACATGCAAATCGGTGCTGTCCGAAATCAACATGAAATACATAACAGAACTGGTTGCGGAGAGGGTTATTGCCAAGCGATAAAGCGCTGGCGCGCGAAATACAGGGCGAGATAGAGAAGGCAACCCGTAATCGGGTCGCAGTCTCCGTGAGGGACGGCATTGCTTGGCTGCGCGGGCACTCATCGTCACATGACGCTGCGCTGGAGGCTGGGCACCTTGCTGGAAGCATCGACAAAGTACGGGAGGTGGTGAACGACATCGTGTTTCCCGGCAAGATGCGCTTCAAGCCCCCACGCAAGGTTTCGGATGAACTCACCGGTAGGAAATTTGATGTGGTCGTCGTCGGTGGCGGCGTTATCGGCTTGGCGGTGGCCAGGGAGCTTTCACAGTTCAATCTGAGCGTTGCCTTGTTTGAAAGGCATAACGACTTGGGAGTGGACCAGACAACTCATAGTAACGCCATGATACACCCAGCCATCCAGGCCAAGCATGGCACGCTCAGATGGGAAATGAACTACAAGGGCAATCCTATGTGGGATGAAACCGCCCGTCAGCTGGATGTGGATTTCAAGCGAGTCGGCACGCTGATCGTTGCCGAGAACGCCGCAGAGGAGGCGTTGCTTCCTTACGCAGTGAACGTCGCCATCAAGCATAACGACCCTGAACCGAAGTTGCTGGACAGGGCAGGGCTGGATAGTCTGGAGCCGGGACTGGCGCCCAATGTTAGAAAAGGTGTGCTTATCTGGAACACAGGCATCATAAATGTGTTTGAATTGCTCATCGCCTGCGCCGAGAATGCCCTGTCGAACGGTCTCAGCATCTTTTTGGACACAGGCGTTATAGGGGTCCAGACCGAGGATTCTGCCATCAAGGCAATTGACACCAGCAGAGGCACGGTGAAGGCTGGGCTCCTGATAAATGCCGCCGGACTTTATGCGGACAGGATAGCGGAGTACGCCGGCGACAGGTTCTTCACCATCCATCCCAGGAAGGGCGAGACCGTCATTTTCGACAAATCGTATCAACCTGTGCGTACCATTTTCGCTCCGGTCAGCATTGCGGCGGAAACGGAAGAGACCAAGTATACGAAGGGCGGAGGTATTATTCCCACCACCGACGGCAATCTCCAGTTCGGCCCTACCGCCATTGAAGTGTGCAATAGGGAGGACGTCTCAACTACTGCGGAGGGATGTGACAGTTTGTTCGACAAATTTGCGCCGGTGCTGGAGCGGTTGAAGCCAGAGTACGAAAAGCCCGACAAAGGAAAGATAATCGCCCAGTTCGCTGGCTGTCGGGCGGCTACTTATAAGGAGGACTTCATTATCGAGCCCTCCAAAAAAGTGCGCGGTCTGGTGCATGTTGCCGGGATTCAATCGCCCGGCCTGGCATCGGCGCCAGCCATCGCGGAAAGGGTCAGGGAAATCATTCGAGAGGAGCGACATCCACCTGTCAATAGTAAGTTCAATCCAGTAAGAAAAAGGCAGGCGCGCTTTTCGGAGCTGGGCCTGAAGGAACAGGGTGAGCTTATTCGGACTAATCCTCTCTACGGACACATCGTATGCCGCTGTGAAAATGTGAGTGAGGCAGAAGTTGTGCGGGCGCTGCACGGCGACATCCCTGCCAGAAGCCTTGACGGAGTAAAAAGGAGGACGAGGGCCGGGCAGGGCAGATGCCAGGGCGGTTTCTGCACGCCCAGGATTATGGAGATAGCCAGCAGGGAAATGCACATCGGCAAAGAGCACCTGCTTAAGAGCGAGGGCAAATCCTATGTGTTACGCGGGAGGACGAAATGAGCAATACAGTGAAACACCTCATCGTCATAGATGGCGGCACGCAGAATATCAAGGCATTCATCTTCGATGAAAACGGAAACGAAGTCCATGGCGAGTCATCGCCCGTAGCCCCTTATTTTGCACTGCAGCCCGACTTTGCCGAACAGGATGCCGCAGCCTATCTACAGATAGCGCAGGAGATGACCAGGAGAGCCGTGCAGAATTCGCGTGTGCCGGCGGATACTATCGCGGGCGTTGCCATCACCACGCATCGAAGCACTATCGTGCCGGTTGATCAGAATGGCGCTCCAATTCGCTCCGCCATTACCTGGCTGGACGAGCGAAAGACCGATGGACTGAAGCTGCCCGGCGGCCTCGTTATGTCGCTTGCTTTCAAGGTTGCCCGAATGGAGGAGAGGCTGAGGGAGTATCAGAGAAGGTCGAAATTCAACTGGCTTAAAAGGCATGAGCCTGAGAATTATGCCCGGACATTCAAGTTTCTCACCATCTCATCGCACATCTTGCACTCATTGACCGGAGAGTTCAAGGATTGTTCCTCGATGATTGTCGGCCTGTTCCCTATTGACCTCAAAGGGCTCCAGTGGCACCCGTGGAAGATCATTTATGAAATCTTCGGCGTGGAGCGCGACAGGTTGCCAGCGCTGGTTTCACCCGTAGAGATTGCCGGCAGGGTCTCCGAGGAGGGTGCCCGCCGGTTCGGCGTCCCGCCTGGTCTTCCCGTAATCGTAGGTGCCGGGGACAAGCAGTCCGAGCTGCTGGGAGCAGGGGTGACGGCCGATGGCATCGCAGAAATCAGCTATGGAACTGCGGCAGTGATTGAGTTACTATCCAGTAAGTATGTAACCCACCCGCGGATGGACTTCTTCACCTGGGGAGCCGGTATTCCCGGACACTGGGCGCTGGAGGGCTTTGTGGGCAGGGGATACTGGATGGTTTCCTGGTTCAAAGGCGAATTCGGTAGACGGGAGGAAGATGAAGCTTCCAAACTGGGTGTGCCGCCCGAAGTCGTCCTCGATAAACAGTTGACTGATGTCCCGGCCGGGTCGATGGGCCTGCTGGTGCAGCCCTACTGGCATCCGCGGGAAAACGACCCGCTATCGAAGGGGGCCATGATTGGCTTCTCCGGTGAACACAGCAGGAAGCATGTTTACAGGGCAATTATAGAGGGAATTGCCTACGAGTTGCGCAGACTGGGTGAATTAATGGTCAAGCACTCAGGCAATCCTATGACTGAATTGAGGGTTGGCGGCGGAGGTTCTCAGAGCGACGAGATTATGCAAATTACAGCTGATGTCTTCGGTCTGCCGGCCATGCGAATGCATACCAGCAATCTGGCCGCGCTGGGGGCCGCCATAGACGCCGCGGTGGCACTGGAAATTCACAAAAGCTTCCCCGAGGCCGTGGAACGGATGGTCAGGGTCAAGAGCACATTCCAGCCGGTAAAGGAGAATACCAAAATCTACGACCGGTTATTCAGGGAAGTGTATGTCAAGATGTATCCTGTGCTCTCCCCACTTCACAACAGGATCGCCGGGATAACAAATTATCCGAAACTGAGATAGCGCATTTCTGGCTTTCAAAATGATGGAAGTCGACGTAGCGGTCATAGGCAGCGGCCCTGCCGGGCTTACTGCCGCCATACATGCCCATAAGGGCGGCGCCAGGAAAGTCCTGCTACTGGAAAGGGAGGAGGAGCTGGGGGGCATTCTCAGGCAGTGCATCCATAACGGCTTTGGCCTGGAGCAGTTCAAACAGGACTACACCGGCCCCGAGTATGCCGAGCGTCTTATCAGAGAGTTGGAGAAGACCGGCGTGCAATGTTTTCTGAACACACTTGTAACCGACCTCTCGTCAGACAGGGTCATAGCGGCGCTGAGTCCCGAGCATGGTGCTCTGGAGATCAAGGCGAAAAGTATAGTCCTCGCCATGGGCTGTCGCGAACGCACCAGACCTAGCATCGGCATTCCCGGCACGCGGCCGGCTGGCATATTCACCGCCGGGGTGGCACAAAGGTTCGTCAATATCGACGGCTATCTTCCCGGCAAGAAGATAGTCATACTGGGCTCCGGCGATATCGGCCTAATTATGGCGAGAAGGTTGACGCTGGAGGGAGCCAGGGTCATCGGGGTGTACGAGATAATGACTTACCCGGGTGGCTTGAAGAGAAACGTCGTGCAGTGCCTCAACGATTTCGATATACCGCTCCACCTGTCCCACACAGTGACTGAGATAAGGGGCAAAGAACGGGTGGAGGGGGTTGTCGTCTCGAAGGTTGACAGTAATCTGCGTCCCATGCCGGGGACTGAACAGTTGATTCAATGCGACACTTTGCTGCTATCCGTGGGACTGATTCCGGAGAATGAACTCTCGAAGAAGGCTGGCATCGAGCTTGGTGCCGCTACCAAAGGTCCCATCACCACAGAGATTATGGAGACTTCCGTGGCCGGCATATTCACCTGCGGCAATGTCTCCACTGTGTTCGACCTTGTTGACTATGTTGCCCAGACGGGTGCCGCTGCCGGCACCGCTGCTGCGCTGTACGCATCGGGCAGTCTGAGCACGAATAGACATCCTGTGGATGTCATAGCCGGTGAGAACGTAAGATTGTTGTTTCCCCAGAGGTACAGTTTTCAGGATGATCTGGTCCTGTTCATTCGTGCGGCAGAACCTGTAGAGAAACCGGTGATCATAGAAGTAGCACCGCCCGGGTCAAAAATCAATAGACTGTATGCTCGACCCAACGAGATGCTGAGGGTGAAAGTCCCTAGAGAGAAGCTCGCTGAGGTCAAGCAACCAATTACAGTGAGCATAAGAGAGAAATAGCATGGCTGCCGAGAAGAAACACTTCGTCTGCGTGGTCTGTCCTGTCGGGTGTGAGATAGACGTAGTCCATGATGGCGGTAAAATCATCTCCATGGAAGGCAACAAGTGCGAGAAGTCCGAAGAATTCGTGCTCCAGGAACTGATTGAGCCGATGCGCATATTGACCACGACCATCCGAATCGACGGGTCGAGGTGGCCGGTCATCCCTGTGCGCACCGATAAGGCGGTGCCCAAGCGACTATTTCCCCTTATGATGAGGCGGCTGAGGCGAGCCAAGTTGCAGGCTCCGGTCAACATGCTGGACGTGGTGGCGAGAGATGTTTTGCACACAGGGGCGAATATCATTGCCACCAGGACCGTGCGGCGGGAATAGCAGAGTCGCCCGTGGCTTAGATTGCTGCAAACTTTAACTCGCGAAATCTCACAGGTCTGACTTGATAACTACCGAGGATTGTCCCCATTCATTGGCTAACAATGAGGCAGGCAATAGGATTGACAGTGTGTCGGGGGTAATATAGTATAGTCAATGTCCCAACGAAACTAAGCTATTCACGAAATAATAGATGACAAGCTTTGGGCCGGAGGGAAATGGCCAAATACATAATTGCCCATGACGTGGGCACCAGCGGCAATAAAGCAGTGCTGGTGGATACTGAAGGGCGTGTCCACGGCAAGTGTCTTGAGGCTTATACAACCTATTATCCGAACCCGGGCTGGGTGGAGCAGGAGCCCCAGGACTGGTGGCGGGCGGTGTCAAAAACTACAAGACTCCTCATTGAGCGTACCGGCATATCACCCGGCGACGTGCTTTGTATTACCTATGCTGCGCAGTTGCTGGGCATCGTGCCAATGGATTCCAAGAGTGGCCCCCTGCGGCGAGCCATAATCTGGATGGATTGCCGGGCCGGAGAACAGGCAGTACGGTTGATGAAGAAGTTCCTGGGCCCGCGTGTTTTTGCCCTGATTGCCGGCACTGCGCTGTGCGGCAAGGATGGCATCCCCAAGCTGTTATGGCTAAAAAGTGAAGAGCCCGACATTTACAGCAAAATGTCGTGCTTCCTCGATGTTGGTGGTTATCTCTTCTGCCGCAGCACGGGTAATATGGTCATGGAGTGGACAGGAGCCTCGGTGTTCGGGCTTGACCTGAAGAAGAAAACCTGGATGGAAGGCATATTTCGTTATGTCGGGCTTGACACTCGCAAGTTTCCTCCCATAGTGCGGCCGATCGACAAAGTCGGTGAGCTGACGCGCGAAGCTGCCGTTGAGTGTGGGCTATTACAGGGAACGCCGGTTATTGCCGGGGCAGGAGATGCTCCCTGTGCCTCCGTCGGGGCTGGCGCTGTTGGCGAAGGCGAGGGACATGTCTATCTCGGCACCTCCGGCTGGGTGGGCGTGGTGACGAAGCGAACGCCCCGGGGCAAATGCGGCGCGGCTACCATTCAGTCGGCAGACCCGAATAAAACGTTTTTGTTCGCTGAAACGGAGGCGGCTGGAGGTTGCATACAGTGGATTGCCGACCAGTTCTACAAAGCCGAAAAAAACGACCCGAATATACCCAATGTCTATGCTCTTATGGATGACGAAGTCGCCAAAATCCCACGCGGCTCCAATTATCTGCTGTTTACCCCCTGGATTTACGGCGAAAGGGCGCCAATAGACGATTGTTACGTGCGTGCCACCTTCCTCAATCTGAGTGCCGAACATACGCGAGAGGACATGCTGCGGGCGGTCTATGAGGGCGTTGGCTATAATATCAGGTGGATCGTGGAAATCGTGGAGAAGGGATTCAAGTTTCCTCTGCCGTGCCTCAGGGTGATAGGCGGTGGGGCAAAGGGCAAGCCCTGGATGCAGATTCTGGCCGATATAACTGGCAGGAAGATTGAGACCGTTTGTGAGCCACAGGAGGCAGGCGCGGTCGGGGCGGCGCTGGTGGCAGCGGTGGGCATGGGGGTATATCCGGATTTCGAAGCTTTGAAGAAAGTGGTGAAAGTTGATAGTGTGTTTGAACCGAAGCCAGGGAATTCGGAGGTTTATGATTCGCTTTTTGACCGCTACCAGGAGGTTTACCGCAATCTGCGGAGTTTCTATAGAAAGCTGAACAAGGAAAGGTTTGACAGATGTGACCGTTCAAATACGTAGCTGCGGGCCATCAGCCCAGACATTAAGGAGGTGTTAGATGGAAATGCAGGAAATCCTCGGACTCCCCATAGCTTTGCCGGATGGTGTGGACTACGATGACTATGTCATCGGCACGTATCTAGTGTCCTATTCGGCAGCGCTTCCCATCCCCATCATAGCGCCCATGCTGGCGGTGGAGCAGAGCACAGGTACGTGGGTGCCTGTGCCCGGTGAGACCGTTGATGTTCGCTGCCAGCACATAGCCAAGGTAATCGGGGTTTACGAGGTGCCGGACTATGAGTTCGCTGTGCCCCCAAATCTACAAACGAGGCAGTGGTTTGTGCAGGTAGCCTACCCCGAAGTCAACATCGGTGAGCAGATACCGATGCTGCTGACCACGGTGGTAGGCAACATCTCCATGGGCGGCGATATCAAGCTGGTGGATATACGCCTCCCCAAGAAGTATGTGGCCGGCCTCAAGGGACCTAAATTCGGGATCGAAGGCATCAGAAAAATCCTGGGAGTGAAGAAGCGCCCCCTGCTCAACAACATGATTAAGCCCTGCACCGGCTATCGGCTGAAGGTCGGGGCGGAATTGTTTAGAAAGGCAGCGCTCGGCGGCTGCGACATCATCAAGGACGATGAGTTGATAGCCGATGCCTCCTTCAATTCGGTAGTGGGACGCGTCAAACGCTATATGCAAATTGAGAAACAGGTGTATGAGGAGAAGGGAGAACATACCCTCTACACCGTGAACATAACCGATAAGATCCCGAAGGTCTTCGAGAATGCCAGGCGTGCTGTGGAGCTGGGATGCAATGCGCTGATGATAAATTATCTGGCCGTCGGTTTTCCCGTGATGCAGGCGCTGGCTGAAGACCCCAGTATCAATGTTCCCATCCTTGCCCACATGGATGTTGCCGGTGCCCTGTATATGTCGCCATGGCATGGCTTAAGCTCCCATCTTGTCCTGGGCAAGCTGCCGCGCCTGGCCGGCGCCGACATCGTCGTCATTCCCGCCCCTTACGGAAAAGCACCGGTAATAGATTACAAGTTTCGAAATGTGGCCAGAAACCTGGCGTTCCCGCTGTACCACCTTAAGCCGACTTTCCCCATGGCTTCGGGAGGCATCACGCCGTCTATGGTACCGACGGTGATGGCAGCCCTGGGCAACGACATCGTCATCGGCTCCGGCGGTGGCATCCACGCACATCCCAAGGGGCCGGTCGCCGGCGGCAAGGCATTCCGTCAGGCAATCGATGCTACTATGAAAGGCATACCTTTGTCAGAGTACGCCAAAGGCCACCAGGAGCTGGCAATTGCACTCAAGGAATGGGCAGACCCGTTCAGCAAGGGCATCACATTTTAGATTCTAGAAAGGAGGAGGCAAATGTCCAAGGTAACAGTCTTAGGCGGTGGCGGTGCGGTAGGGAGCATAGCCACAAAAACGCTGGCATCAAGCGGCGTATTCTCTGATATAGCGGTCGCCGACATCAATATGGCGGCGGCCAGGAAAGTGGTCAAGGAGGCCGCAGGAGCCAAGCTCACTGCCCTCGAGTTTGATGCCGAAAGCCCGGACAGCATCAAAAAGGCAATTGCCGGCGCGACGGTCGTTCTCAACTGCGTTGGGCCTTTCTACAAATATGGCCCCATTATATTAAAGGCAGTGATAGGAGCCGGCATCAACTATGTTGATGTCTGCGATGATTTTGATGCGACTGAAGCACTTCTAGCTATGAACGAAGAAGCGAAAAAGGCCGGCGTTTCGGCACTCATCGGCATGGGCAGCTCTCCCGGAGTGGCGAACGTGCTGGTCAGGTTCTGTGTCGATTCCCTGTTGGACCAGGTAGAGTCCGTGGACATATATCATGCCCATGGTGGCGAGAAGATAGAAGGGGCAGCGGTGGTGAAGCACAGAATCCATTCCATGAAAATGGGCATACCGATGTTTCTCAACGGCCAGTTTACCACCGTCAAACTCTTTGAAGAGAGCGGTAGGGCACTGGAAGAAGAGACCGAATTTGAAAATGTCGGCACCTACAGAGTCTATGCTTACCCTCATCCCGAGACCATAACTCTGCCCAAGTATCTGAAAGGTGTGAAGCGGGTGACCAATCTCGGGCTGGTGCTCCCGCCGGCCTATGCTGAGTTGATCAAAGGGACAGTGAGGCTGGGAGTCACGGACGAAGAACCGATAGAGGTCCAGGGGCAGAAGGTCATTCCGCTGGAGTTCGCCGTCGCTTTCATATTGGCGCAGAGGGAAAGGCTGATGAAGGAAGCGGGCCTTACCCAGCCCATGGGGTGCCTAAAGATCGTGGTCAAGGGCTATAAGGACGGCGGCAAGAACACCTACATTTTCTCAATGTCTTCGAGGGGGCAGGGGATGGGGGAAGGCACCGGTATTCCGGCGGCGATAGGCGCCATTATTATGGCTACCGGCAAGATTAAGGAGAAGGGCGTTCTGCCGCCCGAGGCCTGTGTCAATCCTATGGACTTGCTGGAACTTGCCAAGACTAAGGTGAAGGCTGCCGGTGGTAGGGGTTTTCCTATTACCATCGAGCATATCGATAGGGACGGGAAGTCTCAAACTCTGAATCTGTTCGGATAGGGATGGAGCAAGTAATCAGCGGATATCAGAGCTATAAATATAGATGGGTCGTTCTGGCCGTCTATATGTATGTTTCCGCGCTTACTCAGCTGTACTGGCTGAACTTCGCAGCTATCGAAACATTTGTCGAAGAACGTTTCAGCATACCGGCAAGCAGCGTTATGTGGTTCACACTGGTTTTCCCTTTAGTGCAGGTTCTGTTATCCCTGCCTGCCGGTATGGTCATAGATAGAAAAGGATTTAAATACGGCGTCGGCATAGGCGCTCTCTTCACGGGCGTGTTTGCCATGCTCCGCCTGGTGAATACTGAGTCATTCACCGTTCTTCTGATATCCCAAATCGGAATTGCCATAGGACAGCCTTTTGTGCTGAATGGCGTCACCAAGCTTGTTATGACCTGGTTCCCGCAGAAAGAGGAGGGGACTGCGGTGGGGCTGGGCTCCCTGGCGCTGTTGGTCGGTATGATGGTGGGGTTGGGCGCAACACCGGCGCTGGTGCAACACCAGGGATTCGAGACTATGCTGCTGATATATGGCATCCTGGGCGTTCTGGGCATCTTATTATTCTTCTGGCTGGTGAAACCTCGCCCGGCGACCCCTGCTAGAGAAACAGAGGCTCAGCAGGAAATCACGGGGTGGCAAGGTATCAGGCAAATTCTAAAGATAAGGGACTTCGTCATTCTTGGCTTTATAGCCCTGATAGGCATCGGAGTCTTCAATGGCCTGGCTACCTGGCTGGAGAAAATACTGAATGAACTGCATCAGATTGCCATGACCGACGCCGGTATTATTTCCGCAATATTGATTCTCAGCGGCATAATCGGCTGCATCGTTATTCCGATGGTTTCGGACAAGATGATGAAGAGAAAGCCGTTTCTAATGCTGGCATCTGCAGTCGGGACTGTATCCATCATCGCGCTGATGGTGACGAAAGGCTATGCAGCCAACATGGTCAACGGCATATTCCTGGGCTTCTTCCTGATTTCGGCATTGCCCATAATGCTGACGATGTCCGCTGAGATTACCGGCGCCCGGTTCGCCGGTATTTCCGTTGGCTATTTGCAGCTCTTGGGCAACGGTGCTGCCGTAGCCATTGTTCCCATAATGGAATCCATGCGCAACACGACGGGGCAGTGGATCTGGCCGCTGGCATTTATCGCCGGACTGCTGGGAATAGCCTTTATACTGGCATTGGTGATAAAAGAACCGGCCAGAAGCCCGAAGGGCTAGGGCCATCCACAACGTTTTCTGGCGACTTTCCGTGGTCTGCTCGGTGAAGACTGCGCTACTAACTGGTTCCTTGTTACCGGACGACTCTTAGATAAAGACTCATTCCTTCAGGTGGTATGCTGGCTCGCAAGGCAAAGTGCGCACCTACGACAAAACTATCGTGGAGCGCTGGCCTCATTCTATTCATTCGCGCGAGCTTTTGCATGTCGGCGCAGGAAGTCTAGCACTATTCTACTTACCTTCTGCGCTGGATCGCTGATGAAAATCCCGTGTCCCTCATTCTCAATTGTCGCTAGCTCGGCATTAGGAATCCTAGAGGCCAGCAACTTCGAGTTCTCATAGGGCATTGAACGATCTTCGGTGCCGGTGATAACCAGCGTCGGGATTTTGATGTTGGGCAAACGGTCATACGAATTGAAGGTCATAAGCACACTCTGATGGGATTTAACTGCCTGTGGTGGCGTGGGATACTTGCAGCAAGTTGCCACAAATCGTTCGATAACAGCAGGATTATTTTGCACAAATTCTGTGTTCCACAACATTGGAACTAAACCACGGGCAATATCTTCTGCCGACAGCTTGTCAATTTCTGGGTTAAGAAAGAATGCCATAGCCTCGGGGCTGGGTAGAACAGACTTAGGCCCTCCGTAGAACGTGGCACCTAGCATAACGCTGTTTGCCCGATTGGGATAATTGAGGACGAACTCTTGGGCAATCATCCCACCCATCGAGTAGCCAAGAACATTGGCCGCACCTATGTCAAGCACGTCCAGGAGGCCTGCAACATCTCCGGCCATCATGCTGGCAGTGTATGGCATTTCGGGTTTGTCACTCCGCCCGGTCCCCCGGTTGTCAAACACAATGACACGATACTCCCTGGCTAGTTTGTTTTGCATGTCTCGCCAATGATCGCCGCGCAGAGTGTACCCCATAATCAGTACCAGGGGCTTCCCTTTGCCATGAGTCTCGTAATACAGATTGATATCGCCAACCTCTGCAATAGGCATTTCACACCTCCTTCAATATCTTTTGCCAACTGGGATTATGCTTTCAATATCTCTTTGTGTGTCAGCGCGCGCTCTAGGGAGGGCTGCATCTTCGTGTCTTGAGACTCTTTGGTGACGAAGTCCAGGTAAACTATAGCTTCTTGCCTTTCTTATGCCGTCCCAAGAAATCAAGAATTGTCTTATTTACCTCCTCCGCATCTTCTATGAAAAACTCGTGTCCTGCACCTCTGATTATTGCCAGTTCCGCTTTCGGTATCCTGGAGGCCAGTATTCGAGAATTCTCTACGGGGATCAGTCTGTCATTGTCTCCGGCAATCACCAGGGTAGGCAGTCTTATTCTCGGTAGAAGCTCATACGTGTCGTGGCCCATGACAGCCTCTGCCTGTCTGGTAGCTCCATGACCAGGTGTCGGGTATTCAAGTTGTTTGGCTACCCTTTGTTCGATAAGATCAGGATGCTCTTCGATAAACTTCTGGCTATAACAGAAAGGTATTGCCTGCCTTGTAACTTCTTCATGAGTCATTTTCTTGAGGCGCTCGAAATCAAAGAGAGCCGCCATAGATTCAGGTTCAGGCTGTATACTGTGGACTCCACCACAGAAAGTGCAACCCAGTATGAGGCTAATCACCCTTTGGGGATAGCCAAGAGCAAAATGCTGCGCAACCATTCCACCCAGGGAAATCCCAAAAATGTGGGCAGCATCGACACCTACGACATCAAGCAATCCTGCGACATCTCCCGCCATCATCGCCATAGTATAGGGTGTGTGCGGCTTATCACTCCGACCTACTCCTCTGTTATCGAAGGCAACAACCTGGTACTTCTTTGAAAGAACTGGAATCTGCCGGAACCACAGCCCTGAGTGACCGGCATAGCCGTAGATGAGAACCAAAGGCTCTCCCTTGCCGTAGATCTCATAATAGATATTGATGTCGCCAACCTTCGCTGTAGGCATTTTTGTCTGCTCCAATCGTATGAATGTAATAGACCTTCATCTCCATCATATCTTTACAGGCTTCATGGTGTAAAGTCCGTTTTTGGATTCGCTACATACAAGAACGTCAGACACATACACCTTGGCGGATTGGGCAGTTGAGGGTTATGGAACGATGACCCTTGAACTTTGGCCTTCCACTGTGCCGTGAGCTACGCTTTCAGTATCTCCTTGTGCCTCAGCGCCCGCTCCAGGGAGGGCTGCATCTTCATGTCCTGAAACTCTTTGATGGCGAAGTCCAGGTGCTCCAGGGCCCCAGCCTTCTCATCCGGATAGTGGTCCAGAAGTAGCTCGGCGAGCTGGAGGCGGCTAAGCGCCAGCTCGGGGCGGAATTTCATCTCGGTGCAGTCCTTAATTGCCTTCTGGTAGTGTCTGCGGCCTTCCTCATGTCTGCCCAGAAAAGACGCTGCCGCCCCCATGTGGCGGCCTGCGCATGTCGTTATCCACAAGCCACTCGTGAGTCTGCTGGTGGCGGCCAGCCGGTGAAGGAGCAATTCAGCCGCCTGGCGGTGTCCTACAACCACCGCAGCTTCCAGCGCTGTGATATTAAGGGCTGCCATGGTCTCATCTTCGCCCGAGCCAATGTCTGGGCGTGCCACGACCAGTTGTTCCAACATCTCCGTCACCTCGGCATAGCGGCCCAGATGCGTCAGGTAGAACAGAATACTTTGGCTAGAGACTATGTTCTGGGAGTGGCCTCTCGCGACCTGAAGCCGGGACTCAAGGGCCTGGCCGGCGTTCCCGAGATATACCTGGGCAGGCAGGATCCAACTTGCGTAAATGCCTGCGAATTGACCCATGCCCAGTTCCTCGGCTCGAGCCAGAATATGGCTGCGCCTTTCCAACGCCTCCTCCAGGCGCCCATCCCAGACGGCTCTGAGGGCATCATACACCATGGATAGGATAAGCAGGTGCGGCTGTCCGCTACGCTCGGCCAGCGTCTTCATTTCAGCCATGATCTCCTCGGCCCGGCGCCGCCGGCCAAATTCCAGGAACGTGTGCACCATAGTCCATAGTGTCCAGTAGAGAGTTGAAAACCCCACACCATGCCGGGACTGCTCCGCCATTTCCTCTAGCAGGCGCAGTTGCTCCTCGTCATGCTGTGGCGCTTTGGCGGTCGAGAGCCACATCCCACAAACCCACCAGTACGTGTCGGGGTCTCCCAGGCGACGAGCCAGGTCCAGGGTTCGGGTGAGGAGGACAATCCCTTCTGGTGAGGAGCTAGCTGCAGACCACTTCAAAAAGCCCAGTATCGAATCTGTCCAAGCACGCTCCACCGTTTCTGGCTCGGCGCAGCGGTCGGCCCGAGCTGCCCACTGTGCGGCCAATGGGGAGGTCATCATTGTCGCTCCATATGTTGCTATCCCCTTCATAGCCAGCAGGGAGGCTCGAGAGGCCCGCTTGTTGTCGGTGATAGCCTCAGCCAGGGAGAACGCCTGTGGCGCTGCCATGTCAATCACGCGTCGAGTCTCCCCGGCGAGAAGCAGGGCGTCGCCCAGGGCCAGGAGCAGGTCGCACCGCCTGGCTTTGTCCTCGGGGTCCAATATCTCCTGAACCTTGAGTGCCTGCTCCAGCAGTCGCAATGCCTCTCCGTAGGCGTACACATTCGTGGCGCGTTCAGCGGCCATCTCGCCGTATTCAACCGCCTTCCTCAGGTCGGCCGGGTCGGTGGAATGAGAGAAATGCTCGGCCAGTTCGGTGGCATGTTCCTTGAGGCGCTTGGCGTACAGGGTTTCCAGGGAGCGTGCTACCTGCCGGTGCAGCTTCAGACGCTGCGGGGCAATCGTCTCCTCATAGAGCGTCTGGCGGAAGAAGGCGTGCGTGAATCGGTAGCGTACCAGTCCCCTCTGGGAACGCTCTTCCAGTACCGACAACTGCACAGCTTCCTTGAGAGCATTAGCAAAGACATCTTCGTTGATGCCGGTCACGGCTTTAACAGTTTCCAGGGCGAACTCCCGTCCTATAATGGAGGCCATTGAGAGGAGTTGATTGCACTCCGGACTGAGCAGGGACAAGCGCCTGCCAATGACGTCGCGGAGCCCTTCGGGGATGCTCATCTCCAGCGGGGTCTCCCCGGTGGGCCGCCAGCGTCCCTCTTTCCGGGCAATAAGTCCCTCTTGAGCGAGATAGCGCACCACCTCCTGCACAAAGAGGGGATTTCCTTCCGTTTGGCGGTGCACCGCCTGGGCCAGCCCCCAGGGGACACTCTGCCGGCTAATGCTCTCCAGCATCCGCCGGACCTCATCGGCGTTCAGCCCGCGTAAGAGAACGCGGCCATAGTTGGAGACGCGCCTCAGTTCGGCCAGTGCTGCCGATAAGGGATGGCTGCGGTCCACTTCCACATCGCGGTATGTACCCACCATCAGTAGCCTGGTACCAGCTAGATTACGCGAGACATGGGTCAGCATGTCCAGGGTACCCTTGTCGGCGTCGTGCAGGTCTTCCAGGACGACCAGCATCGGCTGGACACTGGCGGCGTTGGCTAGAAACTCCGTCACTGCCTGCATCAGCCGGTATCTTTCCTCTTCGGGGGTTTTCCGGGGTCGCAGTCTAACCTTGAGCCGTTCTCTTATATCGGAGATAATGCGGGCTACATCAGCGGCACCGCTGCCCAGCTCTTCCCTGAGGTCTCTGGTCTCGCGGCTGAGCACATAGGAGCGCAGCGCCTCGACAAAGGCCAAATAGGGCAGAGATAACGAGCCCGCCTCATAGCAGTGGCCGACCAGTGTCCTTCCACCGCGCAGGGTGACATAGGTCGATAGCTGTTCACACAAGGCGGTTTTCCCGATGCCCGGCTCGCCCATCACCATCATCAGGGCTCCCTGACCCGATATGGCGCCATCAAAGGCAGACTGAAGCTGTTTTAGCTCTGGCTCGCGGCCGACAAATACCCTTCGGTACAAAGGATTCTCGGTCAGGGCTTCCCGCGTTGGCTCTTTTACCCTGCCTGACTCGATAGCTTCCAGGGCCTCGAGGACAACTGCGGCCGATCGAGGCCGTTTCTCAGGGTCTTTCTCCAGCAGTTGCAGAATGAGCGTCTCCAGAGCTGGAGGCAGGTCGGCCCGGTGCCAGGTGGGTGATACCGGCGGAGTATTGATATGCTGCCCGATGATGGCTACCGAATCATCCCCCACAAATGGCGGACGGCCGGTCACCATCTCATAGAGCATCGCCCCCAATGAATAAAGGTCGGCTTTAGCGGTCACTTTTCCGCCCATGGCCTGCTCAGGAGGCATATAAGTCACTGTGCCGACCATCATGCCGGGTTGGGTCAGGCGTGGGAGGTCTGCAGCCAGAGCCAGACCGAAGTCGCCGATCTTGGCGGTACCATCGGCACCCAGCCAGACATTGCCGGGTTTTATGTCGCGATGGATAATGCCTTTGGAGTGGGCAAACTCGAGGCCCCGGCAGACAGCCTTGGCAATATCGATGGCCTTATCAAGGGGCAGCCGATGCTCAGTTGCTTTCTCAATCAAGCCCTCGACATCGCCACCAGGCATGACAGGGATCACGATGTAGGGCTGACCTTCGTGATCCCCCATATCGTGGATAGTAACGACGTTAGGATGATCGCCGAGTCGCCCCATGGCCCGGGCTTCGCGGACGATGCGGGTTCGGCTGGCGTCATCCAATTTCTCGGTCTTAATGAGGGCGAAGGCCACATCGCGCTCAAGGAGGGTATCATGGACGAGGTAGACCTTCTTCTTGCCCCCTTCACCGAGGAATTTCTTGACCTGATAGCGGCCGTTGGCAAAAGAGGTGGGCTCACGTGACGATCGGGGTGTCTCAGGAGCTCCCGCAACTAAAGAATGGCCACAGGCATTACAGAATTTACTCCGCTGGGGATTCTTTTGCCCGCACTGCGGACACACCAGCTTCGATCTGAGTTCCGTACCGCATCCACTGCAGAACTTGACTCCCTTAGGATTATCGTATCCACACTTCGGGCACTTCATTGGCACTGCCCTTCCAACGTGACACAGTCTACGGTCCTAGGGCAGGAATGTCAAGCACATCGTGTGTGACTCATTCGTGCTGAGTTTTCTGGTCGAGTAAGAGTAAGATTCACGGTTCTGGAAAAAGCTATGTCCTTTGCCGTACGCGGCGCATAATAGATGGATGGGAGACTCTCGGGAATTTATCGCAAGCGAGCTCAAGTTTTACGCGACGTAGCGGGCGTAATCGCGTTATCCAGCTTGAGCCTTTGGGTATCAGTCCACTGCCACCGCGCGCCGTTTCCTTTTGACTCCAACCGCAGCAGTCCTCTGCCTATTAATTCGGCCATGCGCCGCTGCCCTAATGGGATATCAATGCCTAGCTTCCGGGAGACTCGGCGGGCCAGCTCGGGCTCGGCACTGCCGGGGTTCAGGGCAGCGCCTGATTCCACGCCTCCGAATTTCTCGATGATATCTCCCTGGAACAAAGCCCACACGAATTCATTTCTTTCCTTCCCTTCGATTATCTCAGCGCACTCGGCATCTCCGTCCTTGGCCCGCTGCTTGATGTCATCCCAGGCGGCTTCTATCCCCCTGTTGTAGAAAGACATGGCTTCTTTGACCATCTCTGTGCTCATGGTCGCCGTCTCAGTGATGGGCTCGTTGGCGTTATAGTGGGCCCAGTTTCGGCTGAGTATACGGATGCCATAGTCCTTGGCTCGCTCGTATATTTCGGTTCCGGGAAGGGGCGACAGCATGTGGAAGCCATACTTGGCGCCATATTTCTGATAAAGCTCGTCGCCAAAGGCCAGAGATTTGTGGGCGGTATCCCGGCTTTCACCGGGGAGTCCGAGAATGAAAGAATTGAAGACGTTGATTCCGGCCTCAGCGGCTATCTTCACCCCGCGCCTTACGTCGTCGGGGGTGGTTCCCTTCTTTATGGTCTTCAGTATTTCCTCATCCGCCGACTCCACGCCAAATAGTACCCATTCGCAGCCAGCCCTGTTCATTAGCCGGGCCAGGTCCTCACTAATCCTGTCTACCCGGGCAAAAACGCTCCATTTCAGATTCAGGCTACGCCTGAGCATTTCCTCGCATACGGCCCGGGTGTGGTTATGGTTGAGGGTAAAAGTGTCATCAACGATGTTGATTTTGGCCAGTCCGAAATCATGTTGGAGCTTCTCAATCTCATCCACCACGAGGCCGGGGCTGCGAAA
>Ga0224495_10000620_pt1 | contig 27445 bp, 25 predicted proteins | sample SF_Jul11_sed_USG_FD_168128 | JGI IMG/M metagenome (GOLD analysis project Ga0224495, IMG submission 168128) | Sediment microbial communities from San Francisco Bay, California, United States - SF_Jul11_sed_USGS_4_1 | ecosystem: Environmental > Aquatic > Marine > Sediment | place: USA: California...
GGCCAGACGCTGTATCAAACGAAAAAGCAAACGCAGAGAGCTTGCTCGGTTTTATCATTACAAGCGACATAAGCTATTGGCTCCACTAAGGGTTAAAGAACGAAAATGAAATTGGACAGTAAAACTACTAATGATCATTTTTATTTTTCGTGGTTCTTCGTGATAATTCGTGGCTAAAAATAATCTTGTAAATCCTGTTAATCCCGTCTAAAAGATAGCTATGATCGCTCAAATTGAAGGACAACTTGTTTCGCTGGATCAGGATAAGTGCCTTGTTCAGGTTGGTTCTGTCTGCTACGAGGTGATGCTGCCCGGCTATGCGGTCAGCGGTTTGTCCGGCCAGGTCGGCACGGATGTAACCCTTTGTACGATTGAATACTACGAAGGCACCCCCGGCGGCGGCAACCTCATCCCGCGGATGGTGGGCTTTCTGACCCATGGCGAGAAGGAATTTTTCCGGCTGTACACGTCCGTCAAGGGGATGGGCACCAAAAAGGGGCTCAAGTCGCTGACCATGCCGATTGCCCGCATCGCCGATGCGATCGAGTCCGGCGACGAAAAAATGCTGACGGCGCTGCCGGCGATCGGCAAACGGTTTGCGCAGTTGATTATCGCCGAACTCAAGGGCAAGCTGGGCGAGTTTGCCTTCTCGGTTACGCCGTCGGGTAAACCGGCCGCGGTGTTCGGCTCCTTCCAGACCGAGGCGTTGGAAATCCTGATCGCCTGGGGCGAAAAACGCGCCGAGGCGATGGAACTGATCGAGCTGACCTGTCAAAAACACCCGGATATAAAAACCGCCGAAGAACTCGTCCCGCTGGTCTATCGAGTCAAACAAGGCATTGAAGCATAGTGAACTTAAACCACGAAGGACACGAAGAGCACGAAGTTTTTATTAAATATTTTCTTCGTGACCTTCGTGATCTTCGTGGTTAAAAAAGTATTTAGTGGAAATTCGTGTTAATTCGTGGCTAAAAATGGCGATTGATAGAGTTTTAAGTTCGGATTCAAAAGGGCAGGCCGAAGAGCAGTTTAATTCTGCGCTGCGGCCGCAGTCGCTGGCTGAATGCGTTGGCCAATCCAACGTCAAGGAAAAGCTGTCCATCGCGATTCAGGCGGCCCGCCAGCGCGGCGAACCGTTGGAGCATCTGCTGTTTTACGGTCCGCCGGGATTGGGCAAGACCACACTGGCCCACGTTATTGCTAATGAGATGGGGGCCAATATCCGCGTGACTTCCGGCCCGGCGATCACCAAGCAGGGCGATTTGATGGGGCTCTTGTCCAACATTAATACCGGCGATGTTCTTTTTATCGACGAGATCCACCGTTTGAGTGCCCCGGTGGAGGAGTTTATTTACCCGGCGATGGAGGATTTCAAGGTCGATTTTACCGTCGACAGCGGCATGCACGCCAAGACGATCAACTTCCCGCTGAAGCGGTTTACGCTGATCGGGGCGACCACGCGGGCGGGGCTGCTCAGTGCTCCTTTGCGCGGTCGCTTCGGGATGCTGCATCACCTGGAGTTTTATAATATTGACGAATTGACAGATATCCTCCGGCGCTCGGCGGGATTGCTGGAGTTGAAGAGCCACGACGGGACGCTGGAAATGGTGGCAGGGCGGTCCCGCGGCACGCCGCGTGTTGCCAACCGGCTCTTAAAACGTGTGCGCGACTATGCACAGGTCAAGGGCTCCGGTGTGCTGACGACTGAGATCGTCGAAAACGCCCTGAAGATGGAACAGATCGACCATCTGGGTCTGGACGAACTGGACCGCAACTTCCTGCGGGTTTTGGCGAATGTCTATGACGGCGGCCCGGCGGGCATCGAGGCCCTCGCCGCGACCTTAGGCGAAGAAAGCGACACGCTGGAAGACGTCGTCGAGCCCTACCTGCTGCAAATCGGCTTCGTTCGCCGCACCAAACGCGGCCGGGAAATCACCCCCGTGGCATGTAAACACTTGGGCTTAAAAGTCAAATCAACAAAGAAACAAGGGGAGTCGATGTTGTTTGAGGAGTAAAAGGAGTTGTATGAAGTTTTCAGGTTTTGTGCAAAAATGGGGAGACTTTGGTGAGAGGGTTATTAAGTGGGCAGAAGTCGACAAGTATAATAAAAGGAGACGCAATTCACTTTCTGGTATTTTCAAGCAACTATTGCTTTTGTTGATATTCGCTCATCTTTGGATGTTTCTTTCAAACTGCTATGGCATATTAATGGTTTATTTTCCGAGAATAGTCGGATCATATTTCTTGCTGTGCATCATATCACCTATAGCCATTCTTTTGCTTTCCCCATTATGTTTTTTTATAGAAGCTATCAGCTCAAAATCTTTTTCAAGGCAATTATGTAAAACTGGCCTATTCTTTTCTGTCTCCTGTCTAGTCATCAGTTTTTTGACATTCCCATTTACATCAGATGGTCCCATTATTCCGCTCTCGTCTCTTCTGAAAAATAAGTTTATTACGGAAAAAACAGAATTACCGCTTTCGGAACCAGAAGGTATCGCCGTTGATAGCGAGGGGCGAATTTATTTAGCGATTCAAATATATAGCCGGGTACAGGTTTATTTAAACTCTGGTGAATTTATCAATGGTTGGAATGTTGATGCTGCCGGTGGGGTTTTTAATATATGGGTAGAGGACGATGGAATTCATACAGCAACCGCAAGGACTGACAGACATGACGTTTTTACTCCGAGAGGCGAATCGATCTTTACTGAAGAAATAAAATCTTTCGAGCATAGTCAGGCACTATGGAAAAAATCAGATGGGCTTGCGACATTTGATTCAAAAGGAGTTTATTACGAAATAAAAAATCCACTCTGGAAGCCAAAGATTGTACGAACAGAAGCAACAAGCACTGACCAAAGAATTTTAATTCAAGACCCTGTTTACATTTGGATACATCAATCCCCACAACCTGTGTGGCTAATTGGCCTTGGGAGTATTATTATGGTTGCGATCTTCAGCTTGGCAAAAAAGCTTATTTGCTGATAAAATACTTCGCCATTTTTTGGGGTCTGGGAGTTTGCTGGGAAAATGGCCTTTCAAGAAAGGGGCCTTAATGGAAATGTCCCATATAAGACCCCTTTACCGGAGGGGAGAAAACTCTACTATTACTACGTTTGGCAGCATCCAATGTGCACAAAATATCATAAAAAAACTCGCCGTACCCGATGGGGTCATCATGCCATCACGAGCCGGAATCGCTGCCAATACACGCAGCGCATCCGCCCGATTCCACTGAGCTGTGAAAATCTCCTGAATCAATGAGCCCCTCCGGGAGTTGAGAATTCACTTTTATAAACGCGGTCTGATGTTATAATGACAGCGTTGCTTTATAGAGGAGATGTTATGCGAAAAGAAGAACTGCTGACAACCTGTTTTGGATTGGGAAAGCTGCCGATTGCCCCGGGGACGTGGGGGTCGCTGCCGCCTGTGGTGCTGTACCAGGTGCTGCGGTACGTTCCGGGCGAGTTTTACCCGTGGATCACGCCGGTTGTCATGGCGGCTCTGTTTGTCGCGTTTTCATGGATCTGCGTTCGCTTTAGTCCGGCGATAATTGCGGCAACCGGCAAAAAGGACCCGCAAATGATTGTCGCTGATGAGGTGGCCGGACAGGCCGTGACCATGCTGATTATTTCTCTGCTTTGGCCCGGCAATATCTGCAATACCACGGTGCTGGGTTTTTTTTTGTTCCGGCTGTTTGATATTACCAAGCCGTGGCCGTGCAGGCGGCTGGAAAAACTGCCCGCGGGGGCGGGGATTTTGGCCGACGACCTGATGGCGGGTGTTTATGGGGGCATTGTCGCAGCCATCGGCATTTATTACATGCCGGTGTGTTTTGGATAAAGAATTGAAGCTAAAGAAGTTATGAGCCGATAACAAACTAAGACATCAGAATTCAGAACTCAGAAGAATTGAAAGCCGACTCCGTCGGCAGTACTATAAACTTATGGCAAGAGAATACTCAATCGAAACGTGTAAGCAGCTTGAGGCGGCTTTTGATGGGGCGCAATTGTATCGGCCGATGCGCATCGACCATTACGATGCGGGCATTGAGCTTGAGTATGAGATGACACCGGTCGAACCGGGGCCCCAAGTGACCGTCAGCGTGCTGATCGATAAATTTGTCGGCGGCGGTTTCGCCGGACAGGTCTATAAGGTCATTCTGACAAAATTGCAGATTAACGGCGACATCCCCATCGAAGTGGGGCATCTGAAAGTCGGCAACCAGTACGCCATGAAAATCCTGATTCCGCCGTCGAGCGGGTCGCTGTTTTTCCGTAATTTTCTGTACGCCGTCGGTTTCCAGGGTTCGTTTCAGTTGCAGGTCAACCCCACCGCCGCCCGGGCCGGGGCCTTGTGGCAAAAGTTTATTCGGGCTGCGGCACAGGTCCGATTTGGGGATGAAAAATGCGTGAACGACATTCACGCGACTTTTGTGGATTCGACGTTGGGCAGTTGCGGCGAGATCAGCGACTGGGTCGAAGGACGCACGTGGCGGCTGGAAGTGGATGACCACCTGGACCAGTTGAAATGCTGGAAAAAAGGCCAACCGGCCGAAGACAGCACGCTCGGCTCGCCGGAATATCGCAGTAAATACACATTTATGACCGAATTTGTCAAGCTGCTGCATGAAGTGGGGGCGCATGAATTTGCCCGGCAGTATGAGTGGACCACCTGCAAGAGCCAGCCCAATGCGCTCAAACGCATCGAAACGAATGCGGAACCGGCGAGGGGCTTAGTTGCGGTGGATTTTCGTGCGGGGCTGACGCTGCTGCCGTTTCTGCCGATGAGCCCGGGGGATTTTAAGCTGATCGGACAGGGACTGGCCCGCGGGTCGCTGGTGCAGTTTGACCGAGGCGATCTGTCAACATTGAAAGCATATCTGGATAATCACCCGCAAATGCGCGAGTATCTGCCGAATGCGGACACCATGCTGAACGAACTGACCCATTGTGAAATTGTTTACCGCAATTCAGTGCCGGACGTGACGCATAATGGTCTGCAGTTGCTGTATGATGGCAAGTTGTGGAATCGTTTATTTGACAGCGCTGTGACCGGGTGGAAAACGCGAAACCTTTTTGATCCGGAAAAGGAAACCGTTTTTCGAAATTCAAAACTAAAAACGATCCTGTTCTTTTTATTAGGACTGGTTCCGTTCCTGGGCCGTTTCGGACGAAAGCTATGGGCCAAGGCCGACTGGCGGAAGCATTACGCTTCTATGCTCAGTTCGTTTGGCTATTTCCGCCGGGCTTTTAATGGTAAAATGGCCGAAAAGCTGATCGGATGGCACAGGGCCGGACGTGTGGACGCTGAAACGGCGATGGCACTTTATCATAATGCATTTCGATTTCTTCTGCATGTACCCGTGTCGATATTCCCCGCCGGACTGCATCGTTTCATGACGGACCCGGCCATATTGAAGAATAAACTCCATTTCGTTTTTGTGCGGCCGTTGAAGCTTTACTTCAACGCACATCTTCGCGAAGAATGGCTGCGGGACATGGTTACGCAGGGCAAGAAGAAGCACATCCTCAGCGATGACGATGCAGACACGATTCTTTCACAGGTTAATGAGCCGTATATTCAAAAGTATCTGGTCAGCTTGGTCGTTCATCTCATGACACTGCCGGTGACGCAAATCGTCTCGGCGATTGTCGCTTATATCTTCTATATTAAGCATCCGGAGATGCCGGAAAAAGAAAGAGCCGCTGCTGTTCTTGGTATTTTGGCTTTGTTTCAGATTATTCCGATTTCGCCGGGGTCGTTCTGTCGTGGGTTGTACACGACGATTCTGGCGATTCGTGACCGCAACTTCAAAGATTACAATATCGCCCTGTTTTTGAGTTATTTTAAGTATGTGGGCTATCTGGCGTTTCCGATTCAGATGACCTATCACTACCCGGCGATGGCGCGGTTTATGGCGGCACACTGGGCGACAGATGCGGTGCATATCGTGCCGGTGTTCGGCGAACGGGGGGCGCTATTTGAGCACTGGATCTTCTGTGCGTTCTATAACTGGCCGCTGACGGTCCGCCGACGAATGAAACGGATCGGCGAGCTGCGGGCCGATATGGCCGTGCGGCTGTGGCATATGCCGGCAGCGGTCATCGCAGTGGCGGGCGTCTTTGCAGTGAGCCATTATGCGTATTTTACCCACAGCGGAATGGCCCCGACGACCGACAATAAATGGTTTATGAAACCGCTTTTTTGCCTGGTCTTTTTCCTGCCGCTAGCGACCGGTTGGGCCGTTACACGATTTGCGGGAGGACTGTCACGCATCAAAAGGGCCGGGAGCAGCGCGATTTGCGGACTCTGTATCGGAATTGTATATTCGCTGGCGGCATTTATGATGGAGCGGCAGTGGGATTTGGAGCAGGTTCAACTGCTGGTTCCGATGATCTGGCGGGCGTTTGCGATGGCGATTTTCTGTACGATTGGGGCACTGATTACTGAAATACGGACGCCTGATCCGGACCTGAAATAGGCATCTCTACAGGGATACCGGAATATCCACCTCCACTTTAGTTTGTTTTCCCCTCTTTTCGCAGTTTCTTTCTTGTAATTGAATCACATTTCTGCCACAATATCCCGGTTTGGTTTTTAGGAGATTTGATGATGACTCATAGTTTTGGTTCGTTTTGTGACGGGCTGTTTGTTGATATGTGTATCAATACCCAGTTGGAACTACCTTCCAGCCGGGAGACGGTGTTGGCGTTTTTCGAGCGTCTGCAGAAACAGAACCCGGACATGAATAATTTTGCCCGGCGTGATACCGGTGAATATGTCCTGGAGCAGGAAAATGACGACCGGCGCGAGCGCTGGGTATCGCTGGAGTCGGACCGGATCGTTGTGGGGTGTGCCGACCCGGATGATCTGCAACAGGCCTATCTGCTGCATAATCAGGTGCTGGAGTTGATTCCTTATATGCTGGGCGTCAGTCCGCTGGATACGGACGCGATGGATATTACCTTTACGATGGATTTTGACTATCAGGGCAATCACGATGAGATCATCGCGGAGGCCCTTTTGAGTGGTTCCGGTTTTGGGTCCCTGTATGAGCAGGCACATTCCAGAGCCGTGAGCTGCTGCCCGTCGATGGTGATCGGCCTGAGCGATGATTGCCGGCTGCAGGCACGGGTCGCGGTCGAATCCCGCTCCAACATTTTTGATGTGCGCAGTGAAAAGTATAAATCTGATGATCCGATCAGTCTTTACTTCGCGGTGCGGCGGTATCCGCAGCCGGGACCGGAGTTTGACATGCTCACTGCATATCAGGAGCAATGCCGAATCGCCGAGCAGATGATGTTCGAACGGATTATTCCGAACTTCGCGCAGCCACTGAACAGCGCAATCGCGCAGCGACGATAAAAAACACGAATGAGCACAAATCTTTTATTAATAACATTGACAGTAAGGAGATGAAGGTATGGCAATTGAAGCGCCTCTGAGCCGGTACAAAAAACAAAATATGTTAATTATCACCGCCATTTTAATCGGTGTGGGACTGTGGTTTGCCTATGATGGGTACAAGAACCAGGACTTTATTGAAAAGCACACTGTTGATGGTGTTCCGGACAGCACGTTGAACTTCAACCGGAAAGCTCCGCCTTTTCTGGTTGGTGCCGGAGTTTTGTTAGGCATTTATTTCGTTATTTCCAGAGGTAAAAAACTGATCGCCGGTGAAAACGAATTTGTCAGCGGTAACACCGCCATTCCGTATGACGCGATTGAAAAGATCAATAAGACTCATTTTGATAAAAGGGGATTTTTCACGATTACCTATACGGAAAACGGGCAAAGCAAAGAACTGACGCTTAAGGACCGCACCTACGATAATCTGCCGGCGGTGCTGGACCATATCGTCTCCAAGATCAGTTAAGCAAAAAATTAAAGACCAAAAATTAAAATTATGGGATCCGCACTTGGCGGAAGCTGTTTTACGAGGAAAAGAGAATCAATGAATACATGTGTTGTAGGATTACAATGGGGTGATGAGGGGAAGGGAAAAGTGGTTGATATTCTGGCGGAGAAGGCCGATGTCGTCGTCCGTTACGGCGGCGGCGCCAACGCCGGACACACCGTCATTATCGGCGATACAAAATTCGCTCTGCACCTGATGCCGTCCGGAGCCGTCCGCGAAAAGACAAACTGCGTGATCGCCAACGGCGTGGTGGTCGATCCGGGAACGCTGATTGATGAGATCAATGGCCTCAAGGAAAAGAATATCAGCTTAGAGGGTCGCCTGTTCATCAGTGAAAACGCTCACATGGTGCTGGATTACCATAAAATGGAAGATCAGCTTCGTGAGGCGGCGCTGGGCAAGAATAAGATCGGCACCACCGCCCGCGGTATCGGCCCCTGTTATGCGGATAAGACCGGCCGCAGCTATGCCCTTCGGATGGCGGATTTGTTGGACCTGGAGACGCTCAAAGAAAAACTCACCAAGATTATCGCTTATAAAGATAAACTGTTCGGGGCGTTGTATCAGGCCGACCCGATCAATGCTGAGGATATCTACAATAAGTGCTGTGAGCACAGCAAGGTGCTTTCGCCGTTTATTGCAAATACAACGGAGTATCTGCATCAATCCCTTGATGCGGGGAAAAATATTTTATTCGAGGGTGCCCAGGGCGCGTTGTTGGATCTGGACCACGGGACGTTTCCCTTCGTGACCAGTTCCAACGCCAGCGCATTGGGCTTGGGCCCCGGCTGCGGCGTGCCGGCACAGCGGGTGGACCGGTTTATCGGCGTGGTCAAGGCGTATGCGACCCGTGTCGGCGCCGGGCCGTTTCCATCGGAACAGGACAACGAGATCGGCGATGCGATCCGCATTAAAGGACACGAATTTGGAACGACCACCGGCAGGCCCCGCCGATGCGGATGGTTTGACGCGGTGGCGGTATCTTTTACAGCGCGACTTGGCGGGATCAATGAGATCGCCATGATGCATCTGGACACATTAGCGGGACATAAAGAGGTGAAGATCTGCAAGGCATACCGAATCAATGGAAAAGAGACCACATTTTTTCCGGGCAATGCCGCCGATGTCCAAGCGGCCGAATGCGTATATGAAACGCTGGGCGGTTGGGACGAGGATTTGTCCGGCGTTACGACATACGATGCTCTGCCGGAAAACACGAAAAAGTATATCGCGGCAGTAGAAGAAATCGTGGGTGTTCCGGTAACGATTATCGGCGTTGGCCCCAAACGCAGCCAGGCCATCTTTCGAAATCAATAAAAACCACGGATTTCGCAGATTTACGCGGATTCTTTTTTATATTTAATCCGTGAGAATCCGTGTAATCCGCGGTTGAAAAGGAAAAAAATGAATACACGTTCATTTGAAGAAAAGCGTATCGAAGCGGGACGGCGGCTTGGCATTTCCCCTGAGGCGATACCGCGGCATGTCGCGGTGATCATGGACGGCAACGGCCGATGGGCAACCGAACGTGGGTTGCCCCGCTTTCAGGGCCATGAACAAGGCGCCAAGATCGTCGAATCCCTCGCCACGCACTGTGTCAACTGCGGGATCGAATATCTGACGCTGTATTCGTTCAGCATGCAAAACTGGAAACGGCCCAAGGAAGAAGTTGATTTTTTGATGTATTTATACGCCTCCTATCTGGAAGGAATTCGACCGAGTTTGATGGAAAAAAATGTGCAGTTTGCGCATGTGGGCCGCCGGGAGCCGCTGCCGCAGGATGTTCTGGACGCGTTGGATGAAACGGTCCGGATCACCAGCGTCAATACCGGAATGACCCTCGGTTTTGCACTCAACTACGGTTCTCGAACGGAAATTGTAGATGCGGTTCGCGCCTTGGCCCAGGAAGCCAAAGACGGGCAGATCGACCCCCAGGCGATTGATGAGCAGGTCATCGGTGACCATCTTTATACCGCCGGCTGGCATGACCCGGATCTGGTTGTGCGGACCAGCGGCGAGATGCGGATCAGCAATTTTTTGCTGTGGCAGATTTCATATGCGGAATTTTATGTTACAGATGTATACTGGCCGGACTTTACGCTGGAGGAACTGGACAAATCGCTTCTGGCCTATGCGAGCCGGCAACGACGATTCGGCGACACCAAACCCAAAACACCCACTCAAGGATGAGACTATGCTGAAGTACCGCCTGCTGTTTGGAAGCATTATGACCGCTGTTTTCGTCGGGCTGATTCTGTTGGACGGATATCTGGATGGATCCCTCACAGACAAGTTCCCCCAGAAAGATACTCAAGCCCCCCTCTTTACCATTCTGATTGCCCTGTTAGCCATCCCCGCCCAATTCGAACTGGGCAATCTGATTCGGCAAACGGGAGCACATCTTTTCAAGATTATTTCAATCCCCGCATCAATTCTTTTGGCAACTGGGTTTTTCTGGATGCAGTTAGTCTATAGCTACTGGAACCTTGCGATCTATTGGCTGCTCATACCCGCTTTTTCTTTTCTGGCTCTGTTTGTTGTACAGGCCGTCAAGTTTGGAACCGAAGGCACCATTCGCAATGTTTCGGCGAGTTTTTTTTCGATCATCTATCTAGGCTTTTTGTGTTCATTTATCCTTGGTGTCCGCATCCTGTGGGGGCCGTGGGTCCTTTTACTGTTCATTTTTACCGTAAAGGGTTCTGATATAGGGGCTTACACGCTTGGTCGGCTGTTCGGAAAGCATAAAATGTGCCCCAAAATCAGCCCCGGCAAGACATGGGAGGGACTGGCCGGAGCCGCATTGTTCGGAGTACTGGTTTCTTTGGGATTTTCGCACTTTTGTGGTATAATGACCGCCTTGTGGGCCATTGTCTTTGGAGCCGTTTTCGGCGTTCTGGGGCAGATGGGCGATCTGGCCGAATCAATGATCAAACGGGATGCCGCTTCAAAGAATTCGTCTTCGAGCATTCCGGGTTTTGGTGGACTACTGGATGTGATTGATTCGCCGCTGGCAACCGCTCCGGCGGCTTTCGCATTTTTCTATTTTGTAGTGTAAGGGAAATTCTTGGAAGTTAAGATACAACTGGAATCCGATGCACAGCGGACCGAACTTTTCGGTCCGGCCGATGCACATCTGCGTCTATTGCGGGACCGATTACGGGTGAAGGTCAGTGCCCGAAACGGCACGGTGCTGATCTCCGGCGAACCGGCGGCAGTACGGACCGCCGCGGATCTGGTAGACCGCATGCAGCGGCGGTTGATTCAGCGGGGTCGGTTGGATGATTCGGATGTGGACGAACTGCTTTCACAGGTGATGCACCGAATCGACAGGGAAAACTCCGAGGTCATCGAGGTATATGGGCACAAGGGTATCATCGAACCCTTCACCAAGGGGCAGCTGAACTACCTTCAAACCATGAACAAGAATGACATGACGTTCTGCATTGGTCCGGCGGGAACGGGCAAAACGTATCTGGCTGTCGCGGTAGCGGTTTCCATGCTGAAACGAAAGCAGATTCGTAAGATCGTTCTGGCCCGCCCGGCCGTTGAGGCCGGTGAGCGGTTGGGATTTTTGCCGGGCGATCTGCAGGCCAAAGTCAATCCTTATCTGCGGCCGCTGTTTGACGGGCTGGAAGACATGATGGATTTCGGCCAGATGCACAAGTTTATGGAGATGGATATTATCGAGGTGATCCCGCTGGCGTTTATGCGGGGACGCACGCTAAATGAAGCGGTGGTCATTTGCGACGAAGCACAAAACACCTCCCGTTCGCAGATGCTGATGTTCTTGACACGGCTGGGACGCGGTTCGAAAATGATCATCACAGGGGACATTACCCAGACGGACCTGGGACCGAATGAGAAAAGCGGCCTTGTGGAGGCCATCCATACGCTGAAAGACATTCCCGGCATTGGATTTGTCGAGTTGGACAAGTATGATATCGTGCGGCACAATCTGGTCCATCGGATTGTGCAGGCCTACGATGAGAAGAAACAAAAAGAGGTGGATCAAAATCGATAATGTTTCTAAGAAGAAAGAAAAAAATCAGTTCCCGCAGGCAGCAGGTACGCGACACACTTGCGACAGAACGGTTTACGCGGCTGGCTTCCATCGTCAACAGCCCGTATCCCAAAGCCACGGTCGTGTTACTGTTTTTTATCCTATTGACCACACTTGTTCTGGGATTACAGGTTAGCCCGGATACGATCTACGAGCAGGGGTTGCGGTCGCTGAAAGCGTGGCCGCAACTGCTTTCATTGCTGGTGATCGTTTCTACGGTCAGTGTCGGAATATCGCTCTATCTGCTGCATTATCAGCCGGGGATGCTGCACAAAACCACACGTCTCATTGCCTTGGCGTCTCTGTTTTGGATACTGCTGGCCATCACCCGTATTTTTTCCTTTGACGAAAACTGGAAACCGCTGGCGGTCGGCACAGCGGTTGCCTGCGCCATCGTTTTAACCATCTCCTACGACCAGCGTTTCGCCATCGGCATGGTTATGTTTTACACGATGCTGGCGGCCTTCGCCGTGGACCAGATCGCTTCGGTGGAACTGCTGCTGATTATGGTCGCAGGGGCTTTAAGCTGCTGTTTCAGCTTACGGGAAATACGGACCCGAAAAAAACTGATCGAAGTTTCGCTCCTGGCAGCGGTTACCGTCTTTTTGACGGCGGCTGCGTTGGGCCTCATCCAAAATCATCCGCCAAAAGAATTTTGCTTTCGTGCAGGTACCGCGGCGGCGGCAGCGTTTGTGGTCGGCATCTTTATTCAGGCATTTTTGCCGATTATCGAGCAGGCCTTCGGCATTGCCACGAGTATGACGCTGATGGACTACAGCGACGCCAACCAGCCGCTGCTGCGAAAACTGGCGATGGACGCACCGGGGACGTTCAGTCACAGCCTGCTGATCGGCTCGATTTCCGAAGCCGCAGCGGAATCGATTGACGCCAACGGGCTGTTGTGCCGCGTCGGGGCGTATTACCATGACATCGGCAAAATCCATAAACCCGCCTATTTTGTGGAAAATCAGATGGGTTCGGCCAGCCGCCATGAACAGCTTTCACCGGCGATGAGCCAACTGATCATCGTCGGGCATGTCAAAGACGGCATCGAGATCGCCAAGGAATTTGGTTTGCCCGCGGTGCTGCGGCAATTCATCGAAACGCATCACGGCACCACCCTTATGGAATACTTCTACCACGAGGCCCGGAAGAAACAGGATGACAAACAAAGCACGGTCTCTGATTCTGAATTTCGCTATCCCGGCCCCAAGCCGAAGTCAAAAGAAGCGGCCATTGTGATGCTCGGTGACGCGGCGGAAAGTGCCTGCCGTTCACTGGCCGACCACACGCCCGCCAAGGTCGAAACCCTGGTGCATGCCCTCGTGATGAAACGTTTGCAGGACGGGCAGTTTGATGAATGTGAGCTGACGCTGCGAGAACTGAGCCGGATTGAAGCAAGTTTGTCGAAGTCACTGGCCGCCCATCATCATGGCAGAATCGCCTATCCGATAGCGGAAGAAACGGCCAATACCAACGGTAATAACACAGGTAACGACAGCGACGCCACCGGCAGGCAGACAGAGGTCAATCAGGACAACGCTCACGAAGAACCGGCTATATGATGATGGATTTACCCAACAGGCATCTTCACATTCGATTCAACACCCTCGTCCCGGACCTGGACGCTGATGTGTCAAAATTTGAGCGACTGATTCAGGGGATTTGTGAGGCATTTGAAATTGATCATGCAGCCATCGATGTCAGTATCGTTGACGACGCAGGCATGATTGAGGTGCATCGTGAGTTTCTGAAAAAGGATAACACGACCGATGTGATCAGCTTTGATCTGAGCGATGAACTGGAACCGGGCCGGACGTTTCAGCTTGTCGTCAACGCCGACATGGCCGCCCGGCAGGGGCGCCAACGGGGACACACGACCGAAGCGGAACTGGCACTGTACATCACGCACGGAATGCTGCATAACGTCGGATTCGATGACATTGACGAAGCACAGGCCCGAAAAATGCATGAAACCGAAGATATGCTTTTACAACGGTATGGTTTTGGTATAATTTATTATCAAGATGAATTGGATTAGTTTAGGAGAATGATTTGTGGATGAGGTTGGCTCGTCGATCCTGTTGCTTTGTATTCTGACGCTGACGTCACTTTTCTTTACACTCAACGGTCAGTCGCTGCGGTTGTTTTCGCGGGTGAAACTGCAGGAAGCATTCAAAAAAGCCGGGCGGGAAGACCGCATCGAAATGCTGATTGCCAACGCGGAGGAGCTGGCGCTGACATGCGGTTCACTGCGTGTGTTCTGTAACGCGGCGATTGTCTTTATCCTTGCGATGCTGGTTACCGAAGGCCGTTATGTGATCGCGTTTATCGCGGGGTTGCTGATTCTGGAGGTCTTTACGCTGATCATTCCGCACGCCTGGGCCAAGCACGCCGGCGAATATATCCTGCCGCGGACATATGCGCTGCTGCGGGTGGTGATGTTTCTGTTTCGGCCCCTGCTGGCGGTGTTCGATCTGCATGACCGGTTCGTGCGGCGGCTGGCGGGCGTTCAGGAGACGAACCCCGAACAGGCCCAGGAGGAACGGCAGGAGGAAATTCTGAATTTTGTGGAGCAGGGCCGCATCGAGGGCGTCGTGGACGAGGAGGAGATGGAGATGATCGAAAGCGTGCTGGAGTTGGATGAGACCACCGCCGAAGAGATCATGACGCCGCGGACGGACCTGATCGCGATTGAGGCGAACGACAACTTAACTGCGATTCTGGAAACCATACGCGATAAAGGGCATTCCCGGATTCCGGTGTACGAGGAGAACGTGGATAATATCATCGGCCTGATCTACGCCAAGGACCTGCTGACCGAAATCGGCAAGGATCCGGCCGGATTCAAGCTCAAAGAAAAAATGCGTGATGTGTATTTTGTGCCGGAGACCAAGCCGCTGCGGGATTTGCTGCATGAATTCCAGAATCAGAAACTGCATATCGCCGTGGTGCTGGATGAGTACGGCGGGACGGCGGGTATCGTGACGATTGAGGATATTCTGGAGGAAGTGGTCGGCGAGATTACCGACGAATTCGAAGAAGCTCCCGCGGAATCGTATAAAAAGATCGATGAAAACACCTATGAAGTCGGCGCGCGGATGTATATTGACGAAGTCAACGAGGAACTGGACGTGGACCTGCCCGATGACGAGGACTACGACACCATTGGCGGGTTTGTGTTTTCGTATCTGGGGTATATTCCCAAGGTTGGCGAAAAATTCGATTATGCCAATCTGAATATCGCCGTGACCGCTGCAGGGCCGCGGGCGGTCAAAAAACTGCGAATCAAGAAAATCGCAACCGAAAAGAATCAATAATGCAGGTCAAAGACACAGCCATCTGTCTGCGGGCGGTCAATTACTCCGAAACCTCACAGGTTATAACGCTCTTTACACGGGATCATGGCAAGGTGGGAGCGATGGCCAAGGGGTCGCGCCGGGCCAAATCCGCCTTTGACGGTCCCGTTGAGGTGTTTTCGTTTGGCAGCGTGATGTTTACCATCAAAGACTCCGGCGGGCAACTGGCGATGTTGACCGAATTCGGCCAGCAGCCGCGATTTCGGATGCTTTTACAAAATCTAAATGCCCTGAATGCCGCCCTGTTTGCCGCGGAGCTGACCGAAAAATTCCTCGAAGACCACGACCCGCATCCGCCCTTGTTCGACAAACTCCTCAAGTTTCTGGAAATGGTGCAGGAAACCAAAGACGAGGTACAGACGTTGGCCTGGCTGATTCTTTACCAACTCCGCCTGCTCGAAGAAACCGGCATTGCCCCGGTGTATGATACATGTGTCAACTGTGGAGCAAGCATAAGCTCTCCCCCTGCCAAGGGGGAGTACCCCGACCTGTCCCGCCGAAGCTCAGGAGCGAAGGGGGAAGGGGGGAGGGGGTATTACTTCTCCAGCCGGGAAAACGGCCTGCTTTGTTCTACCTGCGAAATGACATTCCCCGAAAAACGAGCGATTGCCCCTGCCCTGATTGACATTCTGAAAAACCCCGCCAAACTGCCCAAAACAGCATTGAAAAACTTGAAACAAATCGAACAGTTGCTCATCTACCACTTCACCGAACTGCTCCGCAAGCCCCCAAGGATGGCAAAGTATTTTGCATAAAGAAAATTTCTATGGCGAAATCTTCTGTGAGCAAATTGAACAGCGGAACAGGAGACCGCATTTGATCACCTGATCGCCTGCTCATCTGATCAAATGCTCTGTTTTTGGCCTTTCGGCCAAATTAACCATTTCGCTTATCAAGACCATTGATCAAGTCAGAAAGCATTTTGGCGATAATTTCAAGTTGATTTCTTAATTCAACATACCTTGTTTCGTGAATTAATTTTTTCCGTTTAACGATTTCAACCAATGGAATACATTCCTGAACACTTCCGCGAGCAATAATAAAAAAATATTTCCGATCATTTTTTGTAAACCTGCCGTTGCCTTCTGCAAGATTTGTTGAAACGGATAATGCTGCGCGGTTAAGTTGATCAGAAAGAAAATAATAGCCTTTGGGAAAATCTTCTGTGAGGGTAATGATAGTTTCCGCCAAATTCACAGCTTTTTGATAGACATCAAGATTTTCAAACATGAAAGTCATTATGTTGTCCGTTTTTGAGCAAATTGAACAGGAGAACAGGAGACCGCATTTGATCACCTGGTCGCCTGCTCACCTGATCAAATGCTCTGTTTTTGGCCTTTCGGCCAAAAACGGAGAGGGGGGGATTCGATTTGCCCATCTTTTGTAAGCTTATCAAAAACCTGTATTTACAGCTTAACTCTGAGAATGACAAAGACTTACCCGCTCTCGTTTCTTTACTGTTAAAACACGATTTTATACTATTCTGATACCTATTTCAAGGGCAGTTTTAAGGGCAGCAAGCAGTGGCAAGTATTCGTTTTTAAATTTTCTCCCTGGGTTGTCAGTGAAAATTTAGTTTTTCCTTAAGTTTTTCCATGACCTGAAAAACTATCGGACAGGTAAGGGTTCGCTCAATCATGCCCCATGTTCTACATGTAAATTCCGGTTCATGCAGATAGGGATAGCCTCGGCAATTGTCCGGGCGGTGCTCATAAACCATACATTTTTTGTCCCTCAGAAACGGGCAGGGAGATTTTTTCATTCGCCAGCCCGGTTCATCATCCGATTCATCATACTCCAGATACTGCTCTCTTAACTGTTCGGCCGTAATTGACAACCCGGCCGCCAGCCGCTGCTGGTCTTGTTCCGAACACATCGGTTTTAGTTTTTGACAGCATCTGCCGCAACGGGTGCAGTCAATTGCTGAGCCGACCTCATCGGCTATCTTAAAGACAAGCAAGTCAATCTCCTCGTCTGACAGATCATCATAGAATTTCAGAAAGCTGCGGAATTTCCAGTTTTCATCTTCCTTTTCTTTTGCCCATTTTTCCAGATCATTATAATCGGATTTCATTGGTTTTACCCTGTCAGTTTTGCCAAAGCAACAGCGATGTTATCCAGTGCGGACTGGCTTGGCAGTTTTAATTTCAGTTCGATCTGACCCTGTTTGTTGGTTTCAAGACATTCCCTCAGGTGCGTTCGTATGGACTCTGTTTTCTGTTCCATCATCGCCTCGTTTGGTTTCTGAGGGATAATTTCACCTAACAATTTGAATGCCGAGGTAAACAGTTCGCCGGTTGCGACGGCAACTTTTTCCTTGCGAGCAGTTTTCTCGGCAGCCTGTTTTTGCCGCTGAAGTTCACTGACATCCAGCGGAGCATCTTCCGGGCGTCCCAGCAGGATTTCCAGTCGACGCTTCATCGCCTCGGCACCACCGGCCATATCGACATTCTTGACCTTACTGTTGATGTCCAGCGCCGCCATCGCAACCTCTTTTTTAGCCGCCAGCGTGCCGAGCATTCCTTCCTCAATCGTCTGCTCTGTCACCAAAATATAGACCTGCACGGGATTTTTCTGCCCCATCCGATGGGCACGGGCAATCCGCTGTTCCAGCACCGCCGGGTTCCATGGCAGATCAACGTTGATAACGGTGTTAGCCGCTTGCAGGTTCAGGCCGGTCGAGCCGGCATTTGTTGTGAGGAACAATTTACAGTTCGGTTCGCGGCGGAAAGTGTGGACAAGCTGAGCACGCTTCTTCTGCGGCACAGAACCATCCAGCCGCACATAATCCATTTTCAGCTTTTCCAGAATCGGTTCGATCAGATCGAGCATCGTCGTCCACTCCGAAAACAAGACAATTTTTCGACCCTTCTCGACGTTCAGCGTCTCCAACAATTCCGTCAACCGCTGGAGTTTGCTCGAATAGCCCGGCGGTTCCTTATCCACCAGGAACGTACTGTCGGCAGCCATCCGGCACACCAGCAATGCCTTTTGAAGACGCAACAAGTCCATTTCAGAAAAATACGGCTTGTTGATAATTGATTGTATGATCATTCGCTGGGCACGATTGATTTCAAACTGCTCATCGGTCGGCGGGATACGCACAATTTCATCGGTTCGTGGCGGCAGTTGCTTCATGACCTCACTGCGAGTGCGGCGAAGCAGAATCGGGGCAAGTTTCTCTCGCAATTTATCGAGTTTTTTGTACCCCAACAGTTTGCCCTTTTCATCAACAATGCGATGCGTATTGAAAAAACGAAAAGACGGCCCCAACCGGCGATCATCAACGAACTCCACCACTGAAAACAGATCGTCCAGTCGGTTCTCCAGTGGCGTCCCCGAGAGCACCAGCGCAAAACGGCTTCGAAGGGATTTCATCATCTGCGTCGTCTTGGCCTCCCAGTTTTTAATCCGTTGACCCTCATCGAGAATAATCAAATCCCAGCGAATTCGTTCAATCGTTTTGGCATCTCGCAACACTTGCTCATAATTGCATATGGTAAAAAAGCAATCATTGTCATACTGTTCTACGCGCTCCTTTGCGCTGCCCAGCACTAATTGACAGGAACGTCCACAAAAACGATTGATTTCGCTGCGCCACTGCGATTTGAGCGATGTAGGACAGACAATCAACACGTTGGAAATCCCTGATTCCCGCGCCAGTAGTTCAGCAACGCCGATACCCTGGATCGTCTTGCCCAGTCCCATATCGTCAGCCAGAATCGCTCGTCCCGCGCCAACCGCAAAGCCGATGCCGTCAAGCTGATACGGCAGTAATTCGGCGTTAAGCAGCGTTTTCCGGAGGGGATGCGATGCGGGATTTTTGCGGATTTGTCCAGCCAGCCGGCTTAATCGCTCCTGATGCAGTACAAACTCGATATACTCCTGCGCGTCCGGATAAATCGTCACGCCGTGACCCATTGCCTCAAGTTTCTGCACACATTGCAGGAGGCCGGACATATCCTTAATTTCGCTATCTCGAAACGGTTTGACAATTTTAGCTACTTTGCCGTTGATATTTTTCGGCACCAGCAGCCGCAATTGCAACTCCTGGCCATAAGCCAGATGGACAGCAAACTCCTTTTGGATGTAGGGACGTTTGCGGGTCGCGGCGGTGAACTGACGCCGTACTTTATTTTGAACCTTCATAATATGCTTGCAGGTACCCAGCGTATTTTTTCGAAAATCCGGACAGGAGCAGTATGACTGGCCCCGTTCCCAACCCCGCAATGCGACTCGGTAGCTCTTGCCGCTTAAATTATTGGTGACAATATAGTCCGTCCATAAAATGCGGGAATTGGTGCTTTCGATTTTCATTCGCTCGCTTTTCGCTCGTTCCTGACGGTCCTCAAGTGCCCGGGCGACCAGTTCCGCTTCGCTTAAACTCTCAACCGGAATACGTTCGACCGGTGGCTTGGCCAGCCCCAGCGCTGTCTTTTCCTCCAGGATCAGCGAAAAGGCCGCTCCAATATGTTCACAGACTCCTTGGCAAACCGTGCAATTAAAATGCAGCCGATTGCGGGCCTCGGCCATCAGTGTAATCGTCGCCACCGCCCCATCAACTGACAGACGAAACAGATCATCACCGAGATAAACCCTTTCTTCAAGCGGTTCTATCGAAAACTTACCGCCCTGCATAATCAGCTTATTACCGTTATCTCCCAGCAGCTTACAGGCCTGCGTAAATGTTAATCGTGACAACCTGTCTTTCAGCGTCAATTCCTTTTTCGCCATAATGACTCCTCTATTTCTATCGATTATTTTTCTGCTTTTGTGCTCATTTCAATATTATCAAATTCATATCCAATAACTTTATAACCACTCAACCGGCGTTTATGCATCTTTGCAAGCATCGGAACATTTAAATCCGCATAATCATATATGATCACCTCGCTTTTGCTGTGGTGGTCCCTATGAAGCCGTCCGGCATATTGAGCTATTGTGCCTTTCCATGATACCGGTAATGCCAAAAACAAAGTATCAAGTTGCGGATGATCGAACCCTTCACCAAGATATCGGCCTGTTGCTAAAATCAGATTGGATTTATGCCTTGAAATGGATTCCAGCTTCTGCTGCGAAGCCGCTAATTGCTTTTTGCCCATGCCGCCCTTAAAAATGATCAGATTATCAATCTTGTCATTCAACACCTCAGCTAAAAACTCCAAATGCTCACGGCGTTCGGTAAGTAGAATCGGAAAACGATCTGCATATATCGCTTCCATCACATCTTCAAGGATCATGGCATTCCTTGGAATGCTGTCCGTTAAAGCACCGTACAGTTCACTTATTGTTACCTTTTCTTTTATTGCCAGATTAGGCGGCAATTCAAAGTTGGTATTTCTGACAATCAACTTATGAGCAAAAGCTCTTTTCTGAGCCTCTGTTTTTGCACATACCCTGTAGCGAATCGGTCCGCAATTCATGTAAATGATTGGATGGTGCCCATCTTTTCTGGTTACTGTAGCGGAAAGCCCTGTTATATATTTCCCTTTAAACTGCCGCGTGATTGCCTCGAAACTTGGTGCAGAAATATGGTGACATTCATCAATAATCAGGTGGTCATAGTCAGCGACAATATCATCAACAACACCCTTTTTACTGAGACTTTGGATAATAGCGATGTCAATCTTCCCGGTTGGCTTTCGTTTGCCTGCCCCAATTAGACCAATATCATCAAGATCAAGATCAAGAAATTGTTGCAGACGAACTTTCCACTGTTCCTGCAACTGGCGGCGATGCACCAGAATCAGAGTGTTTACGCTTCTTTGAGCCAGTATGTAACACGCAACGACGGTTTTACCAAATGCTGTTGTAGCGGCAAGGATTCCATTATCATGTTCAAGCAATGCATCAGCAGCAGTCTTTTGTTCAGGGTATAGTGTTCCATTGAATGCGATATCGATTGGTTTGCCCATTGATTGCTTGTCATTGATGGCGACCTTGATTTCGAGTTGTTTGAATAGTTCTTTAACATCGTCAAAACAACCTCTGGGCAATGCAATATATTTATCAAAGTCCTCGGCACAGCATATAATGCGGGGGATATTATAGGTTGGCATTCGCATCGCCTGTTTTTGATAAAATTCAGGATTCTGGAATGCAGACAATCGTATCAGGGCATTGCGTAATGAAGGTGATAAATCAGCTTTCTGGACAAAAACCTGATTCGCTAAAACTATGTTGACTTCTTGCGGGAATGGACCAACAATTTGGTTTTTCTTTTTTCCGGATGGAGGCGTTTCCCAGGGCTCATCATCTTCTTCCGTAGCAGGTAGTTTCAAGCCGATTATCCTGCCGCTATCACATGCTTTTTGAAAAAGAACTTCAATCGCATCGCGACCTATTTTTTGAATCGTGCTAAAATATTGCCACTGGTCAGCATAGGGTACAAAATTCTCGTCAAAAAATTCCGTATTCCCATTCTCTCTTGGTTTCTTCTGTAAAGGCAGAGCAATTAAATTGCCAAGCCCGCCCTGCGGCAATGTGTCCTGATTCGGGAAAAAACGGTCATAAGAATCCAGACCTAATTCCGGTCGTCTTTCCATTGTTTCGGTAATAGTGTAGCTGGCGATGGCTCGTGCTTTCATACAAGGGATGGGTTCTTCAAAAAACAGCCAGACATGGGCGCCATTACCGCTACGTGAGCGTTCGATGGAAACGGGAATGTTCATATCAGCACATGTTTGTGCAAAAGCTCTGACATCCTCCTGCCATGATGACTTGTCAAAATCAGCCGCCAGAAACCAGCACTTCTCATCCGGCAACATCGGATATATTCCAATCGTAAAGTCTTTGTTGCCATACTCATCTGGGTTTTCACCCCGTAAATGCTGCTCTATAACCTGATCTGTCAATGGCAGATAATCTCGATTTCCACAATTTGAACATTTGACTTTGGGTTTGGCACATATTCCCCGTATCCATTCATTTTTGCAGGCGGGCTGATAGCCGAACTTTCCTGTTTTTATACTCTCAAAACGTCGAGGATAAACATCTTCTCTGCCTCGAAACAAACTGCGGTACAATTTGATTTTATCTTCGATGGAGGAATGGTTATTGATGCCGTGAGAATAATCAGGTTTATTTCCTGAATGACTTTGATCGGATTCTATTTGTGATATCCTATGAAGCAACCGTTTTTGTCTTGCTTCTGTATCAGCCAATTCCGCCCGGAGCTTTTCAAGTTCCTCTCGTATTTGATTGTCTTCCACTCTTGCCATTATATGAAACCATTATGAATGATTTATTCGTCTTTCAAGAATAGCCAGTTGGTGAAAGATAGCTTCAATTTCAGGCGGCTCATTGAAAAACATAGCTGTCATGTCACGATAATCTCGCTTAATGACAGAAAACCTTTTTTGAGGAGGTGTCAAATGGAAACTTCCTGGTACTGCCAAATCATATCTGGCCCATCCACAATGATAAAACATATCTTTATGGGTTGTTACCTTTTTGAGCAAATCCATATCACGTAGTGCCTCATCAACAATTCCGGTTTTCCCCATCTGAGCGACATCGGCGTAATGGCGGGAATAACGCAAAGGCATCGGTCTATCAAGAGGTCTATGGTATTCGGCATGGAGGATGGTTGCCTTTTCCCAGAATGTTCGCCTGGCAACCACCGTAGCGATGGGACACTTGGGTTTCGAAAATAGTTTCGGAAAATACTCTGCGGCATATGGCTGGATATCATAGTTTTCGTTCGGTACAGGTTCTGCATGTGTGCCTAATTCAAGAATAACACGGGGACGAATATAGCCGAGACCGGTTTCCAGAGATGCAGGGTATGCAAATTCAACAATATTACCATCCGCAGAATCAACCTGAAGCTGCCAGTCATTTTCCAACAATATTTCCTGAATCCGTGTATTCAAAACAGGAAATAATTCATCCGCGATATAGCTCCGGCATGTTTCCAGCATTTCTTTAAGCAGGATCGCGCGTTTAGTATATGAAAGTTCTTCCTGGCGAGGATCTTTTCTGTCAGAAAACCCGAGTTTTTCAAAATTCACAGCGATATCTATATCTTCTGAAAAACGCTGAATCAAATTGAAGCACTTCGATAAACTTGTACCGCCTTTAAAGACCAGTCTGTCTGAAAGTTCTGTTATTGTGAACAATTGTTTTAGTATCCAGCAGACCCAGAAATCCTTTTCGACAATAACTGGATGTAATCCCATAAGTGCTGCCGTTTCATTGAAGAGGTCAGCTCTATCGGATCGATCCATCTGAGCAACTTTATCCACGGTTAATCCTTTGCGATTCGTTGTACAATTTCATAAATCCACTCGGCACTATAGTGAATCTGTTCCAGAAGTTCTTTTTTCTCTTCATGGGACAAGTTTTTCTTCAAATGTGCGACAACATCTTCGTTCACATGATCCTTACCAAGATACCTGAGTGCCTGAACGACCAACCCTGAAATTTCACTGTCGGCATAGATTTCCTTGGGCCGGGCGTGCTTAAAATGGATCGTTCGGTTACCAACCTTGATTTGTTTCGCGGGGCCGTTTGATAAGTAAACATGCTTTGCCGGAACCTGCTGAGACAGGCCTAATCGGTTTGCGGCCAAATTTCCAAACGGAAGAATCGTCCACCTGAACTTTCTGGCGATTGCTTTTGCGGCAAGCCCCACATCAGGACTAAGCTCCCCGCCAAGGGCAGGATTTACCTTGGGGTAATCAAATAAGCCCCGTCCAATTTTCCGAATGACACCATCCTTTACTAATCTGGATAGAATCTGCCCGATTGACCCTGCCGAAGCGATGTCCTGTAGATCTTTCCGCGTAAAGACATAGCCGGAACCGGCCTCGGTAATTCTTTTCACAATTTGCTCTCGAACATTATTCATAATTTCCACCTCAGTCAATGTCACAAATATCATACTATTTTTTGTGACAAAGTCAAGTAGCAATTAATGGTATAATCTCAAGCTGGCCAGGTTTAACCGTAAAAAGGCCTAAAGCTCCTTCAAAGATCAAATCATCAATATTATCCATAAGATACGGCCCTTTGTATGCTATCGCAACATGGAGGGAGGATGGAAAGTGAGAGCGGTTAGTCGCATGTCCACCATCCGCGGGTGTTACTGGCTTTATGTACCATAACTGACCAATCTACCGAAGAAGATACCTTGCGATGAGAGCAGCCCTCCAAAATAAGGGCAGTTTAAGGGCAGCGGACCAGTCAAAAACAGTAAAGAATCTTCAAGCTTATTAATTATAAAGACTTACAGATAAAATCTCCAAGGAAAGCAACGTAATCGGAGAGGTTCGTACTCCATGCCCAATTTGATATAAAGTCTTATTATAAAGTGGATTAAAAAGCGGAATAAAATGGCGGAGAGGGGGGGATTCGATTTGCCCTGTTTTTGTAAGCTTATGAAAAACCTCTATTTACAGCTCAACTCTAAGAATGAAAAAGACTTACCCACTCTCGTTTCTTTACTATTAAAACACGATTTTATACTGTTTTGATACCCATTTCAAGGGCAGTTTTAAGGGCAGTCATAACGCACCCCATAAAGGGGTGGCTTGACAGTTGGGAACCGTCTCAAAGATGGGCATTTACGTAACATTTTGATTCAATAAAAATATGATCTGCTATAATTCCTACTTGCATTCGCAACGAAAACAGATAAGATTTATCTTTTTATTGCCAAGTCTCAATAGTTTGATAAAAAAATTATACTTTTTGCATAACCAGCTATGTCTTTAAATACATATTATAATAGATGTGGCAAAACACATTAACCAAGGAAAAATTTAGATGGATATTGAGAAGTTACGTAACAAAGAAGCCAAATCTATAGAACAGTGGTATTTGAAATATGTTGATGATATATACACATTCATATATTACCGAGTAGGAAGAAATAAGGAATCGGCCATAGATATCGTGGAAGATACATTTATGAGTGCTTTAGAGAGAATTAATAATTATAATTCAAAACGGGGGGATATGCTTACATGGCTGAGATTGCTGGCAAGAAATTGTATTAAGAAGACTTTGAAGGCAAAAGAACGATATCAATCACTTGAATTATATTGGGAACAATTAGATGGTGAACTTGCGAGAGGGTATACAAAGTTATATGATACATCTTTACCAACTGATATTGTCGAACAAGATGAAACCAATGAACTCGTTAAGAAAACTTTAACCAATTTACCAAGCAAATATAAATGTATCTTAGAAGAATATTATTATGCACAAAAATCCATAAAAAGCATCGCCTTTTTTCTCGATATTAAAGAAAATGCTGCTAAAGCTTTATTGCATCGTGCACGAATTGCATTTAAAAATACCTTCAATATATTAAATCGCTCGAACTATTTTCCAGAGTAATGAAAGGGATCTATTATGAAAAATAAAAATTATAAGCAAAAAGATGAAATTCAAGATATTTTAATGAGAACAGAAAAAAATATGAAGTTACCTGTTGAAACAAAGCATGCCATTCTTGAAAAACTCCTTTTATTTCATACAGATAATCATACAGCCAAAAGATGTTATGGACAAAAAACATTTTCTGCCTGGTTTCCTAAAACTGCTGTTGCGTTTATTTTCTTTGGATTTATGATTTCTATTGTTTACTATATAGTTATTGACAAGAAATCGAAAGATCTTTCGAAGGACAGACATTTGTCATCTAACAATAGTAGTATGCCAACCAATAAAAACCTCACAGGATCAACGTCAACTATTATTAAAAGTATACCACAGCTCCCCCCGCCTGGTAGAAATGAAGTTCGCTTTAATCTTAATCTTGACGGCGAAAGCATGAATAGAAAGATTACAGAGGCCGGATGGATTGATATCGGTAAATCACTGTCCTGGAAATACAATAAAGGCAAATATTTTGAATTCTTACAGGACGGTCCTTTGATTTACGTTAGTGTTGACAAAGAACCTTTCGAATTAGCTGGTGTATGGCTTAGGCAGGAGGATGATATAGAAGATTTAAAAAAGGTTTTAGCTGATACCGATAACTCAATAACCCTTTGGAATAGCACCTCGCTACCTACTGAGTTTGCTACAATAGAGCACTTAGAAAAAGTTTCAGCATTTCAGCAAGTTGGTTCAGAAAAATTAAGTGATATATCTCTGCTTTCCCTCTTGAAAGAACTTGTCGCATTAAATTTGAAGAACTGCTCGCGAATCAGAGACCTTTCAGCCATATCCAACTCCGAAAAACTAGAATCTCTTAATATCTCAGGTTGCACTAGCATCTCAACAATTTACTCTCTCCATAACACCCATAACCTTAAATACTTAGATATGTCGGATTGTATTAATGTCAATGATATTTCACCTGTTACTCAAAATGCTAGTCTCACAAAATTAAATTTATCTGGGTGTTATGCAATTCGAGACTTGAGACCATTAAGTCAGTTAACCAAATTAATCTCTTTAGATATTCGACAGTGCAAAGTTAGCGACATCATCGCGATAAAGAATATGATTGAACTTAAGTATCTGAATTTATCTGATTGTGCTGTTAAGGATTTTTCTCCCTTATTTAACCTCTCAAGTCTTGAATATCTTGACTTAGGCAATGCGGCTTATCTGGCAGACTTATCTTTTCTTTATAACCTAAAAGGACTTAAGCAGTTGAATTTGTGGTCATGTAAAAGGGTATCAGATATTTCGCCTATCTCAGAATTAAATGATCTCAAAACACTCAGTCTACGAAATTGCAGTAATATAAATGATTTAAGTTCTATTTCTAACTTAACAAACTTAACAAAACTTGATGTATCGGCCTGCACTAAAATCTATGATTTATCACCTTTAGCAAACTTAATAAATCTTAAATACCTCGATATTTCAATGTGCCCACAATTAACCCAGGAAAACCTTATGCCATTACAAGACCTAATTTCGCAAGGAACAGTAATACATGCTGATAAATTCAACTGAGAAGTAATTACTGAACGGAACTTTCATTCTCTCGCAAACATTGCACCTCTGACAATTCTATTATTTTTGAGAAACATTCATTGTCAATATTGATAGCGCTTTTTATTTTTTCTTTTAATTCATCCCAGCCCTCAAACGGAAAACCAAATTGACATGCTAGTGCCGTTTCCAGTAATACAG
>Ga0224495_10000621_pt1 | contig 27353 bp, 22 predicted proteins | sample SF_Jul11_sed_USG_FD_168128 | JGI IMG/M metagenome (GOLD analysis project Ga0224495, IMG submission 168128) | Sediment microbial communities from San Francisco Bay, California, United States - SF_Jul11_sed_USGS_4_1 | ecosystem: Environmental > Aquatic > Marine > Sediment | place: USA: California...
GCGGGCTGTTTAGCAGCGGGCTTTTTAGCAGCGGGCTTTTTAGCAGCGGGCTTTTTAGCAGCGGGCTTTTTAGCAGCGGGCTTTTTAGCAGCGGGCTTTTTAGCAGCGGGTTTTTTAGCAGCAGTCTTTTTAGCAGCGGGTTTTTTAGCAGCAGTCTTTTTAGCAGCAGTCTTTTTAGCAGCAGTCTTTTTAGCAGCAGTCTTTTTAGCTGCGGGTTGCTTTACTTTGGATGTTGCCATTTTAATTCTCCATAAAATTTTAGAATAATAATTAAGACTAGCTTTACACCCAAACGACTGTTTACCAGCGAAATCGCCTGCGGTATTGGTACTGTATCCATGTTTAAAAAAACGTGCAACTATTTTCGAGTGTGATTTACATTAAAGCTACAATAGTTAACTAATTATTTTCTCTGCAGCATACAGTTGCTCCGCAACTTCACGTTCTCGAATCAAATACATTTTATTGCCATCAACCATCACTTCCGCTGCGCGTGGCCTGGTATTATAGTTTGAGCTCATACTCATCCCATATGCGCCAGTAGAGAAAATTGCCAGCAAGGACTGTGGAGCAATTGCCAAGCTTCGTGCATGGCCAATGAAGTCCCCAGTCTCACAGATCGGTCCAACTACTTCGTAATTTTGCATTGCATGCTTTTCGCGCTGCACTGTCAGAATGTCATGATAGGCACCGTAGAGTGCTGGGCGTATCAGATCATTCATTGCCGCATCAACAATAGCAAAATTCTTTTCCTCTCCATGTTTGAGGTACTCGACACGAGTTAACAATATCCCGGCATTGCCGATTAAAGCTCGGCCAGGCTCTAAAAGAAGTTTTTCACTTCGACCTGCCATTATGACGCGCAAAGCGGAGACGTAATCAGTAATATCGGGAGGAGTTTCATCGTTATATTTGATACCCAGACCACCACCCATATCAATGTGTTCAAGGTAGATTCCCTCAATGGATAGCTTATCAGCCAATACAAGCACTTTTTCTGCAGCAGAAATGAATGGATCTATTTCTGTGAGCTGTGAGCCGATGTGACAATCTATGCCGGTTATTCGCAGGGCTTTCATAGTAGATGCCTTGCGATATAACTCAATGGCGTCGCTATAAGCAATACCAAATTTATTTTGCTTTAATCCAGTCGAAATATAAGGATGTGTTTTTGCATCCACATCCGGATTTACTCTCAAGCTGATCGCTGCAACCTTGTCCATACTTGAAGCTATTTCGTTTAAGCGTTCCATCTCGGCTGGAGATTCAACGTTAAAACACAAAATATTTGCATTCAAGGCCAAGCGAATTTCATCGGCACTCTTGCCGACCCCGGAAAATACAATTTTTTCCGCATTACCCCCAGCTGCGAGTACGCGTTTTAATTCACCGCCGGATACAATGTCAAAGCCCGCGCCAAGTTGCGCTAGCACGTTTAATACTGCGAGACTGGAATTGGCCTTAACAGCGTAACAGATTAGATGGCTTGAACCGGATAACGCATTGGTGAATTGTATAAACTTTTCAGTAATTGCGGCTCGGGAGTACACAAAACAGGGAGTACCATATTGTTGCGCAATGTCCTTTAGGGGTACTTCCTCAGCAAAGAGGGAATTCTCCTGATAATGGAAGTGGCGCTTCATTGCATATCACCCGGCTCCGATTGTTCAGAAACAATCGGAAGGTTCGGTTGATGCGTAGGCAAATAGAGGCCTCCTTTTCTTCCACATCCCTGTAAAGTACAAAGGAGGAGTAGGATCACCAGGCAAATGAAGCGCATAATTTTAATTTTTCCAGAAATACTAATTAACAATTATATGATGGAAACGAACTTAGAGCGGTAGGGCAGCAGAGAAACTATTACATAGCACATGCTATCCATGTTGTAGTTGATAATAATTGTTGTCGATGTGCCGCGCTAAGCTGTAGTGTTTCTATACATAAGGAAACAAATGAAGTCGTCATGTTTGTGAAAGAAGAACACGAATACCACCCTAAAAGTATAATATTTTGGATATTGTCATGTCAGAATGAAAATTATTGCTCCAGTACTCCATAAGCATACAGTTCAGCTTGGCATTTTTTGTAATCGGGACAAATGGTTTCCACCAATCGCCAAAATGCAGGTGAGTGATTCATCTCCACCAGATGGGCTAATTCGTGGATAACGACGTAATCAATAAGATGCAAATGCATTTTTACCAGTTGCCAATTCAAACGTACTATACCGTGCATGTTGCAGCTTCCCCATTGAGTTTTGGCAGAAGTTAGCTTGATTTCTTTTGGGGTGACATTCATCAATGGCGCAAAGTGTTCTACGCATTCAGTAAACACTCGCATTGCTTCGCTTTTGTACCAAATTGCGACTGTTCTTTCAATATGGTGCCCATCTGCATCTGTGCCAACGGGTACACACAGTAAATCACCCCGCAACTGCGGTGTTTCGCCTTGCGTGCCGGAAACGAGATGCAAAATAAATTGCTCACCACGAAAGGAAATGCGTTCTCCTTCCTTCCAAAGAAGGATAGAACATTGTCTCTGCTGCCAGTTATCAAGTTTTTCCAATATCCACTGTGTTTTCTTGTGCAATACGTTGCACAACCAAGCCTCAGAAAATTTTAGTGGTACGCTGACGGTAAGCCCATTATCATCAATTCGCAAGCCGATACTGCGACGTTTGCTGCTACGCTTTAACGTATAGGCGATATTTCTTCCTGCAAGGAGCGTGGTACGATATTCTAATAATGCATGTTTCTTTGCTAAAATTCGTAGATGTTTCGACATTTAGCGAGGAAGTTGCCGAATCTCGTTCTCTATCCAAGCTTCGACGCGTGCATTGATTTCATCAGCTTTGAGCCCTTTGGGATAGATGGGTGTGCCTACACTCATGGTAATCAAGCCAGGATGCTTGCTAAATGCATTACGACCCCACAGCCGTCCTGCGTTGTGTGCGACTGGAATTATCGGTACACCGGTACTTGCGGAAAGCATCGCCCCACCAATTTTATATTTACCGCGTTGACCAAACGGAATACGCGTTCCTTCTGGAAAAATCACTACACAGAAACCCTGAGCCAGTCTCTCATGACCCTGACTCAGAAGCTGTCTCATCGAACCTTTGCCATCGGTGCGTTTGATAGCGATAGGACTAGCCAGTGCTAAAGCCCAGCCAAAAAAAGGAATCCATAGCAGCTCTCGCTTCAGAACCCAGACTTGTGCTGGGAAAACCAACTGTAAAGCTAGTGTCTCCCAGGCTGATTGGTGCTTGCACATAATTATGCACGGATCCTTTGGAATGTTTTCGAGGCCCCTCACTTCATGATGTATGCCGCAAATTACACGCAATACTTGCAACATAATTTTTGCCCACATTGAAATGAAACGGTAGCGAGTTAGACGGTTAAAAGGAAACACAAAAAGTGCGATGGTTGAAAAAGCTGTTGTAAAAACTAGCTGGAATGAAAAAAATACGAGTGAGCGAATTACCAGCATGTCAAACTTTCATGATGACAACAGTTCAGCGGCAACAGTTGCCAGATTGGGGCACACTCTTGTACCTTCTGGCATGTCGCCAGCAGCTTGAGTCTTCACTCCCTTGCCGGTTAGCACCAAATAGGGTTGGGCTCCAAGTGAGGCGGCTGCCTGCAGATCACGTAAAGAATCACCCACTGCGGGAACGCCGGCCAGGCTGATGTTATAGCGCGTTGCAATCTCCTCCATTAATCCGCTCTTGGGTTTGCGGCAACGGCAATTGTTATCACTGGTATGGGGGCAGAAAAAAACTGCATCAATGCGCGCGCCGACCATTGAGCAAGCCTTGTGCATTTTGTCGTGGATAGCATTTAAAGTCGGCATTCCAAAAAGGCCGCGTCCGATTCCTGACTGGTTGGTTGCGACTACAACCCGATAGCCGTTCTGATTTAGACGTGCGATTGCTTCTAGACTGCCATCTAGCGGTTTCCACTCCTCGGGATTCTTAATAAACTGATCGGAATCATGATTAATCACGCCGTCACGGTCGAGAATTACAAGCTTCATTATATTTTAATCCTAAGTGGCCAGCTTGGAAATATCGGCAACTTGGTTCATCAGCTTGCCCAATTGCTGTAAAAGTGCAGCACGATTTAAGCGCAACTCCTTGTCATCGCACATCACCATGACTTTTTCAAAAAAGTCATCTATAAAAGGCTTTAAGGTAACCAGCGTGCTAAGGTTTTTTCCATACTCGCGCTTATCCAGATAACCTTGGGAAAATGGGATAATGTCCTGCATGGCCTGATATAAATCCCTTTCGGCTGCTTCCTTAAGCATAGTGGATTTTACGTTTGCTTTTTTTAGCTCTATACCGATTTCCTCTCCGTTTTTACGCATAATGTTCTGGACACGCTTATTGGCAGCTGCCAAGTCTTTGGCAACTGCCAACGAGGCAAATTCGCGTACACCATTTATGCGAGGTAAAACTTCATGCAAACGTCCGTTAAGCATACAGAGTACAGCCTCAATGTGCGATATTTCGAAATTCTGATCACGCAGATAACTACGCAGACGATCCAGCATAAACGCTTCGACATCTGTTGCGACAGTTGCGCTCAACAAACCGGATGGGAAATTTTCTAATGCTGTTTTGAGCAGAGCACCAAGTGGCAGATCCAACGGTGTTTCAACCAGAATTCGCAGGATTCCGAGTGCGTGTCGACGCAATCCGAAAGGATCCTTGTCGCCGGTAGGAATTTGGCCGATACCATAGATACCTATCAAGGTTTCAAGCTTATCGGCCAAGGCCAGTGCACATGCAATTTTACCTTGTGGCAATGTGTCACCCGCAAAGCGTGGGCGATAGTGTTCTTCAATTGCGTTGGCTACTTCCGCCTTTTCGCCATCATGTAATGCATAATAGCGTCCCATGGTTCCCTGTAATTCCGGGAATTCGCCAACCATATCGGTCAGCAGGTCGGCTTTGCATAGTCGAGCAGCCAATTCGACATCCGCCTTATCAGTATCAAGCAAGCGTGCGATAGTTCCAGCCAGCGTAACTATGCGCTCGACCCGCTGTAATTGCGAGCCCAGCATGTTATGGTAGACCACGTTGGCGAGCTTTTCAACGCGAGATTCCAGAGGTTTCTTACGGTCCTGGTCAAAAAAGAATTTTGCATCGGCAAGGCGAGGACGAACGACGCGCTCATTCCCGTCAACGATAAGACTAGCATCATCAGGGCGAATATTTGAAACAATTAAAAATTTATTGGTTAGTTTGCCCACAGTATCGTGTAATGGGAAATATTTCTGGTTTGCCTTCATTGTCAGAATTAGGCATTCCTGCGGTACGTCAAGAAATGCAGCATCGAACTTTCCTAGAAAAACGCTGGGACGCTCAACCAGTGCAGTTACCTCGTCCAGAAGTGATGCATCCTCGATCAGTTTAAGTCCCGCTTTGGTGGAAACATCAGTTAGCTGCCTTATGATTTCAGCACGCCGCGCTGCAAAACTTGCAATCACAGCACCTTCTTTTTCAAGCTGTTGCTCATAACTATCGGCATCCTTCAGTACCACCATCAAAGTGTTAGATTCGAATCTGTGACCTTGCGTGGTGCGGCCCGCGTTCAGACCCAGAACAGTGATTGGAACTTCGTCGGTACCATGCAATGCGAGCAAGCCATGGGCAGGGCGTACGAAACTTACACTGTTCCAGCCATCTGCCAGCTGGTAGCTCATTACCTTGGCGATAGGTAGCTGGGCAAGTGTTTCATCAAGTGCATTTTGTAGTCCTTCTGTCAGCGTTTCACCTTTCAATAAGCTGTCAAGAAATAACACTTCTACTTTGCCGTCCCGGGATCGTTTTAGCCGCGAAACAACTGATGCGCTTGCCCCAAGAGTCGCCAGCTTTTTTAGTAATGCAGGTGTAGCCTGGCCATTTGCATCAATGCCAATCGAAACAGGCATTAACTTTTGTGAGACTGGACGATCCTTAGCTTCTGTCAATACATTGGGAATAAATACACCAAGGCGACGCGGACTCGCAAAAACTTTAATGTTGTGAATTTCAGAATCCAGTACGAGTTGCGAATTTTTGAGGGCATTAAAAATGCCGACGGCAAAAGAATTGCCAAGGATATCCAGTGATTTTGGGGGTAATTCTTCAACAAGCAATTCGACCAGCAGGTTCCTATTGTTCATGTTGCCGCCTTTTTTCAATTTGCGCTAAAACTTCATTGGCCCATGTTTTTGGCGCTATGGGGAATCCGAGACGAGCGCGGCTATCGTAATAGCTTTGCGCTACGCTACGTGCCAAATTTCGGATACGCCCAATGTATGAAGCGCGCTCGGTCACCGAAATTGCACCTCGCGCATCTAGTAAGTTGAAGTTGTGCGCGGCTTTCAATATCTGTTCATAGGCCGGTAGTGCAAGTTGGTTTTCCATCAGATGCTTGGCTTGTTTTTCATGGCTGCAGAATGCGCTGAGCAAAAACTCCACGTCGCTATGCTCGAAATTGTAAGTTGATTGCTCGACTTCGTTTTGGTGATATACATCACGGTAAGTTACGCCCGGTGTCCAGATTAGATCGAACACGTTTTCCGCGTTCTGCAAATACATGGCAAGGCGTTCAAGTCCATAAGTGATTTCGCCAGTGATTGGCTTGCAATCAATGCCACCGATTTGCTGGAAATAAGTAAACTGCGTTACTTCCATGCCGTTCAGCCAGACCTCCCAACCTAGGCCCCAAGCCCCAAGAGTTGGATTCTCCCAATCATCTTCGACAAAACGCACATCATTTCTTTTTAAATCAAAACCTAACTCTTCTAGCGATCCAAGATACAAGTCAAGAATGTTGGCAGGTGCCGGCTTCAGCACTACCTGAAACTGGTAATAATGCTGCAAGCGGTTGGGATTTTCACCATAGCGTCCATCCTTAGGGCGACGCGAAGGTTGGACATAAGCAGCTTTCCATGGTTCTGGACCGAGCGCACGCAGAAAAGTTGCAGTGTGCGAAGTTCCGGCACCGACTTCCATATCATAAGGTTGAAGCAGCGCGCAGCCCTGTTTGTCCCAGTAATTTTGTAAGGTCAGGATAATCTGTTGAAAGGTAAGCATTGGAATCTATATTCATACAATTACAGGAATACCATTTTACTGGATTAACTGCGGCCGCGTCAGCACAACCTTTAGTTATGCACTATCTACGCTGCAGAATATCAATATCGATATCTAAGTGCTGGCGGCAGTAAAACGTGAAACTCCCCTCTGTTATGTGGCAGAAATTCGAGGGTAATAGAAAGAGAGTCGCGTGAGTAACTAAGCCATTCGGCTTTTGATATGCGAAGCCTCTGGCTAGGCTATTTCTAGGGTGCGATTACTACAATTGTTCGTACGGGTATTGCAGTAATAAAATATCTCTTACTCATGGTTTACAATATGATTGATGCAATCACTGTCAGTACACCAGCAAGTGCAATCGGGGGCAGTGAGTTATGCCTAAACAGGGTCATTTTGTCCAGATAGATGGCGAATACAACGATGATTATGCCGATAAAAGTGGTAGTCATTTTGATTACTCCATATTTCTATACCCCGAATAGGGGGTGCTGGGAACTATGTTTTGGATTTTTGTCGCGGTAGTCTTGCTGCCGCGACAGCCGTGAAACGGTTATATGGTGAAAGCTATACGCAAATGGGTCAAAGCTATTATGGCGAATGGAGATAATTTTTGATGATTGGCAGACTGGACGGATAAGCGGTCGGAAATTACGGATGAGCTGTGATTAGATATGCAATCATGTTACCGGCTAGAATGCCTTGCTATATTTTTTTCGCTATCCATCTTCGTGCATTGCTTATACGAGGAAAATTCAGCTTGGTATATATCGGCAATGTCAGGGACGCAATTAGATATATCGCCCGGCGGTTGTTTCAGCACAATATTTAAATTTCAACAACAACCCCTTATTGCCGCAAGCGGGGAGTAAAAGGCCGCTCACCTTGATTGAGGTTATATAGGCATCTAGGCCTACCCAATATGCCAACAGCTTTGCCGGAAGTTTAATATGTCAGGAGAAAAATTAATGAAGCTGCTCGGCACGAATACCAGCCCTTATGTGCGTAAAGTTCGCTTGGTTCTGCTCGAAAAGAGCATTCCTCACGAGTATCTTGTTAATGCTCCACGAGAACAGGGTGGCCAAGTTGCGCTTGTCAATCCATTGGGGCGAATTCCGGCACTGATACTGGATGATGGAACTTGTGTGTTTGATTCTCCCGTAATTGCCGAATTCGCTGATATGTTAAATGACGCTCCAATTTTGATTCCGCGCAATGATGCAATAGCGCGGATGCGTGTAAAACGTTGGGAAGCTCTGGCTGATGGCATTATGGATGCAGCGGTTGCAATTCGTAATGAGATGATACGGCCAACAATGAAGCAGGAAGTTGAAAATATTAACCTGCACAATCTGGCGATTACCCGCGCTTTGAATCATGCAGCTATACAGCTTGGCGAAAAGCACTGGTGTGAGGGTAATTCTGTCACACTAGCTGATTTGGCGCTGATAAGTGTGATGATCTATTTGGATTTACGTCAGACCGAAAGAGATTGGCGTGGTACACATCCGAACCTGGCCGAATGGTTTGTTCGTATTAGTGCACGTGACAGTGTGCGCACTACACAGGCCGATTGAGCTAGCTTTTGGATTTTTTGGGCTTTTTGGAGGCATTTTTTACGGTGGCCTTGGTTGTTTTGGCTGCGGCAGGTTTTCGGGTGGTCAGTTTCGCAGTATTTTTGGCGATGTTTTTTGCTTTTGCTTTGGGCTTGGAGGCTGGCTTGGTTTTAGCCGCTGTTTTTTTGGCTTTGCCGTTTCCTTTGGCGGCTTTGGCTGCAATCAATTCCAATCCTTCTTCCAGTGAAATTTCGTCAGGTGAAACACTTTTCGGTAGCGTGGCATTTATCTTGCCGTGCCTTACATAAGGACCGTAGCGTCCGCTGCAAACTTCCACGCTTGCCTTGTCGGCAGGATGATCGCCCAGCACGCGTAAAACGGTGTTGCCATCCCGTGCTTGTGCTAGCAATTCTACAGCTCGTTCCAAAGTAATGTCGAAAATACTGTCGCTGCGCGGGATGGATTTAAATTTTCCGTCGTGGCCGATGTAAGGGCCGAATCGCCCTATATTGACGATGACTTTTTTTCCGCTTTCGGAATGTGCACCAAGATCGCGCGGCAGCGCAAGTAGCTTCAACGCGCTTTGTAAATCAGCTTGCTCGAGCGGCAATTCCTTGGGCCAGGAGACTCGCTTTGGTTTGGTTTTTTCCTCTTTGTTCACTTCCCCTAGTTGAACATAGTGTCCATAAGGGCCGCGCAATAGCAGCACTGGCTGCTGGGTTTCTGGATGAGAACCCAATTCAACTCTTGCGGAAGCATCATCTTGAGACTCGCCATTGAGGCTGCGTTTGTATTTGCACTCCGGATAGTTGGTGCAACTAATGAAACTGCCATAGCGGCTAAGTTTTTTGGCCAGTGGCTTGCCGCATTCCGGGCAAGATTCGTTTATCAATTCGACAGGTCGCTCAATGTCAGCTTTTTCCTTGATTAGCTTGGAAAATCCTTTCCAAAATTCTCCCATTACGGCAATCCAGTCGCGCTTCCCCTCCGATACTTCGTCCAACTCGTTCTCAAGGTGGGCAGTGAAACCGTAATCGACGTAGCGCGTGAAATGATTGGTCAGGAATTTGTTGACTACACGACCGACATCGGTAGGAGTAAAGCGCTTCTTGTCTAGCACCGCATATTCTCGTGCCTGCAAGGTGGAGATGATGGTGGCATAAGTGGAAGGGCGACCGATGCCATGCTCTTCAAGTGCCTTGACCAGGCTGGCTTCGGAGTAGCGAGGCGGCGGCTGGGTGAAATGCTGTTCGCCGTATAGCCTATCTATGGGTAACACATCTCCTTCGGCTAGCGCCGGCAGTTTGCCGCCTTCCTCTTCGGCCGCGTCGTCCACATCTTCCATGTACACGCCGATGAAACCAGGAAACACAAGTATTTGACCGTTGGCGCGGAAGAAGGTGGTATCGCCGCCCAGTCGAATATCGACACTGACGGTGTCAAAACGCGCAGGCGACATCTGGCAGGCCAGCGTGCGCTTCCAGATCATTTCGTAGAGGCGAGCCTGATCTACACTCAGGTGATCACGGATGCTGTCCGGAGTACGTAGGATAGAGGTTGGGCGTATTGCTTCGTGCGATTCTTGCGCATTCTTAGTTTTGCTTTTAAAGATTGGCTGCGTACCGGGCAGATATTCCGACGAAAAATTATCCTTGATGAAATTGCGAATTTCTTGCACAGCTTCTTTGGCCAGCGATACCGAGTCGGTGCGCATGTAGGAAATTAAACCCACTGTCTGGCCACCAATGTCCACACCTTCATAAAGCGATTGTGCGGTGCGCATTGTGCGGTCGGCGGTCATGCCGAGTTTACGCACGGATTCCTGTTGCAGCGTGGAAGTGGTAAAAGGCGCAGCAGCATAACGCTGCTTTGCTTTCTTTTCTACACGCACTACCTTGGGGGGCAGCTTGGCATCGTTGAGCTTGGCATGAATTACGTCGTATTCGGCTCGGTTTCCGATGCTGAGCTGCTCCAGCTTCTTGCCCTGATATTGGAATAACTTTGCGGTAAACGAAATTTGATCTTTAATCGTATCGAGATGCACAGTCCAGTATTCCTGGCTTCTGAATGCTTCAATCTCCAGCTCACGCTCGACAATCATGCGCAGCGCCGGGCTTTGTACGCGACCCGCAGACAAACCAGGGCGTATCTTGCGCCACAACAACGGTGACAGGTTGAACCCAACAAGGTAATCCAGTGCACGCCGTGCCTGCTGCGCATTCACCAGCGGTTGAGAAATTTCACGGGGGTGAGCGACCGCTTCCCTTACCGCCGACTGGGTGATTTCATAGAATACTACTCGTTGCAAATTCTTGCCTTTCATGCCTCGCTTGGATTTGAGCAATTCTGCAATATGCCAGGCAATTGCCTCTCCCTCGCGATCTGGATCGGGTGCCAGATAGATGTTGTCTGAGGTGGCTGCGGCTTTTGCGATCGCATCCATGTGTTTGCTGTTCCGTGCAATGGTTTCGTACTTCATTGCAAAATTACTGTCAGGGTCGACTGCGCCGGTCTTAGGAATTAAATCGCGAACATGCCCGTATGAGGCAAGGATTTCAAAATCCTTGCCCAAATATTTTTGCAACGTTTTGGCTTTGGCAGGGGATTCGACGATAAGTAAATTTGTTGGCATGCGCTTTAATAAAATTTCAATGTAATTGGGCGGAATGAATCGGGGTAAGTAATTCCTCAATGAGAAGCGGATCCAGATCCTGATGGCGATTCCACAACACCATCAGCATAATTAGTTTAAGTTTGTCTATTGCGATATTTTCCTGATTCAGCGCGATGGAGCGGTCGAGGATCATTTCCCGCTCAATGGCCGAAATCAGGTGATGGTGTTCGGCAAATATCAGAAAATGTCTTGCCTCCAGACTGATATGATTAATTTCAAGGTCAGCAAAAAACCTTGGCCCTGTGTGATTGATAATTACCGGATAGTTATCTGAGTTTTGCTGTTGGAGTGCAGACAGCCATGCAAGCGCATCGTTGATTTCATCGTCTTCAAAGCCGGCAGCAGAGAGTTTACGAGACAGTTTGCCTGGCTCTGGATAGCTGCCTGCATCAAAATAACTTTCAAACAGGTACATCAATATCTCAAACATGGTCTAATTGGTATGGGGATTAGTGAATTCGCTGATACAAACCACCCGGCAGAACGCTGAGGTGCCCTTCCAGCTCAAGCGCCAACAGCATGGCGGATAGCTCACTTATCGTCAAGCCACAACGTGCGCTAAGCGTGTCAACATCAACCGGGTCGAAGCCAATTTGTTCCAGAAGGGCCGGGGTTTCATTACTTGCTGTTATGTCATGTGTGCACGGATTAAGAGCTGACATGAGGAATTGGTCCCCCAATTCCTCAAGAACGTCAAGTGCTGTTTCGACCAGTTTGGCTCCTTGTTTTAATAATGCATGGCAGCCCCTGCTTTGCGGAGCGTGTATCGAGCCTGGTATGGCAAACACGTCCCTGCCTTGCTCCAAAGCTAATCGTGCAGTAATCAGCGACCCGCTTTGCAATGATGCCTCAATCACTAGACAGCCAGCGCTCATGCCGCTAATAATTCGGTTTCGGCGTGGGAAATTGGCAGCCAGTGGAGGAGTTCCCAGCGGAAATTCGGAAATCAGAGCACCATGCTGGGCAAGCATGTGTGCTAGATCGCGATTGGCGGCAGGATAGACTTTATCCAATCCAGTACCAACCACGGCAATGCTACTGCTATTGCCGCGAAGAGCACCTCGATGTGCCGCGGCATCAATGCCATGCGCCATGCCGCTGATTATGCACAAGCCAGCATTGCTTAGCGATTTTGCAAATGCTTCGGCATTGTTGATGCCCTGATTAGTGGCATTGCGGCTGCCTACCACGGCCAGCGCGGGTTGATTAAGCAAATCCAGCCTTCCTTTTACGTAAAGCAACAGTGGTGGATCTGGAATGTTAAGAAGAGCTTGAGGGTAGCTACTGTCAGCTAGTGTAACTATGTGATTGTTGTGGTCTTCCAGCCAGGATAAGGCTGGAATGAGAGCATTGTTAACTATGCCTTTACCTAGCTCTGAGGCTACCTCAGTCTTGACCACAGATGAAAGTAAACTGCTAGAGGCGGCAAAAACGGCATTCGGAGAGCCAAATTTTTTGAGCAATTGCCTGGCGCTCTCACTACCCAAACCCCTAGTTAGGCTCAGGGCCAGCCAAGCCTTGAGTGATGCCTCAGCTGTCATTATTCAGGGAGTAATGGCGCTATCCAGTAGTTGCACCGGCAATTTGGTTTGCATCACTAGCGCATAGGACACCTTGTCAAAAACGCGGAATACAAAAACCAAGCCGTAACGCTCATCCGGTAGCCGGTATTTATCGCCCTCGAATTTTACGATTTCCCCCTTGCGGTATAAAGCAAGCACGTGACCGACTTCAAGTCCTTCGCGCGCGCCTCTACTTAAAGTGATAACTGAATTCTGGCCGCCTTGAGCCACACCTCCATAGACGGAAATAATTTGTGCTGATATTTTTCCCTCAGGTGCACGTGGTAGATAAGTGCCAATTTCTTCGGCGGAAGGTGCGACTAGGCGATCACCAGCCCGAATTTCTTCCTCGGAATAGGTTATAGCTATGCTGCTGACCTCAGCATGCTTGCTGACTTCGGCGTTTCCCAGATATACAGCTTCAATTCCAAGTTCTTCATCGGTTTCGGGATCGATGAAAGTCTTTCCGGGTCGGTATACATACCACTTGTCACCTTTGCTGGAAGGCATATCTTTGACAAATCCGGTGTCGCCGCTACTTAGGAGCACTCTTCCTTCACGTGCTCCGATCAGAGTAGGTGCATCCTCCAGAGCGTCTGCTTCAATAACCAACGGCCTACTCAAAAATGGCGCAATAGCTTTGGCGGGAATGCTGGGGATAATATCGTGAAAACTGGGACTCACACGCACTCTGGGTGAAAGCCTGACAGTATCATCCGCAAGCTGAATTTTCGCGTTAACCGTTTCAGGCTGGCTGGTGTCAGTCACAGTGACGGTGTCTGCGGATACCTTTTCTTCTTCGCTGCCACCGCCTTCACCAATGTGTAGTGTGCCGCTTGTACGGTCAAGAAAGATGATGTCACCCGGATATATCCAGTGCGGATTCTTGATGGTCTCCTTGTTCATCCCCCATATATGAGGCCATTTCCAAGGATCCTTGAAAAACATGCCTGAAATGTCCCAAAGCGTGTCGCCTTTGACGACGATATGCCGATCGGGTGCATCGCTTCGGATATCCAAAAGCATATCCGTGACCTCTCCAGGCTCCGCGGAGAATGCCAACGTAGGCAATAAAAAGCAAATCAGAGATATAATCTTGCGCATGTGAACTCCGGCAGAGTCATTAATCGAAGGTACGAAAAGTTACTGTGTCCTTTTAAATTCTGCATCCAGTCATATAAATAAGCAAGTATTTATAGGTCGCATATGGCAATTCTGAAGATTTTGCAGTACCCGGACCCTCGCCTCTACAAAATTGCCAAGAAGGTCGAAGAGGTCAATGAAGCAATCCGAAAGTTGGTGCGTGATATGGCTGAAACCATGTATGCAGCGCCCGGAGTAGGCTTGGCTGCAACCCAGGTGGACGTGCATATGCAGGTCATCGTGGTAGACATTTCCGAAGAGCGAAATAAACTGATGGTGTTCATCAATCCGGAAATTGTTGCTTCCAGTGGTGCGGAAGAATATGAGGAAGGGTGTTTGTCGGTTCCCGGGATTTTTGAAACGGTGCGTCGTCCGGCAAGGGTCACAGTACGTGCCCTTGACGGTAAAGGTGAGTCATTTACGCTGGAAGCGGAGGGTTTTTTGGCGGTGTGTATTCAACATGAGATTGATCATTTGCATGGCAAAGTTTTTGTCGAATATCTGTCACAGCTCAAACAAACGCGAATTAGAGCTAAGTTAAAAAAACGTTTACGGGAAACGCTTTAAGCCGCACTGATGAAAGTAATTTTTGCAGGTACCCCCCAATTTGCTGCAAAGGCGCTAGCTGCTTTGCAGAACGAATATCAAGTGGCTGCGGTGTTGACTCAACCTGACCGACCTTCCGGGCGGGGGATGCGACTTAACCCCAGCCCAGTTAAACAGCTTGCTATTCAACACGGTGTGTTAGTAATGCAACCGACCACACTAAAAAATGAGCAAATTCAGCGGGAAATTGCATTATTGCATGCTGACGTAATGGTCGTGGCCGCCTACGGCTTGATATTACCCAAAGCGGTATTGCAATTGCCACGATACGGCTGCCTTAATATCCATGCGTCGCTGCTGCCGCGCTGGCGCGGTGCAGCACCGATACAGCGTGCAATATTGGCGGGGGACAATGAAACCGGAATTACCATCATGCAAATGGATGAAGGGTTGGATACTGGGAGCATGCTGCTGCGTAATTCATGTCCGATTACCTCGGACGATACAGCTGCGACGCTGCACGATAAATTGGCTGACTTGGGTGCAAGCAGCATTGTTGAGGCGCTACGATTGCTGCAAAAGAATAGTTTGATCCCGATCAAACAGGACGGAAATGTGGCTACATATGCGAGTAAACTGCTTAAGAGCGAGGGCCAAATTGACTGGCGCTTGGATGCGCTGAAAATTGAGCGAGCTGTGCGCGCTTTTAATCCGTTTCCTGTGTGTAACACGATATTCGGTGATTTGTCGATAAAGGTCTGGCAAGCCGAACTAGTTCGGCAGCAAGGGGAGCCGGGTGTGGTTCTTGCGGTAGACAAGCTAGGAATCACGGTAGCATGCGGTAAGGATGCTTTACAGTTGAAGGTGTTGCAGCGACCCGGCGGGAAAATGCAGCCAGCCGGACAGCTATTGCAGGCAGTGACCATCAAGTGCGGCGATAAGTTTTTTGTAAGCTGAATGTATATAGTACAGCTAGCCGCAGGGCAAATCGTGCAACAAGTGTTGGAGTATGGCCGCAACCTTAATCAGGCACTGGACATATCGGTGCAAAAAAAATCGGCATGGACTCCCGCGCAACGTGCGGCTTTGAAAGACCTGAGTTATGGCACACTGCGTTTCTATGGCCAGTTACATGCAATATTGAGCTTGTTATTACATAAACCGTTATCCGATCAGCGCATCAATTATTTGCTGCTGGTTACGCTATATCAGTTGCAATACAGCAAGGCTGCTCATCATGTAATAGTCGATCATGCTGTGCGCGCAGCACAGATATTGAATGTAAGGATGGGCGGTCTAGTGAACGCGATCCTGCGAAATTTTTTGCGTAATCAGCCGATATTACTTGACCGGGCAAAGCAGAGAGCGGAAGGCAAATACAATTACCAGCAATGGTGGATAGACGAGTTGCAGGAGCAATATGCGGGGCTTAGCGCCTCGATATTGGAGGCGGGTAATCAGCATCCGCCAATGACCCTTCGCGTTAATCAGCGGTACGGTACGACGGAGGAATATTCTTCATTAATCGTGCGGCATGGCTTGTCAGTGAGGAATCTCGAGTCGAACGCGCTACAACTTGAGCGGCCCATCGGGGTAGATAAACTCCCAGGATTTTACGATGGTTTAGTATCGGTGCAGGATGCCGGAGCGCAATATGCGGCAGGGTTGCTGGATATACAAGATGGGATGCGCGTACTGGATGCTTGCGCAGCCCCTGGAGGCAAGACTGCGCACATTTTGGAGTGCAACGAAGTTGAGATGACGGCGCTTGATAAAGATGAAAGAAGATTGCATCGCGTTGCAGATAATTTACAACGCTTGGGATTAAATGCACAGTTGCTTGTGGGAGATGCATCTGATCCGGCCACATGGTGGGATGGAACAACTTTTCAGCGTATTCTTGCCGATGTTCCATGCTCAGCTTCAGGTGTGGTGCGCCGACATCCCGACATCAAGTGGCTACGCCGCCGTGCCGATATTGCTGGGTTTGCAGGGCAACAACTGGCAATCTTGAATTCGTTATGGCGGCTATTGGAACATGATGGTAAATTGCTTTATGCCACTTGTTCGATTTTCAAGCAGGAAAATGAACAGGTCATTGAAGCATTTATGGCACAGCAGCCGGATGCAACAAGGCTGCTGATTACATTGCCCATGGCTTATAGGGGGCAATTGTTGCCCAATGATCAGCATGATGGTTTTTATTATGCGCTACTGCACAAAAGGGCTTAACTTATTATTGTACAGCGTGCTGCTGGTTGGACTGTTCGCCGCATCAGTTCAGGCAGAGGGAATTTCAGTCAGCAAGGTGGAAGTAAAGCTTGGTGAGGAAGGCTACCAGCTTGCTGCAAGCTATGATGTTAGCTTGAATAATACCGTAAAACAGGCTTTGTTGCGTGGTATTCCGCTTTATTTCGTAGGCGAATTTTCTCTCACGCGCCCACGCTGGAGTTGGGTGGATAAAATGCAGCAAGCTGTCTCGCGAAGCATATCAGGATTATTTGGTAACGATGAAGCGTCATTGACGCACTGGACCTGGCTGGACAAGGAAATTTACTCGGGCGAGCAATCTATCAAACTTTCGTACAACGTTCTGACGCGTCAATACCGCATTGCGCGCGGGTCATTGTTTCAGAATTTTTCCAGCTTTGAAGAAGCGAAACAAATATTGTCCAGATTAAGTTCAGCAGTAATTTCCCCAGAGCTGATAAAGCCGGACGGTGAATATATAGCCGCAGCTCGTCTTCGCCTCGACATTGCCCAACTACCCAATCTGTTGCAGGTGAATGTGCTAACAGGTAGTGATTGGACTCTCGATTCTGATTGGTATCACTGGGTTATCAGACCGGCGGAAATTGATTCGCTTGAGAAAAATTCAGAGGAATAACAGGGCATGAATTTCCTGATCTTTATCAGCGTTGTCATGGGAGGCACCCTGTTATATCTGCTGTCCAGTAGCAATGCAAACACTGAAGTATTTTCCATCAATTACTACGGACTTCTTGGGATAACCGGGTTATTGGCGCTGGGCTTAGCAGTGTTGGTGGGCAAACAATTATGGCGATTGCGGGATAAGCTCAAACATAAGGTATTTGGTGCCAAGCTGACTTTGCGGCTAGTGATATTTTTCACATTGATTGGAATTTTGCCGGGCATTTTGATTTATGCGGTATCCGTACAGTTTCTGGATAAGAGTATCGAATCGTGGTTTGACGTGCGCGTGGAAAAAGCATTGGAGGGCGGGCTCAACCTGGGCAGAAGCGGACTCAATAATAGCTTAAAAGAGGTGACGAAGAAGGCCCAGTTTGCAGCATTAATGCTGGCAGAAAAAAAATCAGGACAATATCAATCCTCGTTAGAACAGCTGGTGCGTGAAAATGTAGTGCAAGAAGCTGCCTTGTTTTCAAACAGGGGAAATCTGATTGCATTTTCATCTGCGGTAAGTGCATTGCCACCAGATATGCCTAGCAGCAATATGCTGAAATTGGCAATGGATAAGGGAGAATATTCTGTTGTTGATACTCCTCGTAACAAAGGGCTTGTGCTTCGTGTGCTGGTCACAGTTAATGCGGCCACAAAAATAAATGAGCGGTACATTTTACAGTTTACCCAGCCAGTGCCGAAACAGATTGAAGCAGATGCGGAAACCGTTCAGTCAGTTTACCGCGACTATCAAGGACTAACACTTTCGCGGCTGGGGCTAAAGCGGATGTATGCGGTTACATTGACGCTTTCGTTGCTGTTGGTACTACTATCAGCAGTATCTGCGGCATTTTTTATCAGTGATCGGCTCGGCTCATCTCTCGAGGCGCTGGCAGAAGGGACTCGTGCAGTAGCGCAGGGAGACTTCTCAGGACAACGACCGATACAGAGTAGCGATGAACTTGGGGCCTTGACGGGAATGTTTAACCAGATGACGAAACAACTGTCCGATGCCAAGATATCCAGTGAGTTACAGCAGCGCCAAGTAGAAAGAGCCAAGGGATACCTGGAAAGCGTGTTAACACACCTGTCTTCCGGGGTTTTGGGGCTTGACGACGATTTACGGTTGCGTTCGGTGAATACCAGTGCGGCCCAAATACTGGCTGTTCCGTTACATGAAATGCAGCGCATGAGCTTGGCTCAGATAGCTGAAAAATTTAGCATGCTTGGTTCGTTTTGCAATACCATCACCGAGGCTTTTAAAGAGGCTAGCAATGGGGACTGGCAGCGGCAGATTGAACGATTAAGCAAAAACGGCAACCAGATTTTGTTGATGCGAGGTACACGGTTGCCGCAGGGTTCGGGAGCGGGTTACGTGGTAGTGTTTGATGATATCAGTCATTTGTTGCAGGCAGAACGGCATGCGGCATGGGGTGAAGTAGCACGGCGCCTTGCACACGAAATTAAAAATCCGCTTACACCAATCCAACTTTCTGCCGAACGCTTGCAATACAAACTCGGCAAACAGCTTGATGAGGGTAGTGCGTTATTGTTGCGGCGTGCAACACAAACAATAGTCAGTCAGGTCGCCGCAATGAAAAATATGGTCAACGATTTTGCCAATTATGCACGCGACCCTGCGCTGAGATTGACGCATTTGGAAGTGCACCAATTGATAATGGAGGTACTCGGCTTGTATGAGGCTAATGATATTCCGATCGAACTTAAGCTGGAGGCAGTAAGGGATAAAGTTAATGGCGATGCCACTCGTTTGCGGCAAGTGATACATAATTTGCTGCTGAATGCTCAGGACGCCCTTCTGGGAAGCACGCAGCCAAAAATAATTCTCAGCACATTTAACTTGATAGGAGAAATCAATCTGAGTGTTGAAGATAATGGCGCAGGCTTTTCAGAAAGCGCATTGTCACGGGTTTTTGAACCCTATATGACAACCAAAAGCAAGGGAACGGGCCTAGGCCTCGCCATTGTAAAAAAAATTGCTGAGGAGCTTGGTGGAAGAATTTCTGTTGAAAATATTGTGAGTGGAGGCGCCCGCATTAGTATTGTTCTGCCACTTGCCGAGGAGGAGTGATGGCTGGGAAACAAATTTTGGTCGTGGATGATGAAATCGGAATCCGTGAGTTGCTGTCGGAAATATTGTTCGACGAGGGTTACCAAGTGCATTTGGCCGAAAGCGCAATTCAGGCCCGCAAATATCGAAACGAACATGAGCCGGATTTGGTTCTGCTGGATATCTGGATGCCGGACACTGACGGAGTAACATTGCTAAAGGAATGGGGTGAACAGGATTTGCTAACTATGCCAGTCATTATGATGTCGGGGCACGGGACAATCGAAACGGCGCTCGAGGCAACACGGATTGGTGCTGTGGATTTTCTGGAAAAACCCGTATCGATGCAGAAATTGCTTGGTGCTATATCAGATGCACTTAAGCCACGGATTCAAATTTCTGAAGAAAAAAGTTCGAGGATTTTGGAATCCGAAAACCGGGAGCTTGATCGCCAATTGCTCCCGCTTTCTCTGCCGCTGGATTTGCCATTGAGAGAAGCGCGCGACCATTTTGACGCAATGTATTTTGATTACCACATGCGAAAAGAATCTGGAAATGTATCAAAAGTGGCTGAAAAAGTGGGTTTGGAACGCACACATCTGTACCGAAAACTCAAGCAACTGGGGGTCAAGTTCTCAAAAAGCGGCGGGACTGACCAAGCCCAGTAGTTGACTATGTTGCTGAGGTGTTGGTGAGGCGGTTGCCCTAATCGGGGGGCTGCGGCATAATCGCCGACCCGAAAGAATTCAGAGGGTTCTTAAATCAAGCTGTTTTGCGCGCAGGAAATCGGGGGCGAAACACGATGAAGCCGGAACAATAGCTAAGACAATTAAGGTAGAAGGTTGTTCGAAAAACAGTTTTTGAATCCACTTCTTAAAGATAACCAATCCGATTAGGATGATCAGGAGATAACAGTAAAATGGCAGCGACACGTAACATCACCCCTCCAAAATATAACGATATTACCGGCGCAATCCGCATGCTGGCAGTGGATGCCGTGCAAAAGGCGAATTCAGGCCACCCGGGCGCACCTATGGGCATGGCAGAAATCGCCGATGTGTTATGGAACCGTCATTTGCGCCACAACCCGGCCAACCCGAAATGGCCGGATCGCGATCGTTTCATCCTATCGAACGGGCATGGCTCGATGCTGATCTATGCATTGCTGCACCTGTCTGGTTATGATCTGCCGATTGAAGAGCTGAAGCGCTTCCGCCAGATGCACTCCAAGACGCCGGGCCATCCTGAGTATGGCTACACGCCTGGCGTTGAAACGACCGGCGGTCCGCTGGGCCAAGGCATCACCAATGCGGTGGGTATGGCGATGGCGGAAAAGCTGCTGGCGAACGAATTCAACAAGCCCGGCCACGAGATCGTTAATCATCATACTTATGTGTTCCTTGGCGACGGTTGCATGATGGAGGGCATCTCGCACGAGGCCTGCGCGCTGGCCGGTACCTGGGGTCTGGGCAAGCTGGTTGCCTTCTGGGATGACAACAATATCTCGATTGATGGACATATCGATGGCTGGTATACCGACGATACACCCAAGCGCTTTGAAGCTTACGGCTGGCATGTAATCGCAGACGTTCAGGGTCACGATTCAGAGGCGATCGACGCTGCGATCAAGGCAGCCAAGGCAGTTACCGATAAACCTACACTGATCTGCTGCAAGACCGTTATCGGCGCGGGATCACCAAACAAAGAAGGCACGCACGATGTGCACGGCGCTGCACTGGGTGATGCCGAAGTGGCGGCGACACGCGAGCACATCGGCTGGAAATATCCACCTTTTGAGATTCCCAAGCACGTATACGAAGCATGGGATGCGCGCACTAAAGGCGCAGGTTCTGAAAAACTTTGGAACAACAAGTTCGCCGAGTACAAAGCCGCATTCCCGAAGGAGGCCGCCGAGTTCGAGCGTCGGATCAACAACGTGCTGCCGGCAAATTGGGCTTCCCATGCTGCCGAGCTCATCGCCAAGACAAATGAGAAAGCCGAGACCATCGCTACCCGCAAGGCTTCGCAAAACGCGATCAACGGCCTGCAACCAGCGCTGCCGGAATTCCTCGGCGGCTCGGCCGACCTGACCGGTTCGAACCTGACCAACTGGACCGGCGCGCACCATGTCAGCGGCAAGAAGCCGGGTAACTACATCAGCTACGGCGTGCGTGAGTTCGGTATGTCGCACATCATGAATGGCATGGCATTGCACGGGGGTTTCCTGCCGTTCGGCGGTACCTTCCTGATGTTCTCCGAATACGCACGTAATGCGTTGCGCATGTCGGCACTGATGAAGCAGCGCGTGATTTACGTGTTCACCCATGACTCCATTGGCCTGGGCGAAGACGGCCCGACTCACCAGCCGGTCGAGCAGACAGCGACCCTGCGTTACATCCCGAACATGGAAGTATGGCGTCCGTGCGACACAGTTGAGTCTGCCGTGTCATGGGTAGCTGCAGTAGAGCGCACCGACGGCCCGACCAGCCTGATCTTCAGTCGCCAGAACCTGGCGTTCCAGAAACGTGATGCCGCGCAGATTGCTGCGATCCGCAAGGGTGCCTATGTACTGTCCGAGGCTGCAGGCGGCAAGCCGCAGGCAGTCATCATCGCAACGGGTTCCGAAGTATCGCTGGCACTGGGCGCACAAGCTGCACTGACAGCTGAAGGTATAAATGTACGCGTAGTATCTATGCCTTCAACCAATGTGTTTGACAAACAGACCCAAGCCTACAAAGACAGCATTCTACCCAAGGGCGTTAAACGCGTAGCGGTTGAAGCGGGTGTTACCGGCGGCTGGTACAAATATGTTCTGGACGGCGCGGTAGTGGGTATCGATACCTTCGGCGAATCGGCTCCGGCACCAGAGCTGTTCAAACATTTTGGCTTCACCACGGAAAATGTGGTTGCAGCAGTTAAGAAGGTTATAGGTAAGTAATAGATTTTTGCAACAGCGTTGCGGTGGCTGTGTGGGATAGAGTTTTAGTCAGAACCGCAATATCGTTGAACTGAATATAGTGTCGGCAAGACACCCAATTTTTAATCATGAAAGGGAGAAAAAAATGGCAATTCGAGTTGGTATCAATGGTTTCGGCCGTATAGGCCGCATGGCATTCCGAGCAATCGCAAAGGATTTCCCGGGTATCGAAGTGGTAGCAATCAACGATCTGTTGGAACCGGATTATCTGGCCTACATGCTGAAATTTGACTCGGTGCATGGCAACTTCAAGGGCAATGTGTCAGTAGAAGGCAACAATCTGGTAGTAAACGGCAAGAAGATCCGCCTGACAGCCGAGCGCGATCCAGTCAACTTGAAGTGGAACGAAGTGAAAGTGGATATCGTTATCGAGTCCACGGGTTTTTTCCTGACCAAGGATACCTGCCAGAAGCACATCGAAGCCGGCGCCAAGAAAGTTGTGCAGTCCGCTCCCTCCAAGGACGATACCCCGATGTTCGTATACGGCGTGAACCATGAGACCTATGCCGGCCAGAACATTGTTTCCGCAGCATCATGCACGACCAACTGCCTGGCACCGGTCGCCAAGGTACTGCATGACAACTGGGGCATCAAGCGCGGTTTGATGACTACTGTCCATGCGGCGACGGCTACACAGAAGACCGTTGATGGCCCATCCTCGAAAGATTGGCGCGGTGGCCGCGGCATCCTGGAAAACATCATTCCGTCCTCAACAGGTGCGGCCAAGGCTGTCGGCGTAGTGCTACCTGCTTTGAACAAGAAGCTGACCGGCATGGCATTCCGCGTGCCGACTTCCGACGTGTCGGTGGTGGACTTGACCGTGGAGCTGGACAAACCGGCCAAATATGCAGACATCTGCGCAGCCATGAAAAAGGCTTCGCAATCCGGCGATATGAGCAAAACGTTGGGATACACCGACGAAAAAGTGGTTTCCACTGACTTCCGCGGTTGTGGCTTCTCTTCGATTTTTGATGCAGAGGCAGGAATCGCACTCGACGACACATTCGTCAAGGTAGTGTCCTGGTACGACAACGAGTACGGCTATACCTGCAACATGCTGCGTTTCGTCGAGCACGTCGCAAAATAAACCGTTAGAACAAGGGCTGGCTTCATGCCAGCCCTTTCAGCATTCAAGTCTGTAAACAAGGAAATATCATGGCTGTAATAAAAATGACCGATCTGGACCTCAAGGGCAAGCGTGTCCTGATCCGCTCCGATCTCAACGTGCCCGTCAAGGACGGTAAGGTAACTTCCGATGCGCGCATCACCGCCTCGATGGCTACAATCAACGCCGCGCTGCAGGCCGGTGCGCGCGTGATGGTGACTTCACATCTTGGCCGCCCAGAAGAAGGCGTGTACTCGGAAGAAAACTCGCTTAAGCCAGTGGCTGACACTATTGCCAACAAGCTGGGCAAGCCGGTGCGCCTGATCCGCGACTGGGTAGACGGCGGATTTAGCGTCGCCGAGGGTGAGCTGGTACTGCTGGAGAACTGCCGCTTCAACAAGGGCGAGAAAAAAAGCAATGAAGAAACCGCGAAAAAATACGCTGCCCTGTGTGACGTGTTCGTTATGGATGCATTCGGTACAGCACATCGTGCTGAGGCATCAACTCACGGCGTGGCCAAGTATGCGCCGACCGCAGCGGCAGGTATCCTGCTGACTCAGGAGCTGGAAGCGCTGACCAAGGCGCTGCTGAATCCGGCTAGGCCGATGGTCGCGATCGTTGGTGGCAGCAAGGTCTCGACCAAACTGACCGTGCTGGAATCCCTGTCCGAGAAATGCGAGCAACTGGTGGTCGGCGGCGGGATTGCCAATACCTTCCTGAAGGCTGTAGGCAAGAATGTCGGCAAATCGCTGTGCGAGGACGATCTGGTTCCGACAGCACAGGCACTGATCGAAAAAATGAAACAGCGCGGCGCCAACATTCCCATCGCTGTCGATGTAGTAGTCGGCAAGAAATTCGACGCGAATGAGCCGGCAGTACTTAAAGGTGCGGACGAAGTCGCCGACGACGACATGATATTTGACATCGGCCCCAAGTCTGCGCAGGAATTAGCCGACATCATCATGAAGGCCGGCACAGTCGTGTGGAACGGCCCGGTTGGCGTGTTCGAATTCGACCAGTTCGGCGAAGGTACCAAGACCATCGCCAAGGCGATCGCCGAGACCAGCGCATTCACTTTGGCTGGTGGCGGCGACACGATTGCGGCAATTCAGAAGTACGACATATTTGACAAGGTGTCTTATATTTCCACTGCCGGTGGGGCATTTCTGGAATTCCTTGAGGGCAAGAAACTGCCCGCAGTGGAGATTCTCGAACAACGCGCTTCAAAATAATCCATAAGGAACACGAGATATATATGCTGCGTAGAACCAAGATAGTTGCAACGCTGGGGCCTGCTTCAAACGATCAAAAAGTACTGGAAAGAATGATACGTGCCGGAGTCGATCTGGTACGGATGAATTTTTCACACGGTTCAGCGCAGGATCATATGAAACGAGCAGAAACTGTAAGGGCTGCCGCCCAGGCATGCGGTCGCACGGTGGGCATTCTAGCCGATTTGCAGGGACCGAAGATACGTGTACGAAAGTTCGAGAATGACAAAGTCGTACTGAACCCCGGCGATACCTTCATTCTTGACGCAACGCTAGAAGGCTTGGGAAACCAGGAACGTGTCGGGCTTGATTACAAAGAGCTGCCTAATGATGTCAATGTAGGTACGATATTACTACTTAACGACGGCATGCTGGAATTTCACGTGATAGGTGTCAAAGGCCCACAGGTTATCTGCACAGTGGTACGGGGCGGAGTGTTGTCCAACAATAAGGGGATTAACCGTAAAGGCGGAGGGTTAACAGCACCTGCCCTGACCGACAAGGACAAAGAGGATATCAAAACGGCTGCGTTGATCAAGGCGGATTATCTGGCCGTGTCGTTTCCACGTACAGGCGATGATATGCGCCTGGCGCGCAAATTGATGCATGAGGCTGGCGGCAAGAGCATGTTGATGGCCAAAATCGAGCGAGCAGAAGCGATACCGGTTTTGGACGACATTATCGATGCTTCGGATGCCATCATGGTGGCGCGTGGGGATTTGAGCGTGGAAGTTGGCGATGCTGCTGTGCCCGGCTTGCAGAAGCGCATGATAAAAATGGCACGAGAAAAAAATCGCCTGGTGATCACCGCTACCCAAATGATGGAATCAATGATTACGAGTCCTATTCCTACACGAGCCGAAGTATCGGATGTGGCAAATGCGGTGCTGGACGGAACTGATGCGGTAATGCTTTCCGCAGAGACTGCAGTGGGTGATTATCCGATCGAGACAGTTGAGGCAATGGCACGAATTTGTCTCAAGGCGGAGGCGGAGGCGGATGACCATGCGATAGACCGCCGTTCCATAAGCCAGAAATTCACGCGTATAGACCAATCCATTGCCATGGCAGCACTGTATGCCGCTTCCCATCTCAAGGTGAAAGCGATCATGGCGCTGACGCAATCCGGCTCAACGCCGTTGTGGATGTCGCGCGTGAATTCGCAGGTACCGATATTTGCCATGACACCCTTGGACGAAACGTTGAGCAAGGTGACATTGTTCAGCGGTGTCCACCCTATCGCGTTCAAGGGCGAATCCATGGACCATGCACAGGCATTGCGGGACGCTGAGGATGAGCTGGTGCGTTTAAAACTGGTTGTGGAAGGTGATTTAGTGGTAATGACCATAGGCGAAGCGATTGGCCAGTCCGGGCATACCAATACCATGAAGATAGTCAAGATTGGCGATCATCGCAAACACTAGGTAACATTGGAGCAGGTATCAACCCCAAACAGCGCAGTACATAAATTTGAATTTTTAATCAGGAGAAAAAAATGGCTTTAGTATCTTTGCGTCAACTTCTCGATCACGCAGCGGAAAACAGCTATGGGCTGCCCGCGTTCAACGTGAATAATCTGGAACAGGTTAAAGCGATCATGGAGGCGGCTGACGAAACCAACAGTCCGGTTATCATGCAAGGTTCGGCAGGCGCGCGCAAGTACGCAGGCGAACCTTTTTTGCGTCACCTTATCGAGGCTGCAGTGGAAATGTATCCACACATTCCTGTTGTGATGCATCAGGATCACGGGGCATCCGAGGCCGTTTGTATCAACGCGATCCGCTCGGGTTTTTCCAGCGTGATGATGGATGGCTCATTGATGACGGATGGAAAAACGCCCGCATCGTTCGAATATAATGTCAATATTTCGCGTCGTGTCGCCGAAATGTCCCACGCTGTCGGGGTATCCGTTGAAGGCGAGCTTGGCTGCCTGGGATCGCTGGAAAGCGGCATGGGTGAAAAGGAAGACGGTCACGGCGCGGAAGGCACCTTGAGTCACGACCAGTTGCTGACCGATCCGAACGAAGCAGCAGAATTCGTCAAATTGACCCAAGTAGATGCGTTGGCGATTGCCATAGGAACATCGCACGGTGCGTATAAGTTTACCCGGCCGCCCACTGGCGCCGTATTGCGTATCGACCGCATCAAGGAAATCCATGCGCGTCTTCCCAACACTCACCTGGTGATGCACGGCTCTTCTTCGGTGCCGCAAGAATGGCTGAAGATCATCAACGAGTTCGGGGGCACCATGGGCGAAACCTACGGCGTGCCGGTTGAAGAGATCGTCGAAGGCATCAAGAACGGTGTACGCAAGGTCAATATCGACACCGATCTGCGCATGGCTTCCACCGGTGCGGTTCGTCGTTTTCTCGCGCAAGACACCAAAAATTTCGACCCGCGCAAGTTCCTGGCTGCGACCACGGTTGCAATGAAAGA
>Ga0224495_10000622_pt1 | contig 27341 bp, 19 predicted proteins | sample SF_Jul11_sed_USG_FD_168128 | JGI IMG/M metagenome (GOLD analysis project Ga0224495, IMG submission 168128) | Sediment microbial communities from San Francisco Bay, California, United States - SF_Jul11_sed_USGS_4_1 | ecosystem: Environmental > Aquatic > Marine > Sediment | place: USA: California...
ATTCTGAATCTCTTTTTGATAGCTTTTCATGGGGCTTCTCCTCAATACTTGTTTTTGCTAAATCAGCATTGATTGAAGCCCCGTTTTCAGAGCAACAAAAAAGTAACATATCTCCCCGGACTGAATAGTGTTTTGATAATAAATCACTTTACGTCAGATAACCTCATTAGTAATATAACACAGCAGCTGTTGTCACATGGATGAACTGATAACGATAATACTCATTGCCGGGATTCTTGGAATTGTAGGTTTATTTATTTTTTATGTATTTAAAACCTATATTTTACCTAAAAAAGTCGATGAACTGGCCCAAATGATCGAATCCGGAGCGGCATCTCTGGCTTTAAAAAAGCTTCAGGTTCTCGCTGAGGAAAATGACCGAAATCCCTATTTACACTTTCTTCTTGGTGAAGCTCACAATAAAATGAACAACTCCCAGGAAGCGATAATGGAGTACAAACAGGCTCTACGCTACCTTGAGTCAGACCCAAGAGTAAAAGAAGAAGTGGTTCGAAAAAAACTTGCCTATCAATACCTCGATGCCAGAAACTACAACGAAGCCAAAAAAGAGTTTCTGATACTTACCAAGCTGAATCCTAATGAACCTGAAAATTTTTATCAGGTGGGCGTACTTTTCGAAAATGCAGGTATGAGTGAAAAGGCGCTGCCCTATTTTATGCAGACTGTAAAACTTAAACCCAATCATGAAGAGGCTAATTACCATATTGGAATCATAAACTATAATTTTAAAAATATCCGGGATTCAAAAAATGCTTTGACCGAAACTTTGAAAACAAACCCCAAACATTATGGCGCTCATTATTATCTGGGACAATGCCTGAGAAACCAGAAAGATTTAGAGTGGGCAATCAAGGAATTTGATCAGGCGGCAAAAGAGGATGCATGGAAAAGCAGGGCATACCTTGGAAAAGGTATATGCCTGTTTGAAAAAGAGGCATACGCTAAAGCTATTGATGAACTTGAGAAAGGTTTAATTCAACCAAATAATAGCCAGGATATTAAATTAAGTACACAATATATGATTGCAGCGAGCGCAGAAAAGCTCCGCGATTATAATACTGCTATTTCCAACTGGGAAGCCATTCACTCAATTAATCCCAAGTTCAGGGATGTCTCGGAAAAACTTCAACAATATGCGGAGTTCAGAGTTCATGATGCCATTAAAGACTTTATGATAGCCTCTCCCGGAAAGTTTGAAAAAATCTGTCGTGATGTCGTGGAAAAGGAGGGTTACCGGATAACTGATCTGCAGGTAATTTCTGATTCCGAGGTTCATTGTGTTGCAGCTGATTCAGGTGAAGGTGCATGGAGAACATCGGTTAAGCGCCCCACGACTTTTTTTATAATATATCGTCGCACAGATCCTATAAATGAAAAAGATGTCCGTAATTTACATGAAGTTATGAAATCCAGAAATATTACCAGGGCGGTTCTAATGAGTACCAGTGAATTCAGCACCCAGGCAGAACTCTTCAGCCAGACACGACCTATGGAAATTATGGATAAATCAAAATTTCTTGCACACTTACGGAGCGTTGTCTGATTAAGTTTCACCACATTCCACATTCTCTCCATGGGCTCAGCGCTTATGAATTATCTGAATTTTTTAAACTTCCCTGGAAATCGGGTAAACTCTCAGATATAAACCCAAACGAAAGTTCCTTTCTTCTTCTCGAGGGGGCTATACAAGGTTGTTGTAATGATCAAATTTACCGAACGGGCGATGCACTTCTCGGAATAAAACCCTTTCAGGATAATCATATAATCAAATACAAAGAACTGATAGAATCAACCATTGCTTTTCTTCCTGCAACCGAGCTGATAAAATTTTTTTTAAAAAATCCTCGAGCTATCATGACTTTCACCGGTTGGGAAAAAAATAACGGTGCGGCAATTATAAACAAATGGATTAAGTTTCCCAAAATCTGGGGATTTGCCTCTATTCAGTCTACGTGGCAATCTATTCACCTTGCGCTGTCGACTGCTTTTTTTTTAACGCAAAAAAAAGGTCAAAAGTGCTTATTTCTTGAATTACAATCTGAAGGAATCAGTATTTTTTCATTATTACAGACAGAACCCAAAGCCTCTATTTTACAAACAGATAAAGATAAAATAACATTTAAAGAGCTGCTTGATGACAAAGTAGTCAGATATCATGGTGTTGATATTTTAAATGTAAATCACCTCTCATACTGGAAATTGAATGAAAGTTTCTGGGCTGCCCTGCTCACACAGTTTATGACTCATTACGATCATGTAATTGTGCATACAGGTGATGAAAAACTTGATTTTATATATGAGCAATTTGATCGTGTTTTTATATTAAGAAAATCGACTACTAAAATGCATGGTTTGTTTTATCCTGAAAACAACCACATTTTATGGCCACTCTGTACTGAAATATTTACCCATACAGGAAAATATGAATCTAGCGAAGAAATAATTTATCCGCTTTTTTTTAAAGATACCATAGAAATTGGCTCCATTCCTCTGCCGGAAAATCTTGATGAAGAATACTGGAAATGGTTTGACCAATTTTTATCGCATAATTTTTTTATTGAAAATATAACAATCGTAAACGACAATTTTCGCGAAGAGACCCAAACAGTTATCAATTCATTCTTGGAATGGAACAACAATACTCCTGTAAATTCAGACAATTTTTTAAATTCTGAAAATATTATCATGAGCGAAAATTTTGCATCGCTCTGGGTTCCGGCACTACTAAATAACAGCAATCAAGAATTAAAATTATGGCTTAAGGATCTGAAAATAAATAAATTATTTTCCTCATTAAAAGCTACCTATCCTAAAACTGGTTTTTACTCCAGAAAATCTTTTTATAATTTTTTTGGAAAAGATCTGCAAAATTTAAGGCAAAATATGTTAAAAACCGTTTCAGCGGTCTATTCAACAGATCGAAAAGATATCCATTGGTTCAGCGCAGGAAATTTTCTTCATAACTTATCTGTTGCCCTTTTTCCGCAAGGAATTCTGGATAAAGAAAAGGATGTTGAAATGAACTATGAAATCGGCCCAATCCCTGAAACTGCACACTCATATCATCTAGGTAGATGCTTTCGTGCGGGCTTTAAAAAGATAAATTATGTTGATTTTTCACAAAATGCGGGACTATCTGTTTCAACACCTGTGACTCATTTGTTGCAAAAATTTGAAAGTGCTGAAAGAAAAAGCAGGTTTGATGGAAAAATTGTAAAATATTATAATTTATAAGTTTTCAAGTTGTATAATAGGCATTGATTTTTACATACTCCTCTGTAAGATCGCAACCATAAACGGTATATGATCCATCACCAATTCCCATATCAACAGTCAGTACCTGCTCTTCATTATTAATTAAATAATTACTCAGTAATTTCAGGTCTGAAAATTGGTCTATTGACCTGTCAGATGCCCAGTATATATTTATTTTATCCGGTATAATTTTTACATCAGCTGTTTTTCCAATTGCCATGTAAATTCTACCCCAATTGGGATCCCCCTGATAAATCATTGTTTTCACCAATGGTGAGTTAATAATACTTTTAGCAATTTTTTTGGCATCTTCATTGTTTTCAGCATTGATTACGTTTACTATAAAAAGTTTAGTTGCGCCCTCACCATCTCGGGCAATCATTCTGGTTAGCCGCAGGGCAAGTGATTGAAAAACATTTTCAAATTCTGTCAAATCCACACTCCCTGCTACTCCATTTGCCATTATGCAGCATGTATCCGAGGTTGAGGTATCTGAATCAACAGACAAACTATTAAATGTTTTATCGGCCACTCTTTTCAAGATAGACTGTAAATCATCATGACCAATTTTTGCATCTGTAAAAAAATAAGCAAGCATGGTAGCCATATTGGGTTCAATCATTCCGGAACCTTTTGCGACTCCCAGCAAAACAGTATTGCCCACTTTTGCACTTACATACTTGGGAAAGGTATCCGTTGTCATGATCGCCTCAGCAAAAAGAGCAAAATCTGCAGGAGAACAAAGCTTACCCTGCAGATTATCTAAAGCATAAACAATTTTTTCAAAAGGAAGAGGCTTTCCAATCACACCCGTAGAAGAAGGAAAAACGTTTTCTACATCAATGTTAAGTTCATCAGCAATTTTTTTACAAATGTTCAGGGAACTCTGGTAACCACTTGGTCCTGTGGCAACATTGGAATTTTTAGAATTAACCACAAGGCTTTGAAGCGTTCCATTTTCAACATGCTTTTTACCTATTTTTAAAGGTTCTCCGCATATCTTGTTTTTCGTAAATATAGAGGCTGCCTGTGCAGGTACATCAGAAACAATGACTCCAAGATCAAGTGTACTGTCTTTTATTCCGCAAGATGTAGCAAAGCTACGATACCCCTGGGGGGTATCGTTCAACTTTGCACTTTTCATGTTTTGACTGATTGAATTATTTATCACCTTTAGTTTTTGCATCCACTTCCATGCTCGCAGCAAACGATTTATATCGATGCCACCTCTCTGCCAATGCAACCTTTGCTTCAACCAGGAATCGCTCAGCATCTTTCGGATGTGACTTCTTCAAGATTGCAAACCTGTTTTCGTTATAAAGAAAATCTTCCAGGGGAATTTTCGGATCTTTACTATCAAGTCTGAAAAGTGGTTTCCCTTGTTTCGCATAATCCGGGCTATATCTGAAAAGAGGCCAATAGCCTGAATCGGTTGCAAGTTTCATTTGATTCATACCATAGCGCTGATCATATCCATGCTCTATACAGTTACTATAGGCAATAATCAAAGATGGTCCATTAAATCTCTCTGCTTCCATAAATGCCTTCACTGTTTGCGTGTCATTTGCACCTAAAGCTACCTGGGCAACATAAACATTGCCATAGGTAATCATCTGCATACCAAGATCTTTTTTAATAATGGCTTTTCCACCAGCCGCAAATTTTGCAGCAGCTCCGAGCGGTGTAGCTTTGGACATCTGGCCACCAGTATTTGAATACACCTCTGTATCCATAACAAGTAAATTCACATCCTTTCCAGAAGACATGATATGATCAAGACCACTGAATCCAATATCATAAGCCCATCCGTCACCACCGATTATCCAGATACTTTTTTTAGTCAGATAATCTGCCAGAAAATCCAGCATTCTGGCTTTGGGAGCTTTTATATCTTTTAACTTGTTTTTTAACAAGGCAACTCTTTCTCTCTGCTGAAATATCTCCGGCTCACTGATTTGCTTGGCATTTATCAGCTCTTTCACCAGAGAATCACCAATATCAGCAGACATCTCCTTCAATAAATGAATCGCTGTATCACGCTGCTGATCTACAGTTAATTTAAATCCAAGTCCGAACTCCGCAGTATCTTCAAAAAGTGAGTTTGACCATGTTGGTCCCCGACCTTCGTTATTCGTGGTATAAGGAGTTGTAGGCAGGTTTCCACCATAGATAGAAGAGCAACCTGTTGAGTTGGCAATATACATTCTATCTCCAAACAATTGGGTCGCAAGTTTTATATAAGGTGTTTCTCCGCATCCTGGACAGGCTCCAGAGAACTCAAAGAGGGGTTGCAGATATTGAGAACCTTTTACTGTATCTTGTTTTATCAAAGATCTATCAACTTCTGGAATTGTTAAAAAATAATCCCAATTCGTTGATTCCTGCTCCCGAATAGGTCTTTGAGGTTCCATCATCAATGAGCGTTTATCAGGATTTTGTTTTTCAGCACCTGGGCAAATTTCATAACACATGTAACATCCGGTACAATCCTCGGGTGAAACCTGAATGGTATAGCGACTGCCCTCTGGAAAATCCTTTCCGATAACATCCATATGCTTCATGGATTCGGGCGCATCTTTTAAATATTTTGCATCATAGGTTTTTATACGTATACAGGCATGAGGACAAACAACTGCGCACTTGCCGCACTGAATACATAAGTCAGGGTACCATACAGGAACCTCCTGACCAATATTACTTCTTTCCCACTTGGTAGTTCCAGGAGGATAGGTTCCATCAACCGGCATCATACTGACAGGTAATAAATCCCCTTTTCCCTGAATAATTTTGCCAATAAATTTTCGAACAAATTCTGGTGAATGTGATGGTACAATATCACGAACTGAAATACCGCCTCCAGATTTTTCCGGAACATCGACCTGAAAAAGATTTTCAAGTGTTTTATCTACAGCTTCAAAGTTTTTTTGAACCATAGCCTCTCCTTTTTTGGAGTAGGTTTTTTTAATTGCATCCTTAATAGCATCGATAGCTTCTTTTTTAGGTAAAACTCCTGCTATAGAGAAAAAGCAAGTTTGCATGATGGTATTAATCCTGCTACCCATGCCCACTTCTTTTGCAACCTTGTAAGCATCAATTACGTAAAATTGAATTTTCTTTTTTATAATCGATTCTTGAAGTGAATGAGAAATGTTTTTCCATACTTCATCCCTGGAAAAAGCTGAGTTTAAAAGAAACACTGCTCCAATATCTGCATTTTCCAGAACATCAAAACGCTCAATAAGATTATATTGATGACAAGCAATAAAATTAGCCTTGTTTACAAGATAACTCGATTGTATTTCCTCTTTGCCAAATCTCAAGTGAGATATGGTAGCCGCCCCTGCTTTTTTTGAGTCATACACAAAATATCCTTGAGTATGAAAATCAGTACCTTCGCCGATAATTTTTATAGAATTTTTATTGGCACTGACAGTACCGTCTGATCCCAACCCGTAAAACAATCCTCTAAACGTATCAGCTGCCTCAGCGGAAAAATCATGATCATAATCAATACTTAAGTGAGTTATATCATCCACGATTCCAACGGTAAATCTTCTTTTAGGTTTCTCTTTACCCATTTCATTAAAGATTCCCTGAATCATGGCACCATTAAAATCCTTGGAAGAAATCCCATATCTTCCACCGATTATTTTAACGTTATGCTTGAAGCTTTTCAGCTCATCCTCTCTGTTTTCATGGAAAGCGGTAACGACATCCATAAATAAAGGCTCTCCGATAGCTCCCGGTTCTTTAACTTTTTCTAAAACCGCAAGCACCTTCACTGTATCAGGAATAGCATTAATAAAATATTTCACTGAAAAAGGTCTGAATAAACGAACCTTGATTAAACCAACCTTTTCACCTTTTTTTACAAGATATTTTACAGTTTCATGTACAGCTTCTGCGCCTGACCCCATTATCATTATTACTTTTTCAGGCTCAGGATGACCTTCATATTGAAATAGCTTATATTTTCTACCTGTTATTTTATGGAATTTATCCATCTGTTTCTGCATAATATCAGGAACATTTTCATAGAACTTATTTATTCTTTCTTTAGATTGAAAGTGCACATCGGGATTTTGTGATGTTCCTCTGACCACAGGATTATCTGGAGTCATGGCACGTTTTTTAAATTCAAGCACCACATCATCTGGAATCATTTCTGACAAATCACCGTCAGACAAACGATCAATTTTCTTGATTTCATGCGACACTCTAAAACCGTCAAAAAAGTGTAAAAAAGGTATTCTCGATTCAAGTGATGCCGCCTGTGTTATACAGGCAAAATCATGAGCTTCTTGAACAGAATTTGATGGCGCCAATGCAAACCCTGTTGTTCTGACAGCCATCGCATCAGACTGATCGCCAAATATAGATAGCGCATGTGTTGCAATTGTCCTTGCCGCTACGTGAAAAACTGCCGGTGTCAACTCTCCTGCAATTTTATACATATTAGGTATCATTAACAATAAACCCTGAGATGCGGTATAGGTAGTTGTCAAACATCCAGCCTGGAGTGCCCCATGAACTGTACCAGCAGCGCCAGCCTCACTTTGCATCTCTATAACCGATGGTTTCACTCCCCATATGTTATCTTTGCCTTCTGATACCCAGGCATCCGACAACTCCCCCATGCCCGAAGAGGGTGTGATCGGATAAATTGCTATAACTTCGTTTATTCTGTAAGCTACATCTGCGACTGCTTCATTTCCTTCAACAATAATTTTTTCTGGTTTTTTATTTGCCATCATTTATCCTTTAGACCAGACGTGCATGGTGCATAAACTGGTATTGTATGTTTTATATTTCAGAATTCACTTTTAAGTATGAATCTCCGGTCAACCTTTTTTTACTGAAGATTTGTCAGCCTGATATGTTTTATTTGTCAGATAATCATCATATTATCGATGAAATCAAAGCATTACCATACTGAATTTATGAAACAGAATATATACTTTATAGGTCGCTTCAACCTGTTTTTTATTAAAGAAAGAAGAAAATCCCTATACTGCTACCTGATTTTTTTAAATTATGAATTAAAATTCTAAAAAAATATAAAAAATATTTTTTAGAATCACTTTTACGGCTTATAAAAAAGACTATACAATTGACTAAAATCATGCTATATGCCATTCTATACATGGAATATCCTGAATGGTTAATACAGTCATTAGTTTGTCCTGAAAGTGGCTCAGCATTACAACCACAGAAAGAAAACTTGTATGTAAGCAACAATGGAAAAAAGTATTACCTAAAAGACAACATTTTATCTATAAAGCCTGAGTATTATGCTGAGGAGAGCCTTCCCCTTCCAAATGATTTTATCTCAAATATATCCAATAAAATGATTTATTCCTTTCAAAATAAAAAAATCCGTGATGATGTTTTAAAATATTTAAAAAAAAACAAACGAAAACGCTTTCTGGAAATTTCATCAAGGCAATTTTATTATCAAAAAGATATCCGGTCAGCGCTGGGAAATGATGTGGATATGGTAGCTGCCAATACCTCATGGAATATATTGAAAAAATGTCAAAAAGAAAGTAAAAAATTAAAAATCAGTTTGTTTTATGTGAATCACTTCAGGTTGCCTTTCAAAGAAAATACATTTGATATAGTTTTTTCTTTTGGAAATATTGCGTCCATGAAATACCCAACGGTTTTCTTGAATGAATGCGTCAGAATTTCAAAAAGTGGTGGTTTGATAATCTGGGGTGACAAGTACATCAATCTAGCTGACCTTTCCCTGTTAAATAAAAATATAATGTTGAAGCATTATCCTGATGCTTTAAAACCAATGCCTGATCTTCCCAACAAAGTTTATGGTGTTCAAAAATATTTTTTACATCATAAAAAAGCTTATCTCGTTATTGCAAATAAACAATAACTAAAAAATTTCATTTAATGTTTTTTTATTTAAATTATTTATCACGGAATTTTTCAGAGAGAAAACAGTTGTTTTTATAGAAATCATTTGCTCCGGGGTAAAACTGATATTTTTAACTTTATTTTTAATGGCCGTTGTATTATAACTGCTTATAATGATAAAATCATCTCCTTTCACACGGAAAAGCAAGGAGCCTTCAAACGCTGATTTCAATTGGCTGGAAAAAGCAATCAATAACTCATTTCCCATGTCCCATCCATATTTTTTGTTATAAGCTGTGAAGTTTTTCAAACTTAAAAAACAGACATTACGATAAGCGCTTAACTTGACATGGTTCTTTATGATAATAAAAAAATATGCCTCATTAAAAAATTCCGTAAGACTGTCATTGAAGAAAAACGAAAATCTTTTTTTATCAAGTTCACTTTCGGGCAAAGGTCTGCTGGCAAAATCAATTTCTATTTTTGAAAATGCATTTACAGCATAACGGGCAACATTTGGATTAAATTGAGTACCACTATTTTTTTTAATTTCTGCAATTGCATCTTTTTTTAACAAACGATCATGATAAACCCGATCCGTGGTCATTGCATCAAAAGCATCAGCAACGGAAAGAATCTGTGACAAAAGAGGAATATTTTCTCCGTTGACTCCAAATGGATACCCTTTTCCATCATGTCGCTCATGATGATATTTTATTATCTCAGAAAGATCTTTATATAAGTTAACTTTCGAAAGGACATTGTATCCGGATAAGACATGAAGTTTAACCAGATCAAATTCCAGATCAGACAATTTTCCTGGTCTGAGTAAAATTGAATCAGGAGTTCCGATTTTTCCAAGATCATGCAATATTGCCGCTTGACCCAGCATCTCAATCTGATGCTTTTTTAAACCCATTTCAGTTGCTAAAATCGTTGCATACCGGGCAACACGAACAGAATGACCGGCAGTGTAGGAATCTCTCTCCTCAACAAGCTGGATAAATGAAAATATTGTTTCATCATAATTTTTTATTTTTTCTTGCTTCATCCTGGCAATATCTCTTCTTTTTTGAAATGCATCTATCGCAAAGCCGAGATCCCCGGAAAGTTCCAGAAGCATTGCAATCTCCTGTTCACCAAAACTGTTTTTTTCTCTGGAAAATACTGAAATTGACCCAAAACTGAACTTGTTTCCTTTAGCCTTTAACGGAAATGATGCAGACGATCTAAACCCTGTTTGTTTAATTTTATCCAACCAGGGATTTAAGTCATGATCATGCAACAAATCGTTTATAATAATTTTTTCTGATTTTTTTATACATTTTAATGCAGGATAAAAAATTGATTCTGATTTACCCTTGCTGGAAATAAAAGTATTTAAAATTATTTGATTATCGTCTGGAGAATGATAATGCCTATATGGATGGCTGTTGTTTTTTAAATAAATCCAGACATAATCAATTTGGCGATGAGATGTTAATATTGTACATATTTGATCAATCAGAGTCTCCATGGAATGCATCGATATTATCTGCTTATTCACCGATGCAATGATATTCATTATTTCATGCAGGTATTTCTCTTTTTCATAAAGATCATTGATTTTTTTTGTTCTCTTTATTACTCTATTCTGAAGATCCTTGTTCATAAATGAGATTTTATTTTGATGTTGAAAAATTATGCGAAACAGTATCAGCGTAAAAACAGATGCCCAGCCGACAAGGGCCAATATTAGAAAAATTATTCTGGTTTCATGCTGTTGTATGGTTTTTTCTTTTTTACGAAATTGATCAATTGGAACCGTTATTCTAATACCTCCCCTTACATCTCCTACGATGTCACCTTTATGACATGGAATGCATGAAGTTTCCATATATAATGCCCCCATAAAATGCAAGAGCGAAGGATTTTCTGTCGAAAATTCAAAAAAATATTTTTCACCTTTGTGTTGATTAAAAAAAGTTAAAGCCTTTGTTTCAAAAACATCGGGTTTGTTTTCCGGATTTTTAGGGTTCAGGCTGGTAATTTTGTAATAATGATTTTCTGTATTATGAAGGTTTGCATATTCAAGAACCTGCCGTGTCATCCATGCCGGATTAATTCTGATGAAGATATCTCCTGATTCAGATTTTATTTGATTGTTCTCAAGATATGGATTTGGTTTGAGCGAGCCCTTTTGTTTTACATAGACACCGCCATGTTCTGCAGACCAGCCTCGAAATAAAACAATGGTCTCAAACAAGGATATTACTTGAAACTTGATAGTTTCCCTTGATAAATCGACCTGGCCACGACTTAATTCTCTTATTGAGAATAGAATTCCAAAAATCGTTAGGAGAATCAATGCTATGATAATAATAAAGTATTTTTTATATTGCCTGAAACCTTGCATATGTCAATTGTATAAATGTTAATTATTATACCGTGATCTATTGCCAATAACTATTTTTCATTAAAAAATATTTAAAAAAAAGTAAAAACGATTTATTTTCTGCAAATAATATTTTATACATAAAAGTATGTCGCTATATTTCGTTCTTTTAAAAAGATTGCAATAATATAATAAAAATTGACAGATCTATTCAAAAAAATATTTAGAAATATATGAATCAATGGAAATCTCAAATAGGTGTTATTTTTGCGGTTATGGGAAGTGCGATTGGTTTGGGAAATTTTTTACGTTTTCCAGGTCTGGCTGCCCAGTATGAGGGTGGTGCCTTTATGATCCCCTATTTTATTGCATTAATATTACTTGGATTACCAATTGCATGGGCAGAATGGGGAATTGGCCGGGCAGGTGGACGAGCTGGTTACAACTCTGCCCCAGGGATATTTCGCGCACTCTGGAAAAATCCAATTTCGCCATATCTGGGAATTATTGGGCTCCTTGTTCCTGTAGGTATTTATATGTACTATATTTTAATTGAGTCATGGTGCCTCTATTATGCCTGGAATTATCTTGCAGGTAATTTCCCTTCAGGAAATCATGACCCAGCCCATTATAAATCTGTATTTAATTCACTTGCAGGAATAGAAAAAAACGGAGATATCTTATTACATAATAAAGAAGCAATTTTATTTTTACTCATTTGTGTAATGATCAATTTTACGTTTATTTATAGAGGGTTAGCACGCGGAATTGAACTGGTTTGTAAAATTGCTATTCCTGCCCTGTTTTTATGTGGAATTATTATTTTAATCCGGGTATTAACATTAGGAACCCCTGATCCATTACATCCCGAACAAAATGTCCTTAATGGCCTGGGATTCATGTGGAACCTTCACACAGAAAACAGTAGCCTTTGGAAGTCTCTGGGTAATGCCGAGATGTGGCTGGCTGCTGCAGGACAAATATTTTTTTCTCTTTCTGTTGGATTTGGGGTTATCATCAACTACGCAAGCTATTTGAAAAAAAAAGATGATCTTGTACTTTCAGCAATTACCTCAGTAGGTGGAAATGAATTTGCAGAAGTTGCCCTGGGAGGTTTGATTACCATTACTGCAGCCTTTATTTTTTTAGGGGCTAGTGGAGCAGGAGGAGGAACATTCCAGCTGGGATTTATTACCTTGCCTCTTGTATTTGAATCCATGCCAATGGGCGGATTTTTTGGCTTTCTATGGTTTTTTCTTTTATTTCTTGCAGCAATTACAAGCTCGCTGTCCATGTTGCAGCCTGCTATAGCTTTTTTTGAAGAAGGGTTGACTATCAATAGAAAAACATCTATTATTATATTAGGATTTATCACTTTAACAGGTACATCATTAATCCTCTTTTTTTCAGCAGGATTGGTTGCACTTGATACATTTGATTTTTGGGTGGGAACTTTTTTTATTTTTGTATTTGCTTCCATCGAAGTAATTCTTTTTGGATGGATATTTGGTATTGAAAAAGGTCTTAAGGAGTTAAATGAAGGAGCATCACAAAAACTTCCGGGTTATATCGGATTTGTTTTAAAATATGTATCTCCTTTATATCTGGTTATTATATTTGTTGCATGGTCCTGGCAAAAAGTTCCGGATTATTTAGAGAAAATTGCAAATGATTCCGTCACACAAATTGTACTGGGCTTTATATTGTTTTTCATTGTATTTTTATTGCTTTTAACATTTCAAGCTGTAAAACGATGGAAAAAACAGGAGGCTCAGTCATGAATTTATCAGGATGGGTCACAATGATTTTATCTGTTTCCGGAGTTACTCTTTTTTTTGCATATACATTATTTAAAGTACTTCGCATAGAATCAGCCAAGAAAAAACTTCATAGCACCCTTGATGAAACACCTGATACAAAAGAAGATCGATAACAAGGGGTTTTATGAACATTGAAAAAAAAGAAATTAAAACAGAAAGTATTGTATATAAACCAAGTTCACCATTTCTGGCAACAGTTCTGGAGAACAACCGAATTACTCCAAACAATGCCACTTCAGATGTACACCATCTGGTATTTGATATTTTCGGCAGCAATATCAATTACCTCGAAGGACAGTCTATTGGGGTCGTTCCTCCTGGAACAGATGAAAGTGGTAAAAATCACAGAGTAAGGCTCTACTCCATCTCATCTCCAAGAGAGGGAGAAAAAATTCTTAATAGCGTTGCGCTGACAGTAAAAAGAGTAATCTTTTCTGATTCAGATAATAAGGAAATAAAAGGTGTTGCATCTAATTATATCTGTGACCTTAAAAAGGGCGACAAAGTCAATATCACGGGACCAGTCGGAAGAACATTTATGCTACCCGAGGATGATCAAACTGATATAATTATGGTGGCAGTTGGAACCGGTATTGCACCGTTCCGGGCTTTTATAAAATATATGTATGAGGTAAAAAAAGGCTGGAAAGGCAAGGTATTACTTTTTTATGGGACTAAAACAGCCCTTGATGCGCTATACATGAATGAAGAAAATAATGATATTGGACAATACTACGATCAAAAAACTTTTCTCGCTTTTACAGCTTTATCACAAGAAGGTAAAAAAGAATATATTCAAGAAAAAATTAAAGACAACAGAACTCTCATTTGGGATATCTTAATGGAAAATAATTTTATGTTTTATATTTGTGGTATTAAAGGAATGGAAGAGGGAATTGAGGCTATAATGAAAGATCTGGCATCTTCCAAGGGACAAAACTGGGATGAACTTCGAAGTCGTTATAAAGCAGAACACAAATGGCACCTGGAGGTGTACTGATTTATTATGCTGACAGGAATTGTTCTCTTTATAATTACAATAGCTCTTATAGTGATTACAATTTCATCACAGCTAAAAAAAAACCAAAAAGAGCGTCCGTTTAATGAAGCTTTAAATTTTTTTACCAATTACAACCATGGACCATGTATTCAGAAATTCGAAGAACTTGTTTTTGAGGACCCATACAATGCCCTATATCACTGGTATCTGGCCCGATCGAAGTTTTACACCAAAGATTATACCGGCTCTATAAAACATCTGACGCAAATATTAAAAATAAATAATTATACAGTACATTCAGATAATCTGCCAGAAATTGAAAATTTTAATGAGCCTGATATTTATCAAATGCAACTGGATATTTATCGCAAGCTGAATCTTAAAAAAGAGTTAAAATCGACTTATCAAAAAATGATACAAATTTACCCTGAAGTTTTTGAATATCTTTTTCAATACTTGGCACTTGAAATAGAAACCCAAAACTACTCACCCGAGGTACGCATAAATCTTGAGAAGGCGGTTGATATTCAACCTGAGAATTCAGAACTTTACTTTTATCTTTCACTGGTTAGTTACAAAGAAAATAATATTGAAAACTCACTTCGATATGCAGAAAAAGCCATTCATTATAAAAAGTCACACAGTGATGCAGCGTTCCTTATTGGATATGCTCATTTTTATGGAGATCGCTTTGGCGAAGCAATTGAATATTTAAAACAATCAACGATGTCTAATTATTTTAAGAAAAGTGCAGCATATTATCTGGCGAGAATTTATGAAAAAAAGGGAGAGTTTAAAAATACCCTGATTTACTCGCGTCAGGCAGATGAAACTCCACTTTCGATTCATGAAAATCAGGCACTTGAAGCTGAATCCAAATTTTTATATGCTTTAACTCTGGAAAAAAATGGAGATTATATGGAAGCATTTACTACTTATGAAAAAGTTTCTGCCATAAAACCAGACTTTCCAGGACTTAACGATAAATTAAAATTAATTAGAGGAAACAATGATTCCTCTCAAAAAGTAAAAATTGTTGACCTCGAGAACAGTTCAACGGGAGATTTTTATGCAACTGTTGAAAAAGTTATTTATTTAATGGGATACAAGGTTAAAAAAAGTGAACCAATTGATGACAAAGCAATCAACTTTCATGCTGTATTAAAAAGCGATCCCGATTCAAAAAAATATACCGCTATTCTTGTACGCAGAAAATCCGGCATAATTAACAGCGAACAGTTAAATACCATAAAATTATACCTTGAATCTTGCCGGTTAACCCAGGCTGTCATTATAACAACAGGGGATTTTGATCCTAAAACAAGAAAAGAAATGGAAAGAGCTGGTTATATCTACGTCAATAGTCAGAACCTTCAAACATTACTCGCTAAAATAGATTAATCATTACAAATCCGGGCAAACTGCTTGGCGAAATAGGTTATGATTATATCAGCTCCGGCTCTTTTAATGCTATGCAACATTTCTATCATTACACGTTCTTCATCAAGCCAGCCTTTCATTCCGGCAGCCTTAATCATGGAATATTCTCCGCTTACATTGTAAGCAACAACAGGAAGCGCAGATACCGCTTTAATTTTATAGATAATGTCCAGATAAGAAAGAGCGGGTTTGACCATAAGGTAGTCTGCACCTTCAATCGTATCGAGTTCCGCTTCTATCAGAGCATCGCGACTATTGTTATAATCCATTTGATAAGTTTTTTTGTCACCAGCCTTTGGAGCGGAATCAAGAGCTTCCCTGAAGGGTCCGTAAAAAGAGCTGGCATATTTAGCCGTATACGACATTAAAGAAATATTTTTAAAACCAGAATTATCCAGAATTTCCCGGAGATATCCAATGCGTCCATCCATCATGTCTGATGGTCCAAGAATATCTGCTCCTGCTTTTGCCTGCTCAATTGCCATTTTGCCAAGAATCGTTAATGTTTCATCATTTAAAATTTCTCCATTTTTTACCAGACCGTCATGTCCGTCAGAATTATATGGGTCCATAGCTACATCTGTAACAATAACAATATCCGGAAATTTTTCCTTGATAGAGCGGATTGCTTTCAGATATAGATTGTTTGGATCATAGCTGATAGTTGCTACTGTATCTTTTAATGATTCATCGATCACCGGAAATAAGATAAACGTATGAATACCCAGTTGAACACACTCACCAATTTCTTTCAAAATGTTATCCAGAGAAAATCTATAGATGCCAGGCATGGAGCTGATTTCAATTTTTTGCGATTCTCCACCAATAATAAATAAAGGATAGATCAATTTACTTACAGGCAAAAAAGTATCCTGAACAAGTCTTCTGATTACACTATTGGCTCGGTTTCTTCTCGGTCGTCTGATGATATTCATATTCTATATATGATTTTTTTTATATTCAATTGTCAAGAATAATAAACTTTGAATGCAAGAAAGAGGTTAATTTGACCCCTTTCTTTTTTTCATTTTTAAATAATACTGGCGTTTTTTTTCTGGAAACCTCTCAATGGCGTACCGAAGCATTACAGAAGGCATCATAAGAGAGTTTTTGTCTAAAAAATTCAGAATAATTTCAGGATTTTTTTTTCCTGTCTCTCTAAGCATCCAGCCACTTGCCTTTTGAATCAAATCACGCGTATCTTTTATTGAATCTTCAGCTAATTTAATAATGGTATCATATTTCTCATTTCTAATAAACGTCAATGTCGCAATAATTGCAGCCCGCTTACACCACAGGTGGTTTGTTTCTGCAAGTTTAAAAAGGGGTAGATGATTTTTATCCAGAAAATATTCTCCGAGAATATGAGGGGCAGAGGAATCTACAAGATCCCAATTATTTATACGATTATTTGTCAGATTTTGTATATAAATATTTACAATATTTTCTCTCATTTGAAAATGTTTTTTATACTTTTTTATCAGTAAAAAAAGAGCAGCAAGGCGTATTTCATGCCATTCAGAAGCAAGCAAACTGGATATTTCAGATATATCCAGATCCAGATATTGTTTTATCTCATTTCTAATATCGGGAACAGCTATTCCCAGAAACTTGTCTCCATCACCATACTCCCCTGGTCCACATTTAAAGTATTTTTGGCAATGTTTTGCCCGAGCTTGATCAAATTTTGCCTGAAAAGAGGAGATAAGTATATCTGCATTATTCATTGTTAATTCTGGCTTCAGAAAATGATTGCAAATAGGTAGAAATTTCGGGTAAACCATTAGAGCCTGACTGGATATTTTTTCTTGCCTGTATTCTTTCTGCTCGTTTGCAAATATCTTTAATTGTTCTGGGTGAGTATCCTGTTAATTTATCAGCTAATAATGATTGGTCCTCTTTTCTTAAATGCCTGGCATAAAGTTCCAGAATTTTCTCAATATCCTGTTTGTTGGGCAAAGAAAACTCAAGGATCGTATCAAATCGAGATAATAGTGCTTCATCAAGATCAGTTTTACGGTTCGTGGCTCCAATGGTTATATAATTACTTTTTGCTTCCATTCCATCAATTTTTCTTAAAAGAACAGATAAGATACGTCTCGTAGCTTCAAACATATTTCCATCTCTTGACATTGCCAATGCATCAATTTCATCCAAAAACAATATTATACCACGCTCCGCAAAGGAAGCAGCCACATCAAATATATATGCCAGCTTTCTGGTTGATTCACCATAAAAAGCTGACATTATACTTTCAACCGGAATATATACAAGAAGAAAGCCGGTTTCATGGGCAAGAATTTTAGCCATAGTTGTCTTGCCTACTCCAGGGGGACCGCTGAACAAGATGGCCCTTGGTCTAATACTCTCAAATTTTTCCCTCGTTACTTCTGTAATCTTATCATAAACTTCAGGATTTTTTACAGGCAGAATCACTGTTTCCAGAACATGATTTTTTATGGAATCATACCCGGCAAACTGGGCAAAACCATCCTCTTTTTGTGAGGATGGTAAATATACATGACAACCAGCCTCTGCTAAAAGATGTTCAATACTTTTCTTTTCCACAGAACAAAATGTTTTTATAAAGCTGAATATTAAATTCAACTCCATTGAATTGATAACCTCTTTTTTAGAAATCTCAATCATTTTTTCATCATAAAGAGCACTTATTCTGATGCGAAGGTTATTTAAAATTCCATTAGTATCAAATAAATTACTGTTTAAAGCCTGTATGGATAAAAACTTTTTCTCAAAAGTATGAATACGCCAGTTTTCCAGATGTTTTTTGGCTAATACCAACGCTTCATTAATAGTATCAAATGTAATTTCTGAAGGAAAAAGTTTTATTATCAGCTCGGATTTTTCGAATCCAACCTCAATTGTCTGATCAGATATGCTATATTTATTGATTAATTTGTCTATTTCACTATTTACTTGAGAAAAGGTAAAAATTTCCATTTTTTTAGGTTTGGTTGTTTACAATCGGTGTGGATAAAAAATAGCGGCTATGTGTAGCCGCTAGTGCCCCTTATAAACTCCTTTCTCAACACTTTTCTGGGAAATTTTTGAAAAGTGAATATATGAAGTATAGATAAAAAAATATTTAATACGTCAACAAGTTTTTTCAGAAAGGAAGCGCTACTTAACAAAAATAAAAAAGTAGAGCTCATAACTGGGCTCTACCCCATTTAACAAGTTAAAAGTAGAAGAAATGCTTTACGTTTTAATAAATAATTAAAGGTTGCAGAATATGTATCTTAAATATGCAGTTTTACTATTAATATTATGGCAATATAATTGTTCCTTTGTAATTCCTCCTATAACCCTGACGGGAACGAAAACCGCTGCGGAAAAACAGATTATTGGAGACCAAAACGAAATAGAAGAAGACGTCTGGATGATCTCTTCTGCAAAAAGCAGCAGTGAATCCGGAGTAAAAACAGAAAAAAATGACGATGTAAAAACTCTCGAGGAAGAAAATGCCTATACAAACAGAGCATTATCGTTGTTAAATTTATATGCTGAAAATATTGCAGCTTTAAAAAAAGATAAAGTTGTCGGTGAAGGAAACAAAGGGCTATTGATCAACCTTTTAACCATAGAAACCATAACCTTTGATGAAGAAATTCTTTCAAAATATGATAAGGAAAATATCAAAGATAAAGAAAAAGGTAAAGAATATAGAAAACTTCTTGAAACAGTAAAACAGGTAAATCTTGCAAGAGATTATCTGGCCCAGGGCTATATTTTACATCAAACCAGACTTGAGCCTGAATTCAAGGCTTCGAAAGAAGAATTGTTGATAGAACTTGGGCAACAATATCGAAATAGTGCTCTGAAAGGCGAATATATCCAGAATGAATCCGGAGTCTGGTTAACTAAGTAAATAAGACCTTATACCACTCGAGAGCAGCGGGGACATAAACCCTTTTCTGTCAAATCTCTATAAATCCAGCAGCGAGGGCATTTTTGCTTTTCTGATTTCGCTATATGTATATCTGATTCATGACTCGCTTTAATTTCAGAAACAACAAGATAAAAATCAAGCTCTTCTGGAGAGACAGAGCATTCACTCAATTCAGATTCAGGTAAATATACTGTTGCTTCAAGCGAAGATTTAATTATTTGTTTTGTCCTTGCCTCTTCCAGATAACCATTTACCCTGTCCTTTAATTCCCATACAGGTAATAACTTTTCACTTATAGCTGGGTTCAACCACTTTGAAACAGTTGTAGGCCAGGAGCTTTCAAATACAGAATTTTCGCCACTATGAAGTACATGATAAATTTCTTCTGTGGTAAAACTAAGAACAGGGGATAACCATATCAGCAGGTGATCCATAATAATCTGCAGGGTTTTTATAGACGATTTACGGTTCCCGGCAAATTCAGACTCACGGGTATTTGCCGATGAAACATCGCAATATAGACGATCTCTGATTATATCAAAATATGTATTCGATAAGGTAACCGTACAAAAAGAAAGTATTCTCTGGTAAACCTGATGAAACTCAAAGTTTTTATATCCATTTTCCACTTTTTCAGCAAGAAGCGCCAGTTCATTTAACACCCATAAATCAATATCTTCGTTAATTACATCTTCTGGCAGATTTTTACTCTCTTCGCCATCATCAAGATTTCCCAGAATATATCTGAAAGTGTTGCGGATTTTACGATAACTATCAGAAAGTCGATCGAGCATGTCAAAGCTGATTCTATTATCATTTTTATAGTCTTCAGAACAGACCCAGAGCCTCAAAATGTCTGCACCGTATTTAGGAATGATATCATCCACCGGTGAAATAACATTTCCAAGCGATTTACTCATTGCTTTGCCTTTTTCATCAAGAACATATGCATGAGTAATAACCTGTTTATACGGAGCCTGATTTTCAAGAGCAATTGCAGGCCACAAACTGCTTTGAAACCAACCACGATGTTGATCAGAACCCTCCAGATAAATATCGGCTGGAAAATTCAGAGAAGGATTTTTCTTCAATACATTATACCAGCTTACTCCACTATCAAACCAGACATCAAGAATATCATTCTCTTTTTCCAGTTTATCAGACCCGCATTTTAAGCATTTACTTTGCGAAGGAAGCAGTTCTTCACTTTTATAATCAAACCATATCTCGAGCCCTTTTTCTTTTATCAAATTAATAACATGGTTTAAAGATTCAACTGTCATATGGGTTTCGCCGCACTTGCTGCATGTAAACGCCGGTATCGGTACACCCCATTGCCTTTGTCTGGACAAACACCAGTCGGGACGGTTTTCAATCATGGACTCAAAACGCTTTTGACCCCATGCAGGAATCCATTTAACTTTGGCAGCCTCTTCAAGTGCTCTATCTTTTAATTCATCTACCCGGAAAAACCATTGGGGTGTAGCACGAAAAATAAGAGGAGAGTGCGAACGCCAGGAGTGCGGATAGGAGTGCTCTATATCAGTTCTATTTATTAAAAGATTTTTTTCCTTTAAAAGTTCAATAATTTTTTCATTAGCATCAAAAACATAGACCCCTTCCATCATGGCAAATTCAGATGTATATCGACCCCTGTGATCTACAGGTGAGTATGGTTCCAGTTGGTACTCCAGACCTACTTTATAGTCATCAAGACCATGCCCCGGAGCGGTATGCACAATACCTGTTCCGGCCTCAAGAGTAACATGAGATCCATAGACTATCAAACTTTTTCTTTCTAAAAAAGGATGTTGAGCTGTACAATTTTCTATTGATGCTTTCTCGACTTTCTCTTTTGAGGAAAATGTTAAACCCGTTTTTGAAAAAAAAGCTTCTTCCAGACCAGCTGCTATAATAATATTTCCAGCATTTGTTTTGTAGACATTATACTCAAATTCAGAATGAAAACAGAGGGCAAGATTCGCTGGAAGAGTCCATGGAGTCGTAGTCCATATGGCAATAAACTCGGGTTTTATGGAATTTGCAAAAGAAGAATTATCAGAAATGGGAAATTTTACATATATAGACGGAGAGGTATGTTGCTCATATTCAACTTCCGCTTCTGCCATTGCGGTACGGGCAACTGTATCCCAATAAACAGGTTTTTTACCTTTGTATATATATTTTTTTTGAAAAAGATCGCGAAAAGCTTCCAGAATTCCTGCTTCATAATCTGAACTCATCGTATAATAAAAATTGGGCAATGTCTCTTGCTCTTTTTCTGAAGTCTTTTCAAGATAGCTGTCATCCCAAAGAACACCAAACCTGCTCTGATCCTGAGCCTGAATTTTTATAAAATCTGAAGCATAATCACGGCAGGCTTTTCTTACAAAAGCAGGGTTGTTTTCTTCACCCTTTTTTCGATTAGACAACTTTTTTAATACCGCAAGCTCAATAGGTAATCCATGGCAATCCCAGCCTGGAACGTAAGGAACCTGATAGCCATTCAACAGATAAAACTTGTTTATAATATCTTTTAGTATTTTATTCAAAGAGTGACCAACATGAAAGTTTCCATTCGCATACGGAGGGCCATCATGCAAAACAAACCTGGGAGCTTTCTTCTCGGCTCTTTTTTTATTAATTCTTGATAGAATTGAGTTTTTAGACCAATAATTCACAAGATGTGGCTCTTTTTGAGCAAGCCCAGCCTTCATTGGAAATACTGTTTTAGGTAATTTAATAGATTCTGACCATGAGCTTTTCTCATTCTTATTTTCAGGCGGTTGTGAACTCATACCCGGTATAAATTACACTAAAAGACAGTGCGTCAAGCAGTTGCGCTTTAAAAAGAGACCCTTAAAAAAGGTTAATAAAAAATAAAAAATATAATCTATTTTTATTGACGATTTATCCGATTATTATTATAATATTAAAAGTCATGAATGATTTAAAATGTTCATGACAGTGATTTTGAGTTCATTCTTAAATTTGTATGGGAATGAATGACACGTGATGAGGAGATATAAGGACCAGGAGAATGACAATGAAAACTTTAACAACAGGCGATCTGCGCAACGCCTTAAATATTGTGCTGATAATGGGAGTTCTTCCCTTTATTTTCAACTGTGCGACACAAGACCCAAACCAAACAACAACTCTGGCAACAACTGATACAACAATAGCAAGTAATAAACTAATTGTTGATGTAGTTAAACCACAAGCATTACCAGATAATCTGGTAATTACCCTTCAACCAAAGGTTGTTGTTGCCGAAACATCAAATAAACATTATGGCGATAGATCCAGATCACACCATAAAAAAAGTTTGAATATTGATTCTCTTTATATGAGTGTGAGCAAAATAGAAGCTTTTGATGGAACAAACTGGATTGTTGCTTTTGATTATTTAAATAGTGTAAATCAGCAACCTTTAGCTGTTCAAATAGGCGGTCTGTTTGGAGAAAGTCCAGTTGAGTTATATAGATTAAATGTTCCAACAGGTAGCAGCTATTCTGAATTTAGAATTTCTTTAACTGATGGAAATTACTTTACTCTTGTAAATCAGGCAGCAGACTTGATACCTCTTACCCTTGAAGAAGAGGATGAAGCTGGTTCCATTCAAATAAAAAATAAAGCAAACTTAATTGTTCCTGTAACCGATGGTTACAAAACAACTGTTGCTTTTGAAATTAATGTAAAGGAGTCTATTGAAGGTAAGCATGGCAATTATGAGTTTGAACCGCATATTGCACTTGCCGGTTACCTGCAGGAGATATTACCCGTAGAAAAAACAGCGATCGATCCAAGAGCATTACCGCTGGCAGTTAAATAAAAACGTGAAGTCTGCTTAACATGATAGTATTTTGTTAAGCAGACTTTTAAATATTTTCATAAAAAAAAGCTGCAGCTCCTTTAATACAACACAATTCATCAGTTATAATTTTCAACGGTATATCTTTCACTATCTCAAACAGTTTCTTATCTGTAAAATAAGAGTTTAAAATGTTTGCTTTGTTCTTTATTAAATAAAATGCTGATTTTGCAATGACTCCTCCGGCAAGATAAAGTCCACTATAAGGCAGTGTTTTCAAACTCCAGTTACGACACTCTCCAGCAAGAATAGAGGTAAATATTTCCATTGTAATAATAGAAGCTTTATCTTTATTTTCATGTGCCATAAATATAATTGCCTGCTGATCATTCTGATTTTTTTTTAAGAAATCCTGCATATATTTAGATTCTTTCTGTATTGTATTGATCACAAAATCATAGATTAGCCGAATACCTCTACCCGATAAAAGATCTTCATAAAGAACGCTTTTTTTTATTTGATATACATAGTTCCAGAGTTTCCACTCCATCTGATTGGTGGGTGAAAAATAGGCATGCCCCCCTTCTGTTCCAAAAGCAGAAACTATTTTTCCATCGACAAGGGTACCAAAACTTTCACCCAGACCGGTACCGATTGCTAATAGTGAGACAACGCTGTTTTTCCGTACAGGTCTGTTGCTGATATTTTTTATTGAGTTTGCTGATAGATAAGGAATTGCATGGAGCATCGATTGAACATCATTTTTGACAGAACAACTTTGAAACGAGAATTTTTGAAGAAGTGTTTTTACATTGAAGGACCAGGATATATTAGAGAAAGTAAGTTTATCCCGATTCAAACTTCCTGCAGCTCCTATTGAAATATGGTATGATTCCGGATTAATGTTTTGTTGATTCAGGTATGAATTTAAAATCTGGGAAAAACTTTTGTACTCCTTTGTAACATATTTTTCAATATTTTTCAACTTGATGCCGCTTTCATCTTTTTCGGCTTCAGAAATTATAGTCTTTGTTCCGCCAATATCTACGGCAAGCAGTTTATAGTTATTTTGAGCACACATAAATTAATGACTCTGCAAAAACTGATCAATTTTAATTTTATCGAGGATCAGATGATTCAGTTCTTCTGCAATATCTTCTATATTTTCTCCCGTCAATTTTTCAGCAGCAGAAAGTTCTTTTTGTTTTTTCAGAATATTCTGCTCAATTTTATTTCGTTTATGAAGCATAACCAGTTTTTCGAGTCTTCTCGAGTACTCTTCTTGTATCAAACTTTCTTCACCAGTGTCATTTTGAAAAACTGGATCAAGCTCCATAATAATTGTGCTTAAAACCGAACCCAGTTCTTCCGGAAGATGTATCATTGCACTATTGAGTTCTTTCCATTTCCAGAACTCACCTCCTTTAAGACGGTCCCTGAAAAAAATGTATAAAAGATAAAATTCTTTTTCAATCCATGCAATTTCAGAAAGAAGGTTCTCTTTTTCCCAGAAAGCAGGAAATCTCAAAAGAAGCGCTAAAATCTCTTTTTCGAGCCTTGACAGATCTTTTTTTTGAACAGGTGTTTCATTAACACTGCTCTCTTCTTTAAAAGGAACATGCCCCTGAAGAAATCTTTTAAAATCTTTATTCAGCAAGGATGGGGAAGTTTCCAATATGGAAGCAAACTCCTTAATGTAATCTTCTCTTTCCCACTCCTCTTTAAGCTGGCTGACAAATTCAAAATATTCCTTTATGGCAGAGCGTTTTTCTTCTATTTTGTGAATGTTATATTTGTGTTTTAAAAAATACCATAGTATGAAATTGAGTTCACTTACCGCATTATCAATATATGAAAGAAGTTCTATCGACTCAAGCTCTTTACTCAGATCGAAAGGATCTTTTGCCTTGATCTGTTTTCCGGGAATCACTACCCGTATATTCAAGTTATAATTTCGAGCAGTCAAAAGTGCACGATAGGCAGCATCAATTCCAGCATTATCCGCATCGAAAAAAATAATTAAATTATCGCTGTAACGCTTTAAAAGCTTTGCCTGCTCATCGGTAAATGAAGTTCCCAAGGGGGCTACCACATTTTCTATCGATACCTGCGATAACCCTACCACATCGAGATAACCCTCAACAAGAATTACGACCTGAGAACTACGGATGGCTGTTTTTGCCTGATGCAGATTATACAACGTCTGCTTTTTCTGAAAAATAAGAGATTCCGGTGAGTTGATATATTTAGCAGATTGTTTGTCACCCTCTTGAAAAATCCGTCCTCCAAAAGCGATACACCGGGAGTTGATATTATAAATCGGAAATATGATTCTATCACGAAAACGGTTATAAACATCACCCTTTTCTGTCTTTACCAGCAAACCAAGTTCATACAATGATTTTTCAAAATTTTCAATATCTTTATGCTCCTCTATTGTTCTTTCTAAAAAACGAAAATCGGAAGGTGCATAACCTATTTTAAATTTACGAATACTTTCATCCGTTATTCCCCGGGAGCGAATGTATTGAATACTATCTAAATGATTTACTTGCGCACTATACAGTTTTTGAATAATTTCTGATACCACAAAAAGAGGTTCTTTAAGATCCGATTTTTTTTTATTTGTTTCTGATTTAAATCCAGTTAAAGCTATTCCAGAGTAGTCCGAAAGAATTTTTAAAGCCTGGGGAAAATCTACGTTTTCATATAATTGCACAAAGGTAATCAGGTTTCCACCTTTTCCACAACCAAAACACTTGAATATTCCTTTTTCAGGAGAAACACTCAATGAAGCACTTTTCTCGGAGTGAAACGGGCATTTGGCCCAGAGGTTGTTACCTTTTCTTTTTAGTGGAATAAATCTTTGAATATAGGATTCAATAGATATTGCCTGCAACAAACGTTCAGGGTCGGTTGCCATTTCTGGATTTATTTAAAAATGGATTAAGGAGGTCAAATAGATAATTATTCTCCAAAAAGAACTTTTTTACGCATTCTTTTGCGAATTGCAGTATCAAGTGCTCTTTTTTTAATTACGCTTGGTTTTTCGTAGAATTCTCTTTTTTTCAATTCTGTCAAGGTACCTGCATTGGTCACTTCACGTTTAAATCTCTTCAATGCTATTTCTATAGGTTCATCTTCACGGACTCGGGTACCATTATTAAAATACTCATAGACGTTTATTTCCCGTTTTTCACGGTTATAATCCCGATTTGAGTCTCTGTCTCTACCGGAATCTCGATTATCTCTGTTTTCTCGATTATAGTCTTTATTGTATTCTCTGGTGTGTTCTTTTTTTTCCATTTCCCTTACCTGAAGACACAACCCTTTCTTATAGACATGATGTCAATATTTTTTGAAAAAATGCTATAACAAATGCTTGATATTTCTATCTGTCTGATTTTCAAATTCGATAGTAAGCTTTCTGTCGGAATTTCTGTGCTTTTCGTGCAGCTATCAGCTTCGGATGTTTTACTCGGAAACTGTGACCTTCTTTTAAATTTAGCCAAATGCATTGACGTGTAATCGCATATTTTGGTGTCCTTTACGGCTTTCTTCTACAAAACCATCTTGAAAAAAACTTTTTATATCAAAGAATTTTCCCAAAAAGTGTAGAATGTCTTTACGAATTACATAAATCAGAGATAAAAAGGTTTTGACATTCTAATTAGTCTATATTTTACTACCTAACATAGATAATTAGGTTCATTTTTATGGACAAATAATATCTAAAAATTAAGTATGACAAAAAAAACTGGCAAGATATCATTTTTAAAAGGAGATTATGTAGTATATCCAATGCATGGCGTTGGTACTATTGTAGAGATCACCAC
>Ga0224495_10000623_pt1 | contig 27255 bp, 26 predicted proteins | sample SF_Jul11_sed_USG_FD_168128 | JGI IMG/M metagenome (GOLD analysis project Ga0224495, IMG submission 168128) | Sediment microbial communities from San Francisco Bay, California, United States - SF_Jul11_sed_USGS_4_1 | ecosystem: Environmental > Aquatic > Marine > Sediment | place: USA: California...
GGTAGAATAATACTTCATCACAAGTTTGTCAGGGGCAGGGTCTTCATACTGAAATCGTGGAAGATGTACGTCAGGATACAATTTCTTTACCTCAACATGAATGATCTGGTCAACGGAAGACAGAAGCGATTTAGCTGTCATGCCTGCTTTGAAAAAATTTCCATAATCCTTATGGTACTTCGATGCAACAAATTCGCCAAAAGCATAAACAACTTTTTCCATGGGGAGATTCAGCCGATTGCTTCCGGCAGTAACCAGCGCAAAAAGATCTTCATCCGGATAGTTTCCAGGACTTACAAAAACCCCATTTTCTGTTTTAAGGGGTGTAGATTCAAGAAGAGAATCCCAAGCCTCAATGCCAGCGTTTTGTATAACAAACTCTTCCAAATACGTAAAGATTATCCCTTTCATTAAACTTTTCTCCTGTTAGTTTGTATTTTATTGTATTTTTATAGCATAGAAAAACTCGTTTGTCTTCCCAGCGGATCAGCGGAGAAGAATTTTTCGTAAAAATAATATTTTTTTATAGGTGATCTGATATTTCTGATATTATAACAGTCCAGTCAGGGTAAACTGTTTAAATGAATGATATCTATTACTATTTTGCTGTGATCTACATAGCGATGGCTATAGCGCAGGTTTACTCTTTCCTCATATATGGCAAAGTCACAGCGTTGCTTTTATCAATTTTTATTACGAATCTTTCTTTTACGCATTTTTACATGGGGTTATTTTATACACGGAAACTGTTGAATTATCCTGAAGTATTAGGGATTTATCCTTTTATGATTTCTATAACTTTAGCATGCGGTATGATATGGTTTTATCACATAATGAATGAGCAAAATCTGTCCTTTTATATGCTTGAGTTGTTGCCTTCCCTGACAATTCTGCTAACATCCATACCTACGCTGATACTTTCAGCAGACGAAAAGCTTGTTCTTGCCGAAAAAGCCTTCTGGTTAAAAGACCCCCTGGTAATGGATGGGAAAATTCCAAGGTGGATTTTATTCGTATATTTTATCTTCATTATTTACAATCTACAAAAAAAAATTTCAATGAAGATCAATATTCGCAAGGTATATGCGGAATTCAAGTTGAATGGATATAGATTCAACACTATAATTGCCATTTACGCAGGACTGATCATTACATTGCTTTTTTCAGCCATACACATGCTGATAACGATAATGTCAAAAAGAGTTCAATCTGACGCATTTTATTTGTTTCTGCCAGGCACATGGTTCATTTTGACTATTTTTATGCAGATTTTCGAAAATTTATCATCTTTAAAAGTTTTTAATAAAAAATATGGAAAAGAGCCCGTCGGATACTCCAAAAGCCAGTTAAATAAAATTGACATCGCTTCTCTGGAAATCCGCCTTGAATCATTGATGCAGGAAAAAAAACTCTACCGTAATGAAAATTTGACACTTCAAAAACTTGCCAGACATCTTGATCTTTCAACTCAACAACTCTCTGAATATTTAAACGTGACAAAGCAAACAGGGTATCGGGAATACATTAGCCAGTACCGGATCGAAGAAGCGAAAAAAATATTATTGGAAAAACCAGAAATGAACGCTTCCCTTGTCGGTTTTGAAGTAGGCTTTCCATCAGTTTCAGGATTTTATAAAATATTCAAAAAGAAAGTCGGGATAAGCCCCGCAGATTTTCGGAAATCGATACAACCCGGTTGATATTCCACAATAGCGTATAATCTGAATTATAAGAACAGATCTGTGACATTTCATACAATACTGTTTAAATGAATTTTAAATATTATATTCTTACTTAAGTCAATATGGATGGCATACGCAAGTCATACCACGATCTACGGTCATGAAGAAAAATCGTTATCAATGTCCTATGTAGATCGACTGCCATTTCTGATAACCACTTCTTTGCGTTCAGCAGTAATGCGTCGGGGTTGATGCAGGCTCAATTGTGCGGAACAGGCGCGACTGTTCCGCACAATTAGCCGAAATCAAGGGGCAAACTTGCCCCTTCCAAAAAGAAATTGGCTTGATTTTTGTGCTGTAGACCGGATGTCCGTTCCCTGCAAATTCTTCTCCGGCGGTTGCAAGGCATCAGACAAATTTATTCTTGACGCTGTATTCAAATTTCTGAATTTTACCATATGGCACACAAGAAAGGCGGCGGTTCGTCGAAAAACGGTAGAGATTCTAATTCCCAGAGACTGGGTATAAAGGCATTTGGGGGCGAACTGGTAACTGCGGGTTCCATTCTGGTACGGCAGCGGGGAACATTTTTTGCGCCAGGTAAAAATGTGATGCGAGCCAAAGACGACTCTTTATTTACCGTGATTGACGGTAATGTAAAATTTGAATGGGTCAATAAACAAAAAAAACGAATATCCGTTTACCCTGTTCAATAAAACCTCAAAATTATTGCAAAAATTTGTTGATGAAATCAGTATCCGCGTAAAATCCGGCGATGGCGGGCCGGGCAGCGTTTCGTTCAGACGCGAAAAATACATTGAAAAAGGCGGGCCTGATGGGGGCGATGGTGGAGCAGGCGGCAATGTGTATATTCAGGCCGATCCACGTATCATTAACCTTGCTCATTTAAAAACCAGCCGATTATATAAAGCCGGCAGCGGTCATGCCGGGGCGGGACGCAAAAAAACAGGCCATGATGGCGAACACATCTACATAAACATTCCTCCCGGCACAGTACTTCTTACGGAATATGATGAAATTCTTTACGATTTTATAGACGACCAGCCATACCTGCTGGCCTCCGGCGGACGAGGGGGAAAGGGCAATGCTTTTTTTAAAACCTCCACGATGCAGACTCCGCGATTTGCCCAGCCCGGCGAAACCAGCGAAGAATTTATCATAAAATTATCGTTAAAAATTATTGCGGACGTTGGACTCGTTGGTCTGCCAAATTCCGGCAAATCGACCTTGCTTCAGGCGCTTACCCACGCGAATCCAAAAATTGGAAATTATCCATTTACCACATTATCTCCCAATCTGGGTACGTTGGAAATTAACGCCATTAAAAAATGTGTTGTGGCCGATATTCCCGGAATTATTGAGGGCGCATCGATGGGGCACGGCTTGGGTCTTTCTTTTTTGAAGCATATTGAGCGCGTTCGCGTTTTGGTTTTTGTTCTGGATATCACAACCGCGCATGTTGATGACGAATTAAATATTTTACGCAAAGAGCTGGATACCTACAATCCGGTTTTAAATCAGCGTCCTTTTATTCTGGTTTTTAACAAGATTGATTTAATTGAAGATAATTTTTTACAGGAATGGCTGGATTCATTTCATAAACAAGGCCTGAATCCGTTTCCCTTATCTGCCCGCGACAATATTCACGTCGACGATTTGATACGGGAAATAGAAAAATTTATACCGTAAAAACGCCAATAAAGCGGCTTGTTTTTCCCTATAAGAAATAATTTTTCCAGCCCATGTTTCTATGGCGCAAGACCCCATTTGACCTGAAAAGCCCCGATGGGTTTTGGAGAAGACTATTAGATGGATAAAATAATTTCATAAAATTTTCTATAGCGAGCCTCGAATTGGGCATTTATTTCTTTACTGGGAAAAAATGTCCTGACCGGACTTTTTAGCCAGCCTTCCGGCATATTGGCGGCAAGAAAGGCAATTCCTCTTGAGGTAGCCTCCGTTTGCGCCGATCGTGTTAGCGTTATGCTGAATAAATCTGACAGTTTTTGGCAAAGCGCATCGGATTGAGATAATCCTCCGGAAACTCTTGATCGTTCGATTTTCTGGCCGGTTTTTTGGATTTCCTCAAGATTCATCTTGAGTAAAAAACAATACTTTCCGCAACAGCAGCTAACGCCTCCTCCGGAGTTTTGGGTTCATCCAGCCAGTACGGTTCCGGGCCGGATTTCCACAACGGCGATCCAAGCCCGCCGACAGTATTAATGAACAATATCGGCGTTTTACTGGATTTGATAGCGCTATCCAGATCTATATTTTCCTGGATTTTTTCCTTTGCCCAGTTGATTGCGGTGGCAGCCCCGTTGACGGTTCCTTCCAGCGTATAATACATTTTGTGATGGTCGGTACATGAAATTCCCGATAAAAGTTTTTCATGGGGAATAAAGGATTCTGTGGGTTTCAAAATAAAGGCGCCGCTGCCAATGTTTATAATGGCCATATCTTCGCCGGGAATACCTTCCGAAAAAACAGCCGCGTTTTGATCCCCGCTGACAGCCTTGACGGGAATACCTGCCCAGTTGCCGTAATCTGCCAGAACGGGCTTGCATTTTGGCAAAAGCTTTTTGTCGATGCCAAAAAGCCTCAGCAAATCCTCATCCCATTCTCCGGTTTCCATATTCCAAAGCAAGGTTCGTGAAGCGTTTGCGTGATCGACCTGAAAAGGCTGGCCGTCAAGCAGGTTGTACATTAAAAAGGAAACCAGCGGGCCAAGACGAAGATTGTTGACGGCAACAGCTTTTTGAACTTCCACATTGTGTTTTAAAAGCCAATGAAATTTGCTGGCGCCGTAATGCGGCGAAAGAGGGAGGCCTGTTTTCCTGCGAACAACAGATTCAATATCCGGGTTCAGCAATTTTATGTTTTGTATTTCATTCCGGGTTCTTCGATCCTGCCAGCTTATGACAGGCGAAAGCGCATTGCCGGCCTTATTCCAGGCGATCAAACTGGATCGTTGCGTGGCTATTCCGATTCCCTGAATATTTACTTTTTCCGGATTATTTTTCAGAATTTTCTGGAAAACTGTTTTTACAGAAACCAGTATTTCATCCGGATCCTGTTCAATTTCTGTTTCGCTGATCCGGTTTAATGCAATTTCTTTTTCCACCGATTCCAGCGCATTGCCGGAAAGGTCATAAAGAGTTGCCCGGCTCGCATGAGTACCCTGATCGATTGCCAGAATTCCAGGAATCAATTTGCCTGGATATTGCCTTTTTTTTATCTCAGGCAACGCTGTAATAGCAATTTTTGGGCGAAATTACTTTTCCTTCTTTTTTCAGATTGTTGATGGCCTTGCTTACTACCTTGCTGTCAAGATTCAGGGCTTTTGCCAGCTCCCCAGACTTGACAGGTTCCTTGATTTTTTTCATTGCATCGAATACTTTTTTTTCTTCTGAAGTCATGGAATTCTCCTTTCCAAAGAAACAAAACAAGGCATAAATCCACCGTAAATAAAAAAATATGTATAATATGTATAATATGGCGGTTAGGCTGGAACTCGAAATTCATACTGTTTGATGATAAAAGGATGCAGTATTATGATGATAGACTTATCTGATGATAAAAATTCCGTTTCGCAAATCGGAAGTAGACGTATCACCTTTGCAAGAAACCAAAAACAGTATAACAAAAAACAGCAGCAAAACTGAGACTGCCGTCCACAACACAAACCACCATCGTCTGGCCTGCTTTCTCAAGCGTTCAGCATCTGGATTTCTTATCAAATCTTTTATTGTTTTTTCCACTTTTCTATCCTCAATTTAATTTTATTTTTCACAGGAGCGCCGGCGCAACCATAATGGCGCATCCAACCGTCCGGCGCTGGAACCGCCGAAATATCATTACGGGGAGCGGTCGCGACCGTTCTCCTGCGGCAAAAATCGACAGGCGCTTTTCGCTACCCTGCTTATTGACTTAAAACCCTTTAAAATTTTCCGCTTAATTCTCCAACATACTTTTTGTCTTCTATCATTATATGGTCCATAATCCAGATTTTGATGTAGTCAATAATATAAGAAAGCGATGAAATATCCCCTTTCATATAATCCAGCTTGGCTCTTTCCAGATTGTTGCAAAAAATATCGTTTTCAAAGCAGCGTCTTTCCAGCCCTGGATAGTTACATTCCTGCATAACCATTTCCTCATGTTCAAAATGGTAGACAAAGTAATGGATCAGCCCAATAAATACCGTTGCAACGGCATTTTTGTCCTGAGTCATTTCATGAATTTCAATGAGCTTATTGATGTAATCCATCAGAAATTCATGCTGCTTGTCTATTTTTTCAATTCCCAATTTGTAGTTCTCGTTCCATTCGATCATATTTTCTCCTTACCATTGAATTGTTTTGTCGTTATGCGATTGCGCATAACATTTGATTGTTTATACACCATAAAAAGGGCTTTGTCTACCGGAGTTATAATTCAGTAACACTTTTTTATGATTTTTTCAGGCTTTTTAGCCACTCATCGGGACTCATCCCTGTTTCTTTTTTAAAGGCTTGATAAAAGGGGTTATAGGAAGCAAAACCAGACTGGTTTGCGACATTCTTGACAGAGAGGCAATTGCCTGTCTTCAAAAGCGCTTTGGCATGTTCAACGCGGTAATGATTGATAAAATCCTGGTACCGTTTCCCATGATGGGTATTCAAATACTTCGATATCTGGTGTAACGTCAGGTTCAATTGGCTGGCAAATTCATGGAGAGAGAGGTTTTCTTGCAGATAGACTTTTTCTTTTTCCATCAATTTTGCGATATTTTTCTTTATCGAGGCAATGTCCATGTCTTTCAAATATTTGTTGTCTATCTCCAGGTCATCCGACAAAAAAACACCGGCTTTTAACAGTACGGGAAAATACAGCAATATAAAAACAAGCGACAGGAACACAAATCCCAGCAAAATAAATCCATTTCGGGTAATGATATTATTGGCGGCATATACCCCGAAGGCAGAAACCTTTAATGAGGCAACCATACTAACAAACCAGATAAAGTAATATGTGTACACAACAGGTTTTTTACCCCGGTTCGGGAATTTTTTTCTTGCCGCTCTGTTTTTTTTGTACAACAAAATACCAATGGCAAAGTAATAAATGTTCATGTAAATAGCCAGAAGATAAAAATTCATTATGCCTTTCAGGTTTCCGGAGTACTCATTGGGGTAATTTGCGGTGACGATATTGTATTTTTCATCCATCGGGAGCGTCCAAACGGGAATGGCGGTAATAAATCGAATTGCAAAAGGAAGAAAATGCAGAAAATGTTTTTTTTGAAATAAAAACGATTTATTGGTTAAATACCGCATTAGAATATATACTGCCGGAAACGTCAACCACGGTAAGGGTATGCTCAGGCCAATCCAGCGGGGATACTGTACAATAAGGCCGCTGTAATAAAAAAATTCATAAAAACCGCTAATACCCAGAGAAAAAATCGCAACAAAGGCAATATATCTCCATGAATTCTTAAGGAAAAAAAGTATAATAAAGGCAGAAATAGCAAGAAGGGAACTTTCTATGCAGATAATGGTATTAAAAATCAATGAGCCTCTCCTGACAGGCTGAAATTCGTAGTCTGCTTTTCATATACAGGAACTGGTTTGATCAAACCTGAAAATTCCCTTTTCCATTGCGTGGGCGTTATGCCTGTGTGCTTTTTAAATGCGCATTGAAACGTACTTTGACATGCAAACCCTGATTCATAGGCTATGCGTGCAACACTAAAATCCAGCGTATCATTCCACATGATACCAATGGCATGGAATATTCTGTAAGAATTAATGAAATCCTGAAAACGGTTCCCCCTGAATTGATTCAGTACAAAGGATAACTGGTGTACGGAAATGCCCAGTTCTTTGGCGAATTTTTTTGCTGTAATACTGTCGTCTAAATATATTTTTTTCTGCTCAATCAACCGTGTGATGTTGTCATCTATTCTCTGATGCAAGGCAGCGTCACGGCAGCTCATTTTACTGGATGATTTATTATTAAAAAATACGCCGGTAAAATTTAAATTCAGCGCTTTGTCGGGAGCATAAATAAATGTATAGAGAAGAAACATGCAAAGCAATAAAAAAGGGATCGCGTATAACACAGTAAAAAACGGGCTTCCGCTGTTGCAGTAAATAAACAGGTAGAAATAAATCGGAATAAAAAGTATTGTCGAGTAAAGATTTAATTTATAGGAAAAATTATTTTTGGATATGATGGCAATGTATTTATCCCCAAAACTACCGGGTTTTTGCATGAGTTGCCAGGCAATCAGAATTAGATAAAAAATCAAAAATATAACTATCGCGAGATAGTTGCCGGTACCGGGAATATCATCCGGATAAAATTTCCCAAGATTTTCATGAACACAGGCTATTTTTTCCTCTCTGTCAAAAAGAAAAAACGGAATCATGGTAGCATACCGGATTATGGCAGGGATCAAATGTCCCAGATGAAAAAGTCTGATCTGAAAATTTTCCTGTATCACTTCTTTTATGGTAAAATAAAAAACAGGTAAAAGAATATATGGAATTACAATACTATATCCATAAAGATCGGGGTATTTGAAAATAATATTTGTGTAGTAAATCGGATAGTAGGCGGTATGAATACTCAGCAACAAAAAGCAAAACGCAAAAATATTTTCTTTTCTGTTTTTTACAGACAAAAGAACCGCTACCGCCAACACCATAAGAACGGGCGTCAGGAAAAGAACAGAAAATTTTAGTAAAACATTTCCCATAACTGCAATCATTTCAATCGAACAAGAGACTATAATGGAAATTCCATATCGTGTCAATAAAATATTCGCTCTTTCACTCTTTCAGGTGGTTCGAAGAGGTTGCGCATAAACTCAAAATTCATGCACCATCAAGAGATAATTTTGCATTTTTGGCGCACTCCGCGCGCAAAAACGTCTATTCTTGCCAATGATGGGGTTGATTATTGAGTTCCAGCCCAGGCTCAAAAGCCTCGCCCTGAACGGCTAAATCATTTACAGCATCTCTTTACGCCAAATTATGTCTCTTGTCAAATGAGTGAAAATCTGCAAGGGTTATTAGACTTCAGGCGCAGCTATGAAACGCCAGAGCGGCCTTCGGAAAAGTCAGGCTGGGTTTTTCACAATGGCAGGGTTTCCCGGAAAAAAGAAGCGCAGCGTTCGGATGCGTCGGGTCTTATACATCTTTTATCCGGAATTTTACCCGACGGGTACAATTGCAGCGGGGATTTGGATAAATCCCTGATAAAAGCCTACCATGACTTCTGGGAGGTTCTAATGGAGCACCACTCCAACCCGCTCAGCTCGCTTGTGCTTTCCAAGACCATGCTTTTGCCGCACCAGGTGCAGGCGGCAGTTCAGGTTGTGGAATCGCTGCAGCCGCGCGTGCTGATTGCCGATGAGGTGGGGCTTGGTAAAACCATTGAAACCGGTTTAATTATTAAAGAGCTAATATTAAAATACAATTACAACAAGGTATTGATTGCCGTGCCGGCTCCGCTGATGTTCCAGTGGAAGGCCGAGCTTGGTGAAAAGTTTAACGAAGAATTTACGATTATCGACGGCCAGGTTTTGCGTAAAAATCCGGATATTCTGGATCAGGAGAACAAGGTCATTGTTTCTATTGATCTTTTAAAAATGCCCGTATACTGGGACCGGTTCATTAAAAAATCTTTTGATACGGTAATCTTTGACGAAGCCCATCGATTGCGCAAGGATAGTTTCAAGGCAACAAGGGCGTATCAGTTTGCCGAAAAAATTTCTTCAACATGTCGGGCGCTGATTTTGCTTTCGGCAACTCCGTTTCGGGGAAAAATTGAAGAGATCTATTATTTAATACAATTAATTGACCCCGACATTCTTGGGCCATTTCACTCTTTTTATGCGGATTATTCGGAAACCGGAGGCGGTAATCTTCGGGACAGGCTGGCTCCGGTGGTGATTCGCAGAAGGAAAAGCGAGGTGGGCGGTTTTACGCGCAGGTTCGCCCGAACCGTGCGTTTTCATCTGGATGCTCTGGAGCGATCTTTTTACGACTCCGTAACGGACTATGTAAAAAAAGAATACAATCGCGCCATCAAATCTAACCAAAATGTCAAGGCCTTTGTGATGGTTATTTTTCAAAAACTCCTGGATTCATCATCGTATGCCCTGTTGCGGGCGCTTGAAAAACGCAAAGACCGCCTCGAGCAAATGTATTATCGAATGAAACAGGAAAAAAAATCCGGCCTCGATATTTTTGAAAACGAAGATATTGCGGATATTATGGAGGAGTATCCTGAAATGGAAGACACGGCTTCGGATGAAATTTTTAATCCGGAAGAAGTGCGGCAGGAAATATTTGCTCTTACAAGATTAATCGCGCTGGGAAAAAAAATTGAAATCGACATGAAACTGAAAATTTTATTGCGAACCATCAACAGCATGAAAAAGGAAGGGCATAAAAAAATTATCATTTTTACGCAGTTTGTAAATACAATGAATTATATTGCCAATCACCTTTCTGCCAGCCTTTCGGTGACGGTTTTTCATGGAGGTCTTTCAGCGCGGGACAAGGAAAATGCCATAGCAGAGTTTTTTGCAAAAACGGAAATTCTGATTTGCACCGAGGCCGGCGGCGAAGGTCGCAACCTGCAGGCTGCCACGGCTCTGATCAATTATGATTTGCCGTGGAGTCCGCTGAAAATTGAACAAAGAATCGGGCGCATACATCGCTTTGGCCAGAAAAGCGACGTTTATATAATTAACTTTGCAACCAAGGATACCATAGCGGAAAAAATCCTGGAAATTATTGAAAGGAAAATCAAACTTTTTGAAGACGCCTTTGGAGAATCGGATGTACTTCTGGGAACCGCCGAGGATGACCGGAGCTTTGAAAAAAACATCGCCAATCTTTTGCGGGAAAAAAAAACCGTTCTGGAAATCGAGGAAGAAATTGAAAAAAGCACAATCATTGCCAAAAAAAATGTAAAAAAAATAGATACATTGCTCACCACCGAGGTTCTGGATTTTAACATGTCGGCTTTTAGCAAGGCTCTAAAGAAAAAGGAAATGATAAAGGAGCATGAAAAAAAGCTGCAAAAGATCGTGACTGGATCTCGCATCCCGAAAGAAGATTTATTTATGCAAAATAAAGACTTGTTTACTTTTTGGCGCGGCAATGAAATGAAAACGGGTTCTTTTAATCTTGAGATCTCGGAAAATGCAGGCAACGTGGATTATCTTACCATTGGACATGGGCTGATTGACAAAGTACTGAATCGTCTTTCAAGCACGGTTGAAAAAAATATAGCGTATTGCGCGCAATCGGCTGAGTCGGGTGTGCTGGTTTTTCTTCAGGCGCACATTCATCTGGATCGCGTGTACAATCGTTTTTATACGGTTTATTTAGACAAGAAAAACAATGAGGTTTATTTTGATTTTCCTCCACAAAACGGAAAAGATATGCTTATCGAAAAGAATATATCTTTTGAAGAAATTAATAATGATTTGAATACCATTATTGCTGCAGTACAGGAAAAAATTCTGAACGACGTGGAAAAAATTCAAAGAAAACTTTATTTTGGCGTCAACTACTGGAAAAAAAATCTGGAAACTTCGCATATCTACAAAGAACAGGAATTGCTTGAAAGACTGGAAATTCAAAAAGGCAAGGCAAAATGGTATGGAGAGGACAAAATGATCGGCGCAATTTCCAGAACCATCAATCAGCAGAAAGATGAAAAACGGCGCTGGAAAGAGCGCATTTCGCGACTTGAAAAAAATCTGGAGAAAAAAGTAGATTTAAATATTCGCCACTTGCTGCTATATGGAAATTTTAATTCATAATAGGGGGCAAAAATGGCGCAAGGCGCCATTGCCGCATGGAATTGTAAATTGCCTGCCCCCTGCCTGCAAAACCGGCGCGCCGGGTTTTTCCGGCACCCCCGGCGTTTTGCATAAAATAAGACAACATTCTGATTTTTTTTGGTCTCCCGCTTTTTGGAGAAAAAAATAATTTGTCGGTATGTCCGAAATTCGGCAATTTACCATATGAGCATAAAAGAAATTGCCGGTGAACAAGGTCAGGAAAATAATTTTCTTCTTGAAAGCCTTGAAATGTCGGAAAAAAAGTCAAGTCCGGCGCCCGGAAAAATATCATACGAACCCCAAACCATGCTTTCTTTTGAAGAAGTAAAAAAACTTGATGAGAAATATATTTTAGACACATACTCCAGAATGCCGGTTTGTTTTGCCTATGGTTCGGGCGAGTTTTTATACGATGAAAAGGGAACCGAATACATAGACTTTTTAAGCGGTATTGCGGTTACGGCTCTTGGTCATGCTCATGCGGATCTTGTGGAAACCCTGCTTCACCAGGCAGATTTGATCTGGCACAGTTCCAATTTATTTTACAATCAACAGCAGGCGCTTCTGGCAAGGGCTCTCATTGAAATCAGTTTTCCTGGCAAGGTTTTTTTTGCCAATTCCGGCGCTGAAGCAAATGAGGCGGCAATTAAATTTATCAGATCTTATGGTCTTGAAAAAAATAAAAGTAAAATTATTGCCCTGAAAAATGGATTTCATGGAAGAACCTTTGGAGCCATGTCTGTTACAGGGCAAAAAAAAATTCACGACGGATTCGGCCCCCTCCTGGAAAACATAACCTTTATTGAACCAAACGACATTAAATCTTTGGAGGCGGCCTTAAGCGACGATACAGCCGGCTTGATCATGGAGCCTGTTTTGGGTGAGGGCGGCATAATACCCTTAACCCGCGAATTTTTACAAAAAAGCCGTGAACTATGCTACAAGCACAAAGCCCTGTTAGTGTTTGACGAAATTCAAACGGGAATGGGCAGAACGGGAAACTATTTTGCCTGGCAGGAATTTAATATCGCGCCGGATGTAATGACCCTTGCCAAAGGGCTTGGTGGAGGTTTTCCCATCGGCGCCATGGTCGTGGCCGAAAAATACAAGGATGTCTTTCATTCAGGTATGCACGGGTCTACTTTTGGCGGAAATCACCTTGCGGCAGCCATAGGTTACGAAGTAATACGTCTGATTGAATACCACAAGATACTGGAAAATGTCCGCACAATGGGTTCTCATTTAATGGAAAAACTCTGGACGTTAAAAGATAAATATCCCGATAAAGTAGTTGAAGTCAGGGGAAAGGGACTCCTGGTTGGGCTTGTTTTAAAAGAAGGCATTCAAGCTCGCCCATTGGTTCAAAAAGCGCTCGAAAAACACCTTGTCATTGGTCGCGCAGCCGAAAATGTACTGCGATTTGCCCCTCCATTGATATTGCGGGAAAAAACAATGGACAAAGCCTTTACTAAAATTGAGGAATTGGTAAAAGAAATATAAAAATAAGTCAAAAAAAAAATTATTATACCGAATATCTATGTAGTGGATCTTACAATAAAAATCTGGCAAAAAGAAAGTGAATTTGTGGCGGGTTGCCCTGAACTTGATATCTATACCTACGGTTTGGACAGGCAACAGGCTCGCGAAAGATTGATCAAGGTAATATTATTTTATGCAGATACCGCTACCGACATGGGTTATAAAATTGATCAGGGCGAGCTAATTGGACGCCTGAATATTCCTTTTACCTGGCGCTCGGAAAGTTATATTAATTAACAAATCAAGTTGAGATTCCCTCTCCTCCGATAATAATGTACAGGCCATCTGAATAAATTTATATGGTCAATTTTAAAAAATTTTGTTATAATAGCTATGAAGTATTCGCATTTAGAAGGTGTTCGCTTCGTGCTGTTCTTGAAATGCCAATGATCCATCAAATATTTTCCAAATACAAATTCGATCGCATATTTTCAGGAGGGAACTGTGGAGCTTGAACAATTACCGGAGATTCAAAGAATCGTAAATATTGGCAAGGCCAATGGCGAAGTTACTTACGACGAGATAAATGACATCCTCCCGGAAAAACTGATTAACTCTGACAAAATAGACGATGTTTTTATATTATTAAACCAGTATGGAATTGAGATCGTAGAAGAATACGACAAGAAAACTCTTAAGCAAAACGGGAAACCAGTTGAACCAAAATCAGGCATGACCTCGATACTTGGCGAAAAAAAAGTACCCCGAATTTTATATGAAAAATTAAAAGCTTTGGGATATGAGATTTCTGACGAAGAAGGAAAAAATACCACAGTACAGGATTTGGCCATTGTAATGATGAAAAAAGGCTATAGCCTGGACATCCTTACACAACTTTTAAACAAACCTGAATTTCGTCCCGATCTCAAGATAAAGAAGAAATCCTCTGGTTCTTCGTCAACCGCCGAACCCGATGATCCAATGCGGCTTTACCTCAAGGAAATTGGAAAAATATCGCTCATATCTGCAGACAAAGAAGTAGAGCTTGCCAAGCGCATTGAGGCGGGCGAAAATATAATTGAAGAAGCTGTACAGCGATCCTCTTTGCTTAGAAATTCCTTTTTGCGCTATTTTTCCAAAATTCAAAACAAAACCATGCGTATTACCGATATTTGCAGGGCGTCAAAAACCTACTACATTTCCCAGACAGAACAAAACGAACTCAGGGACTTGTTTATTAAAGAAATGTTGCCCGTTATTGACATCGACAAAAAAATACAAAGCTTAAAATCAAAATTAAAAAGATATACCCATAAAAGCAAGAAACATCAGGAAATCTGGGCAGAAATCCTGAAACTGGAAGATACCGCATCGAATAATGTTTTAAGAATTGGAATTTCCCAGAAAGAGCTAATGAAACATGTAAATAAAATTAAAAGCATGGTATTTCGAATCAAGGAAATCAAAAGACATTTTTTAAGGTTAAAAGAAAAATATGGGTACGACGTCAAGGCAATCAAGGGGTACAATCGTTATATTGAAAAAAATGAAGATCTTCATATCGTAGAAAAAGATCTTGGCTGTTCCATTGAAGATGTTAAGGATATCATAAAAGATATTCGCAATAATGAGCGCAAGTTAAGAAGAATGGAGCAGGAAGCCGGTTCGCCCACTCTCATTATTTTGTCCTGGGGCGAAAAAATATCCCGCGGTCAGCGGGAAATTGAGATGGCCAAAAAAGAACTTATTAATGCCAACCTGAGACTCGTGGTTTCCATTGCCAAACGATTTGCAAATCGGGGAATGCACTTTTATGATTTAATTCAGGAAGGCAATATCGGGTTAATGCGCGCCGTAGAAAAATTTGAGTATAAAAAAGGGTATAAATTTTCCACGTACGCCACATGGTGGATACGACAGGCAATTACAAGAGCCATATCGGAACAGGCCAGAACCATCCGGATACCCAGCCACATGATTGAGCAAATCAACAAGGTAAACCGGGAAATCAGGATATTTCTTCAGGAAACCGGCCGCGAGCCAAACGATGATGAAATTGCCGAACGCCTTGGCTGGCCTGCTGTCAAGGTAAAGCAGGTTAAGAATGTCGCCAAGGATCCTGTATCCCTGGAAACGCCCGTTGGAGAAGACGAAGATTCTGAACTGGGCGATTTTATTGAAGATAAAAAGGCCGAAAGTCCCATGGCGGCAACAGCTCAGAGTATTTTGGCGGAGCAAATTCAACAGGTACTGGCGACTTTGCCAGCGCGTGAACAAAAGGTTATTCGAATGCGTTTTGGCCTGGATGATGGTTATACTCATACTCTCGAAGAAGTTGGATATGTTTTCAAGGTTACGCGAGAGCGAATTCGTCAGATTGAGGCAAAAGCGCTTAGACGATTGCGGGCGCCCACAAGAATGCGTAAATTGAAGGATTTTTTAGATCAGTCCTGATTTGAGAATTCCGAACCAAGCTCTTATTCTTTTTCAAGCACAAGATGAAGATATATACGCCCAAGATATTTTTTTTTATCGTCATCCCGTAAAAAAAATATAATGGCGTATTTTCTATAACTTTCCTGCGGAAGAGGAATTAACTTGTGATTCAGATTGCGGGGTTCCTGCATTTCTATATTTGCAATGTCTGCCAACTCCAGAGAAAATTCATCGGACAGTTTTTTTACAAAGGAATTCATTGCAGTCTCGACCATTTCTTTTTGAGGATCGTTCATTTCCAGGTTGTGCACAATATATGGCAACAAAAGGAGCCGGGTATATCCATCCATGGCAAAAAATAATTCCCCTGACACTTTTCCCGAGAATGGAATTCCGGAGCACACCTCATAACACAAACCTTCATTAACGTTCATGCCGTGAGCTTCCCGCACAGCAGTAATTTTCAACCAGTCAATACTGATTTCTACAAACGACGATGAAATGGTCAGAATAATGCGTTCGTCGAGTTCAGGATTCATATGGCAACTGGATTTTTATTGTCTGAAAATTCGCCCATATTGAAATCCGGCGAAAATGGGGAAAAAGTACTGTTTATGAGCAAATAATCCAGCTTTTGCATAAATGTGTCGGCATCTTCAAAAGAACTGGGTTTTAAAAAAAACCCTCCGGTTACATGAACCAGCGCTTTGAAGGATGTTTGTGTCGTTTTTTTAATTATATCGGGAATATTTTCGAGTTGGGGCAAATTATTTTTTGCTGAACCATGATCTCCGGTTTCATATAAAAATGCAAACTTTGTTCTTTCAAGGCGGACACTCATGGAAGGTTTTAAATGTGACTTGGCGAGGTTCGAAACAACATCCTGTGACCAGTTGCGAACACTTTCCGGACTAACTCTGTTTAAATGCGAAATTTCAAAGACAACTACCGCAAAACTGGCAGCATGGCTTATTTTCTCCCTGAGGAGAAAATAAAAATAGGGATAATTGTAATAATCTGTTTCAGGATCGGCAACTGCCCGGTCATATATTCTTTGCATGAACAGGGAATGGGCATATCTTGATGTTAATGAAATCAGTTTTTCGAGAAATTCGGAAGTTAATTGCGAAGCCAGACCTGAGAATTGCAATCTTAAAAGGCCGAACAAAACATTTCGATAATGCAAGGGAATAAACATCAATCGTCCCTCATGCGAAATCAGCGGTTCCCGCCATGTATCTTCTGTCAGGTTTAATATTTCTGACGGTAAATTTTCAATGGCGGCATCGCCTCTGACGGTCAGGTTGCCTGACTTTTCAAAAACATGTTTCCATGCTCCGCCTTCCCTGCTATAAAAAGCAATGTTTCTTGTTGAAAAATTATTTTCAATGGCGTCCATCAATAAAATTATTTTGTTGGATAAGAACCGTTCAGTCTGTATGGCGCCAGACTCCACATTGCCATGATCTTCGGGAATATTATCCATAGCATTGCTTGTGTGTTTCGGTCTTAAAAAAAAGGCTACGCCGGAAATTAGCAAGATAAAAAAGTAAAAAACCGGGACAAGAATAAATCCCGGATTATTTTCCAGAAAAAAGGCGTATATTTCGAAGGGGTTGTTTTGCTTTTTGGCAATAATCCAAATGGAGAATGTCGCGGCAAAGGGCAATCGGAAATATTGATAGTTTTTTAATTCAATAGTTTTATAGCTGCGAATCAGTTTTTCATAATCGGTTCTGGATATTCTCGATGGTTCGAAAAGACTTCCGAGGAGTTTGCCTTTCTGGTTTAGAACGAGAATAGCGCAGGCAGACGGGAAATTATTGAAGACCTGGGGAAGTTTGTCAAATAATTGATGCGTATCGTTATGTCCGACCTCGATTTGGACAATTTTCTTTTGTAGATCTCCGATAGACGTCGATATCTTCTGTTGATAAAAGAGCCATCCGAAAGACAGGCCAAACGCTATCCAGATAAACAGGAAGATACCATTATATATTTTTTTCATTTCCTTAATATTGTCGGAATCCTGGGAAAAACCATGAGTACTGTCTCTGTCCATCGTTAATGTTTTTTGGCCCCATGGGGGCAAAAAATAAACTTACTGGATAAGTCAGCGCTCATGGAAAAAACCAAATACATACCCGCGATTACTTGACAGTAGAATTTGCCTCGAAAACCTATCTGTATGGAAATTTCCCTTGGTAAAAAATGGCTTCAATACCGCGTCCAAAAAAAAATTAACAGTATTTCGCGGAAAATTTTTTACGAGCTCTCAAAAGTTTACGATGAGCCGCTGGAGTTTGGAAATCTTCGCCGATCCTCCGAATGGGGTATTCTCAAAGATGGAAATGTTTACTGGATCATTCTTCTCGATATCGTTCAAGGACGCCCCATCCAGTATATGATTACCTATTCTCTTTCGGATAAAAAATTTTCATGTTTTGCGGCGACGTCCAAAAATAATTTTTCCAGTATTTTTCAGTTTTCCACAACCGATATTAAAGAATTGGAATACCGTCTGCGTGAACTGGCCAATCACATTCCAAGCCTCCGGGAAAGAATATTGCGCGAATTTATTTACAATGAATCGCGAAAATACCCTCGTCGGCGCTGGTATAAACTTTTTATCGGAAAAGATAAAATCAGAGAATACCTGAACAATATTATTGATAATTTGTATAACCAAAAAAAAATTACTTCCAATGAAATGATCCGCCTCCAAACTTATGTTGAAAATCTCGCCTGATTACTGTTTGTTTTGAATTGCTTCCCTTATGCGGCTGTGCTCTTCCTTGTTGAGCGAATAATAAGTCAACAAAATCGCTGCTACAATAAAGGCAGCCAAAGGGAAAAAAGCATATGTAATTCTAATATAGAAAAGCGCACTTTCGGTTTGAATGATGTTGGGTTGAAATCCGCCAACTGATAACATGGCGCCTGTTATCATAGCGGCTACTGCCATGGAAGATTTGTTTACAAATGTAAAAATAGAAAAATACATCCCCTGCGATTTCTTGCCGCTCATAAGCTCTTCGTAATCAACGGCATCTGCCAGAGCTGACGGGTGAATAAATAATATAGACCCTGAGGCGGAGCCGGCAAATATGGAGATTAAATAAAGAGTATTCAGGTCTTCTTTTCCCAGAGTATAGGTAGTAGCAAAGCATATTCCCAGAATAATGTTGGCCATTATCCAGATGGTTTTTTTCTCAAAGCGCTTTAAAAGAAAAATCCATACAGGAACGGTGAAGGACGCGCAAACAATAAAAAGGCCGATGACGAAGTTCCCTGAAGAAGACGCCTGCATAACATATTCGGCAAAATATAAAGTCATCCCGAAAATTATTGCCGCTCCAAGTTGGCCAAAAAAACCGGCGATAAGGATCAAGCGTGCATGAGGATTTCTAAAAACCCCCAAAGTCGATTCAATAAAACTTGTTGATTCAGGCTGATAAGCTCCATTTTCGTTTACAAAAAAGTGCATAGAGAAAATCAAAACAACGGAAACAGCGGCAACGATAAACATAAGCCAGGGCACATTCAAGCGAGCAGATGCCGTATCCGGAATAAGTTGCATAACGCCAACGGCGGCAAAAATTCCAAAATTTTCCGCAATGGCGCGCGCTCCATAAATGCGGTGACGTTCATTGTAATCTGGCGATAGTTCCGCTCCAAGCGAATAATGCGGAACATAAAGAGTGGTAAAAAATGTATAAAAGGCTATCAAGCTCACAGCCATCCACAATACGATAAAACGTTCCGACGGCATCCACAGCAAATAAAAAAATACGCCAAGGGGAATAGCCGAGCCTAAAATCCAGATTTTGCGTCTGCCGAACCGACTGCGGGTATGATCGCTCAGGTAACCAAATATGGGGTCATTTATTGCATCCCATGTTTTGGAAACGAAAAATAAAAGTCCCATTATGGCAGGCGCAATAAAAAGAGCATCGGTTGAGTATTTCATCAGGTAAAGCGCAATGAGCATATTCATGGCGCCGCCCCCTGCCATTGGGAGGCTGTAAAAAATAATGGCTGGTAACGAGATTTTTTTACCGGGTTCAGAATTTTTTACCATATAGCGGGTTATACAAATTTTTGCGAATTGAACTGGAAACCTTTTTTTAAAAAATATTTTACGTTGCATGGCGGAATCGCAGAATCGCAGAATCGCAGAATCAAGGATCCTGGGCATAAAATGGAAAATCAACCCCATCAATGGTAAAAATGAAAAAAAATATTATTTTAATGAATCCAAGTTCCGGCCAAAGCCGGGCGATGCAAAGCAGAAAAATACTCGAAGACGCTCTGAGAAAATATCGGATAAATTATGAGCTGTATGCCAGCGATAGTGAATCTCATTTTCGATTGTTGGCGCATCAACATATAAAAAATGCAAAAACCATGTCATCAGCTGGCGGAGACTCTACGTTTACCATTTTGGTCAATGAAATGATGAAAGCCGGAACAAAAATTCCGCTGGGAATCATCCCCCTTGGATCGTCCGATGATATTGCCAGAGAATTCAATATATACTCCATCGAAGATGCAGTTAGCGCTATTGCTGGAGGAAAAACAATAATGGCAGATATTGGTAAAATTAGCGACCACGAGGGATTTGAGTTTTTCTTTGCTGGACAGGCAAATGTCGGAATTGGAGTTTTTGTAAACCGGTTTGTGGCTAATTATCAAAAAAAAGGAATTTTTTTCCGCAAAAATCAAACCGTTGCCGGCTTACTTGGAATGTCCAAAGCATTTCGGTATAAATTTGTTCCTGCCAGATTTTTCATGGATACCGGAGATATTTCAATGAATGAGGAATTTATTTCCATTTTGTTTTCAAAAATTAAATACTGGGTTACCGGACGGATTTTTTTACCCGAAGCCGGGATAAGCGACGGAAAACTTCATATGCTGTTCATCAAGAAATGCGGATTTTTCAGGTTGCTGAGAATCATGATTCTTGCATCTCAAGGAAAACATATAGATCAAAAAACAGTTCAGTATTTTGCCTGCGAATCGGCTCAAATAGGTTCTGAGCAGCCATTTTTGATTCAGGTGGATGGCGATATTATTATGGAAAGGGGGGAAGAAAAATATTTTCAACAGATGAAAGTTGAAGCTATAAATAAAGCAATCGAGATAATAATCTTGTAAAGTTAAAAAAATGTTGGGCTCGCATGTTTGCTGAAAACCTGAAATATTTCCATCATAACGAAAGTCCTTAACACAAAAAACCGGATGCTTTGGCAATCTATTATGAGCGCCGTATGATTACATACAGCGCGTAAGCAATTACTGCGATGGATCCAATGATGCTCCATTTTCTGAGTACGGTAAATACCGACATTTTTTCCTGTTCTTTTTCCATAATCTTTTTTTCTTTGGCCATTTTATTTTCCTCACCATTGCATACTGACGTGAATATCGAAATCCTTGCCCAGATACCTTATGTCTTCTTCGTGATGCCGTTCCGGGCGCAAACCAAAATTATGGGTCGAAGTCACGCAGATGGAGGCACGAGCGCAGCCATACGTTTTTACTCGGGGCGTGGCGGATTAAAATTCTGAAATTCTTACTTTACTACTTAATAGGGTTGTTCATTTGATACCCAATGCTCGTAAAATTTTTCGGGGTTCGAGGTTCCATAGCAACGCCCATGCGGAGCATTGAATATAAAGCCAAGTTGCGAAAAATTTTGTCGCGTGTTCCCGGAAGTGGCCTGAAAGGGGAAACGCAGATTGAACAATTTATCGATAGCCTGCCTCAATATCTTTCATCTATAACGGGAGGAAATACAACCTGTATCAGCGTTTCATCAAATAACGATAGTTGCATTGTAGATATGGGATCCGGAGCAAGGGTGATTGGCGATCGAATGATGAACGGAAAGGCTGGAGCCGGAAAAGCTGCCATTCATATTTTCATTACCCATACCCACTGGGATCATATCTGTGGAATCCCGTTTTTTAAACCACTATATATACAAGGCAACACGATTCATTTTTATTCCCCCATAAAGGATTTGCATGAGCGTTTTCAATACCAGCAAACGGATCGTTTTTTCCCGCTGCCATTTGATAATATGCCTGCCCAAAAAATTTTTCATCATATCCAGACAGGGGAAAAAATATCCATGGGAGAAAACCTGGAAGTGGATTGTTTCCCTTTAAAACATCCGGGAGGGAGTTTTGCCTATCGCTTTCGGGAAAAAAAGAAAACTTTCATATTTGCCACAGATGTTGAGTTTACAGGCGAATACCTTGAACATCCGGAATCCGGGGTGGACAGGTTTTTTAAAAATGCAGACCTGCTTGTCATGGATGCTCAATATACTCTGGATGAATCCATGAAAAAATTTGACTGGGGGCACACAAGTCTTTCCATGGTTATAAATCTTGCCACACAATGGGGGATAAAAAATGTTATGTTTACCCATCACGAACCATCCTACCATGACAAAAAGCTCTTCGAGAACCTTCAATTTGGAAAAAACCATTCGATTGAAATTGGCAACCGACGTTTAAAAGTTTATCTTGCCCGCGAAGGAATCATGGTTAAATTATAGATGACCGATCCCAATCCCTGCTATTGCGACACGGCCTCATGCAGCGCCTGTTGCGGTCTGCACAACATTCGATATACTCATGCGGAGAAAAAAATCTGGCTTGAATCCAATACCCGCGAATTTTCAAAAATTGACCTTAAAAACCGCAGCATGGTTTTAAAATTCAGGGAAACGGGCGAAAAAGCATTGAGAGAAAAAATGATTCGTCCAGATGTCTACATTTGTCCTTTTCTTGGCATAACAGATCCCAAAAATCTGAAAACCGGCTGTCTGCTGCATGAATCAGGCAGTCCCCATTCGCAAATAAAAATGGTATCCCATCCTCAAAGTTTTTCTTTTTACGGAGAATCCATTTGCAAGTCATACAATTGTCTGGCCAAACAAGATTTTTCGCAGCCCCGTATAAATGTAATCCGGTTCACAAGGGGAGATTCGCTGACGTATGCAAAAATTACGGCAAATCACAATCTGCAAAAAGTTCTTTACAGGCTGCGGATTCTTTATCCCGAATTTTTTGAAAATATTTTTGCGGTTATTGTTGAAACCCTTGCCTTGAATGAAATTCCAGTTACCAGTTTTGAAATGCCCTTAACCCTTGACTTTTTTAGCGATGAAGAGCTTTGGTATGTTTTGGGTATGTTGTTTACAGAAAAAGGGTATTATTTTGACGCCTTTCAAATAATGGAAGAGGGAGCGCTCCTTGGAAAACAAACAAGGAAAAAAATGGGAATTTAAAGCTCTTTTTTATCGGGAAGCTCCGGCAGCCGCAACGCCTTTATAGCCTCATTTAGAAAAATAACGGCTTTGTGCACAACCGTTTCTACCGTTTCTCCCTTTAAAAAGGACTCAGACTCAAAACGCAAATCATAGGCAATTTTATCATCCCGGTTGGTGCATTTTGTGCCGTGTTCCTTTATGTCTTTGTCGATATTTTCCCAGAAAGATTTCAGTTTTCTCAGATATGCCGCGCCTTCGTTTAAAAATTGTCGGGAATATCTTCGTTTCATCTCACTTAGTTGAAGCTTTGCATCTTCGCGTGTGGCGGTTTGATAATCTTCAACGGTTTCTATCAACGTTTTTTGATATCTCTTTACGTTGGCCAAAATGGCATAATGAGTGTCTCTTTCGCTGTTTAAAGAATAATCAAGCTTTACATGTTTGTCAAACAAGGCTGTCATAAAAACAGAATCCCATGACTTGACAATACTGTACATCATATTAATATCAGCATCGCTGGAGTGGCTTGAAGCTCTTTCCAGCGTAAAACGGGACAACATTTCATATTGGGCAAACGGGTTTTCATCAACCCTGCTGCTTCTCTTGTTTTCACCAGCCTGAATTTCGCTATATATTCCGTTTGGATCCATGCTGTCCATGAGATCTTTTATTTTTTTAAGTTCTATTTTGGCTCTTTGCAATTGATCGCCGTTGGTGGAAGTTTTAATTATTCCATCATAGGTTCGTTCCAGCTTTTTTAGTTTGCCAATTTCCGTTATTTGCTCTTGAGACAGTCCCATTCATCAATCTTGTCAAAATTTGATTTGCTGTAAAGAGATTTTTTTTCGCTAATTGAAAAAATAAAGGGGAGCGCCGACCTGGTCCGGTAAAATATTTTTTGCCTCCGCGCCGAGACCGCGGCTCGGCACGCCCATCATTTAAAATTATCACTCAACTGAAAATGGACAGAATCTCCTGATTACAAAAACATGGCCGGATCGACAAGGTGCTCCAGGATATCATCTGAGGACTTGACATCTTCCATTTTAATGGAGTTGTCTATATGAAATTTTCCGACACGGATTCTGCGCAAAGATTCCATGGCCGCTCCGCATCCAAGCAAATTTCCCAGATCATTTAACAGCGTGCGCACATAAACGCCCTTTTCGCAATGTACATAAAACATGGCGCGGTCTTCACTTGTAATTTCGGTTATTTCAAATTGGTTTACCACGACTTCCCGCGACGAGATATCCACCACGCGAGATTTCCGGGCGTACTGGTACAGCGGACGTCCGTTTTTTTTAATTGCCGAAAATATGGGAGGCGTCTGCATTATTTTCCCCGTCAGAGTTTGCGCCAATCCGTTGAGTTGATCGAGGGTTAATGCTCCGGGGTTTTGTTTCTCTGCAAGAGGCTTGCCCGTGATGTCCTGGGTGTCATAGGGCTGCCCAAACAATACGCTTCCCTCGTATTCCTTGCTGCCTTCCATAAAACGTTCCGAAAATTTTGTTGCCGAGTGAATCAGCACAGGTAAAACTCCGGTTGCAAGCGGATCCAGAGTTCCGGCATGACCGGCTTTTTTGATCTGCCCGATTTTTTTGAGAATCCGCAGAACATCCATCGAAGAAAGTCCTTGTGGTTTATCGATCATTAATACGCCCGAATTTTCTACGGGAATATTGGAGGAGACATTGTCCGGAATATACTGGCGCCACAGATTTTTATCGTAAATCACAATATTACTTGTTAAATATTTTTTTTACGTATTGAACGGCCTCCGCCAGCCTGTCCACATCCGAAAAATCATTGTAAAGATAAAAACTGGCCCGGTTGGTTGCCGACGTATCCCATGCCTGCATGAGAAGCTGGCAGCAATGGTGACCGGCGCGGATACAAATATTGTGCTCATCCATAATGGTGCCCACGTCATGTGGATGGATACCGGGAATATTAAATGATACCACCCCTACTTTTTCCATTTTTTCCAGATCGGTTATCGATGGCCCAAAAAGATAAACCCCTGCTTTGTCTAATTTTTCCATGCAGTATTTTGTGAGGGTTTTTTCCCACATATATATATTTTCCATGCCCACGCGCCCCAGATATTCAATGGCCGCCTTTAGTCCAAAAACTCCGGCGATATCGGGAGTACCGGCCTCAAATTTGTGAGGCGATTCATTGTATTTCGTTGCATTTTTTGTAACGTCCAGAATCATATCGCCGCCGCCTAAAAATGGAGGCAATTTGTCCAAAAGAGATTTCCGGGCAACCAGCGCGCCAACGCCTGTTGGACCAAGCAATTTATGCGCAGAAAAAACAAAAGCATCCGCATCCATAGCGGCAAGATCAATCGTGTTGTGGCAAATCGCCTGTGCGCCATCGACTATAAACAGGGCTCCCTTTTGGCGCGCATAACTTTTAAATGGCTCCAGATCGTGAACAATCCCCGTTACATTGGATACCTTGCTCAAGGACACTATTTTAACGCATTTATTTTTCAGATTGTTTTGTATTTCCTCAAAGGAGCTCATGGAAAGCTGTCCGTTGGTTTCGATGCTGATAAAAACAATTTCCAGACCCAGCCTGTCTGAAATCATTTGCCACGGAACAATATTGGAATGATGCTCCGATTCGCTTAAAATAATGACATCGCCTTTTTGCAGACCATTTTCCCATGCGGTATACGGCAGTTTACCGGCCAACCCCAGGGTTCTTGCCAGCAAATTAATACCCTCGGTGGTATTGCGGACATAAACCACTTCATAATCTTTTGAAGCATTTAAAAAGTTTTTTATCGTACTGCGCGTATCTTCGTAAATTTCGGTGGCTTCCATGGATTGACGGTAAACACCGCGATGAATGTTGGCTCCATATTGCGCATAATATTTTACTATGGCGTCAATTACTGCCTGCGGTTTTAAAGAAGTTGCTGCCGAGTCCAGATAAACAGTATCCGGATTGTTCGCAAAAAAAGGGAAGTCGGATTTTACAGCAGCAGCCAAATTTTGCGTTTCACTTTTTATCATTTGTTTTTTTCCATTTTAATGAATGTATTAAATGTTTTTTTCCCTGTCTATTAAAAAGGGCTAAGCTCTGGCCTGTCTGACCGGTAAATGGTGTATTTCAACGGAATGGATATTTCTCCGGCTTTTTCAGGAAGCTCTATTTTCATGAAGTAATCAGAATATCTTTCCGAAATTCGATGAAAAGCCACGATCTGCTCTCCGCTGAACCCGGGTTTTATTACGGCTGTCTCATCCGGCCAGAATTTTTCGTAGTGATTTCCCTTTTGCGGAGGCTTGTCTTCATACCGGGTTATATAAAAGCTGAGTATATTATTATAGTTAAATCCTGAATATGCGACAGAAGTAAATTTTTTTTCCAGCTCTCCTCTGTTTACGGTGGAATAAAGATTATCGTCGCTATCCCGGATGGATGTACCGGAAAAATTTATCTGGCAATCAAACGCAGAATTGTTTTCAACAAAAAAAACAAGATACGTAAGTGATGGAATTCGAAACGCAACATTTTCTTTTGATTCAAGGTTGGCGCGTTTTTCTATATCAGACGGGGTTGCATTTTTCAGGGAAATTCTGATTCCTCTGGCCTCATATATAACAAAGCGATAGTTTGTCTCATTGAAATTTTTTCTGATTTTGGAATTTTCCGGAACGATCGGCGCAAGATATCTTATGATCGAAGGATTTCCGCATGAAAATGAAAAAAGCAAAAACCAGAACAAGCGTCCAATAGACATGCGACAAAAACGCCGCCAGATTTGTGGTGAAAAGAAATAAAACCCGGCTATTTGCCATGGTATATTGTGAGCATGCGCATGAATTTAAAATTCAGGCCAATCGAAAGGGATTTTGCCTTTTTGGTACTGTCTAAAAACAAGAAAATTTGCCACGGATAAGGGGATTTGCATAGATAGTGTCAATAAAGCGCCTATATCCGATTTTATCAGTATTTATTCATTTAATGGATTTTAATCCCGCCACAATTTTCTCTGAAGTGACCCACAACTTTTTGGCCAGTTCCACATTGTCGGCATCAGGGCGGGATTTTGCTATATTGCAATCAGCGAGATATGCTCCGGATATGGAATTCATTTCTGGATGCACGGCTGCATAGCATTGGGTGGCGGCGCCCTGGGCAATGCTCTTCATAAAAAGAGAAGAGCCGAGCCTGAAACCAAATTGCCCAACGATGTTCATGTGTCGCCCAAGATTTGTGTGGATGACGCCGGGATGAACTGCGTTGGCTGTTTTTTTTGTTCCTTCAAATTGCCGCGCTAATTCTTTTGCGAACAATAAATTGGCAAACTTGGACTGCCCGTAGGCTCTCCAGGGGCGGTAGTTTTTTTTTCCATCGAGATTGTCAAACTCTATTCCCTCAGCAGGCGCCATCCCGTGAGCCGAGCTGCTCAACATGACCACGCGGGCGCTGGGCGACAATTCACTTAGAAGTCCGGTTACAAGAATAAAATGTCCGAT
>Ga0224495_10000624_pt1 | contig 27249 bp, 21 predicted proteins | sample SF_Jul11_sed_USG_FD_168128 | JGI IMG/M metagenome (GOLD analysis project Ga0224495, IMG submission 168128) | Sediment microbial communities from San Francisco Bay, California, United States - SF_Jul11_sed_USGS_4_1 | ecosystem: Environmental > Aquatic > Marine > Sediment | place: USA: California...
ACTTCTATGCCGATCGTGACTTGGATTCAGAGGGACCTCGGGCAGAGATGCGTCACAATCCTCTGGCGGATGGCTCCTTGCCTCCAGCGACAGGGCTCGCCTTCTCAGTAACTTTCATCGCGATTGGCTTCGTTGTGACGCTTCTAGTTGCTCCTTGGGCTTTACTGCCATGGGCCATAATCCTAGCTGTCGTCACGGGCTTGGCACTGCACCTTTTTGAGCGTCCTCTAGTTCGTGCATTTACTCTGGGCTTGCTGCAAGGCCTATATGCGATTATGGGAGGCGTGACGGGCCGGCTGAGCCTAGGATTAGGGCTTTTGGCCGGGATGTTCTTTTTCGCCATGTTTGGAGGGCGAGGGATGATAGATATCCGCGATTTCCCACAGGATAAGGTTACTCGCGTGCAGACTCTGCCGAAGCGCTATGGATTAAAGCGCACTGCACAGTTTACAGCTATCTGCTTACTCGTTGCGTATGCTCTGAGCCTGGCTGCGTACTTTACGGGCGAATTCAGCGCAGTCTATCTGTACCTGGATCTGACTTTTGTCGGCGTGGGTTTGGCCTGCGCGGGGCTTTTCGTAGCCCGTCCCGGCCCCAGGCTGGCCTACGTTCTGACCCTTGTGTGTATGATGGGTATGGGGTCTCTCATTTGCCTGGCGATGATTCTAGGCAGCATGTGAAGGTTAGACATCCCCGCGTGCAGCTTGGGAGAGGAAAGCCCGACGTGTTGTTTCAGAGGCGAAGGCCAAGGGCGAGGGCAACTCCTCGCTTTTTCTTTGAGCAAGAGTTTGGGCACTGCTAATTACCATGTTCCGTGCTGATCCAGATGTCGTCTCCCAGAAGCCGAAGAGTAGACATAAGCTTGAGTAGGGGCTAAAATTCGGCTTCTATGCCAGCGCAGCCAGAGGGCTCAATGCCACCAGTTCCGAGACCAAAGGAAGTCCAGAACGCGTAGCCTTGGACACGATGAGACAATGGTTCCGCAATCTTGGTTTCAAGGTCAGAAACACGGATCTGCAAAGACTGCTGGGTGACTCTTTTCGACAAGATGTTTGAATTGCGGGCTCAACTGAAAATAGGCCTCCGCGCAGGAGTAAGAAAAGGGTGGGGTAGTTTTGTCTGGATATGCAAAATCATCATTCCTGTCTCCTTTGTTGCGGTTCTTCTCCAGTGGACCGGTTGGCTGAGTCAACTGGATTTCTTGCTACATCCGTTAATGAATGTGATCAATCTGCCTGCCGCAGCGGCGTTGCCTATTATCGTAGCGATGACGGTAAGCTTTTACGCGGGGATCGCCATTATGGTGGTACTTCCGTTTACCATTGAACAAATCATCTTGATCGCCTTGTTCATGACCATTGCTCACATGCTCATTGTCGAAGGCATAGTTCAACATAGATCGGGATTGAATTTCATCAAAGCAACCCTGCTTCGTATTGGCGCAGCTATCTTGTCTGTGTTCGTTGTCTCCCAATTTTTCGCTAATACTAGCCAGAGCGTCAGTTTTCCAGTCAGCCTCGCGACTCAGATTCCGTTTATTGAGATCCTGAAGACCTGGGCTATTGACACACTGCGTTTATGTGGCAGGATTCTCATAATCATCATGCTGGTTATGATGGCGCTCCATGCGTTGGAATCTTTAGGATGGATCAGATATTTGGTTAAATTTTTCAGGCCGTTGATGAAAATTCTTGGACTGTCCGATCGGGCAGCAACGATGTGGGTAACGGGCGCTGGTTTTGGCCTGCTATATGGGAGCGCGGTTATTATGGAAGAAGCCAAGAAGGAAAATTTAACAAAGGAAGAACTGGAACATCTGCAGATTTCTATTGGTGTCAATCATAGTATAGTCGAAGAACCTGCCTTATTCCTGGCGTTAGGAGTAAATCCTTTGTGGCTATTGATACCCCGGTTTGTCACGGCCACCCTAGCAGTTCACGCTCTCCGCGGCCTACAGTATCTTAGGCGCAAGTTACTTTCTAAGTGAACTCTCATAGCGCCGCCCTCGCGCGTCAGCGCTTCAAGTCCGAGTTTGACAGCCCAGAACCGGGCTGACCAAGAGTAGCCGATGAGGCAAGGGAGTCAATCGTGATTGTGAGGAGACAATGATATAGAACTTTTGCCGTTCACGGTGCGTGTTTAATGTAGCATGGTCACAACCCAACATTTCGAAATTGTTTCTGATACAACCCTGCACCATGTGTTTCTTCTGAAAAGACAGCGCTGGCACCGAAAATACCGTTCTACAGGATAGACTACAGCACCAGCGCGGGCGATATATCAGTCTTTTGGAATGACCGGCAACAGCAAGTGGGAGGGGTATTTGCCATCGCGGTAGATTTTATGGAGTGTCGGTCTGCTGTTGCAGACGTGCCACATCACATCATATGTTTCGGGGTCGGTAGGAATATCGATGCTCGATATCTCCAGCTTGATGCGGTGGCCTGCCTTAAACGTGTATGAAATCGGGCGCAGCTGAGCGACGTATTCGTTTATCTCCCCCGGTTTCACGGGAACTGATTTTGTGAAGTCATGTGCGATTTCCCAGGGCGTAGTCTTTTTCTTATCGAGGGCCTTGAAAGAGGCTTTGAGCCAGCCCACAGACAACGGTAGTATGCCGCTGTTATCCGAAGGTTCGTCTCTCACGTCTATTCTGAAGTTTGTATCGTCTGCATCTATGGCAGCGTAAAAGGTTATCCTCGGGGGGCCGGTTACCTGCAGGTCTTCGGCCAGGGGCGGAGTCAGATACGTAACACGGGCTCTTTCCTCCGATACATAAAGGGGCTGCTGGACAAAACAGTCCGGAACATCGTTGTAATTGTCCGGTTCCGGCAATAGACTCTCTAGGCTGTTGAGATAGAGTTTCGTCCAGACAGTACTTTCAATCGGCCATTCATTCGCCTTGGACCATTTGTTGTCCACCGCAGTATAGTATCTTACCGGTGGCTCATCCATGATGCCCGTATCGATACCCTTAAGCCAGTAATCGTACCATCTCAAGACCTCTTCGTGTTGCGCCTTCCACGGGCGGGTCCCCATATTAGAATACAGTAAGAATTTCTTGGGGACTTTCAGCGTGTTATAGATATTGATCTGCGGTTGGGAGAAGAAGCTGAATAGAGGCCCTCCCACATACGCGGGGACTTTTATCTTGTTGACCCTGTTGCAGACCGACCTCTCCCAGTAATATGGCCCATCAAGGGGATTTAGCATGAAATCGAAGAGGATAGGATTTTTCTCCGGATACTTGAGCAAATGATAGAGGTAAGGGTATTGTCTTAAATCCGGATCACTCAGGGCTTTCTCTACAAGCTGTTTTAGCTTTTTTGGAGGTGTGTTCTTTATCATAGCTGATACAACGTTCTTGGGGGCATACCCACACCGTGCGGGATATGTACCGGTGTACAGACCGTAGAGAAATATATTCAGAACTCCGCCTTCATACAAACCGTGGTTATATAAGTCATCGGCGAATATCTCCCAGGGACAGATTGCTTTCAGATGTGGCGGCTGTTCGGCCGCCACAAAAAGCTGGATTGTGGCAAAATAGCAGATGCCCGCCATCCCGATTTTGCCATTGCACCAGGACTGCCGCGCCAACCACTCTACAATATCGGCGCCGTCTTTTCCTTCCTTTTTAGAAAAGAGGCCTTCATATTCACCCTCTGAGTAGCCTGTGCCTCTCAAGTCTCCTATCACGTAAACATAGCCCCGGGGCACGTAGAAGTCGGGGTTGCCAGCTTCTATTGATGCTTCAAAAACCGATTTTCCGAACGGTTGCGGAGGTGTGTCAAATGTTTGTACGTCCTTGCCGTAAGGAGACAAAGCAAGCAAGGCTGGGAACTTGCCGGGCGCGTCCGGACGGTAAATATCAACTGCTAGCCGCACTCCATCATGAGCTGGAACATAGACGTTCCTTTCGACCTTTACGCCGTACATTGGCTCAGATCCAACCTGTTTCATAGCGCGTGCCATTGTTCCTCCTTTTGGGCTTTCTTCGCCTCGCCTTTTACAAATGTACTCCAAGCTGGCGCACATGTACCGCAATCGGCTGTCAGCGGCACAGGCAAAACTCTATTGATGTGCTGATGACCCCTTTCGTGAAGCATTTTGCAGGTTTCCTTGATACCCCTCGTCTTTCATAGAATAATAACTCATTCTTTTCAGGAACTCAAAGCCATGGTGACAGATTATATGAACATTTTCATCGACGAATTCCACCGCTATCACAATGTAGAATGCCAGAAGCAACTGTTCATCGGATTGTCCATTTTGCCGTCCGCAGGATCTGAGTTAGACGTAGACCTAGAATAGAGGACCACGGGGGAGTTCAGCAAACCTAACAAACGGCCTGGCAGTTCTGGCTCTTTGCCCTGCTGCGTCTTCTGAGCCAGATCACCAAAGGCGGAATTGAATTCATTCCCTAGCGCCTAAGAGCTACCTTGAGCGCTTTCCCCATAATAGAGTTCAATGCCCCCAAGTACATAAAAATCGGCCACCCATTTCGATAACCATCGCGAAAAAAATTGCTTGAAGGCTTTGCTCTCCCTGGACTTTCCCCATTCCTCAGGGCTGGTCGCATCCAAAATGCCAATGTAATTGAAAGGAGGCTTTGTTGGACTTGGTGGGTTCCCTTTATGGCCATTTCCCTGTACGCCCCCCATCATCTTGAGGAGCGTAAAACTTTTCGATCCGGGCAGCCCAATCAGGAGGGGCCCTTTGTAGTCTTCACACCACTTTACATAGTCCTGCTCTTTGACATCGTCCCTCAGATTGTAAAGAATGATCTGCTTGGCCATTCCTGTTGGCTCCTTTTATACTTTTGTATTTTTAGAAAGGGTACTGCCTTGGAGTCCTTTGTATGGTTATCCAGCGGAGTTCAGTAAACTCTTCGATGGCAGCCCGTCCGCCATGCCGCCCGTAGCCGCTTTCCTTCATACCTCCAAACGGAACCTGGGGCTCGTCATGAATGGTGGAGTCGTTAATATGCACCATGCCCGACTCCAGCCTCTCGGCTATGTCCAGCCCCTTCTGAAAATTGCTTGTAATGACGCCGGCTGAAAGCCCGAAACGGCTATCGTTGGCCACGCGGACTGCTTCATCAGCATCTTCGACAATTATTATGGGTGCTACCGGTCCAAAGGTCTCTTCACGGGCGATATTCATGTCTGGAGTAACATTGGTCAGCACAGTCGGGTAGTAGCAGCGCCCGTCATATTTGCCGCCGCAGATGACTCTGGCGCCCTGTTTAATTGCCTCCTCTACTTGTTTGTGAAGCTTATCAACCTGTTTCTGATTGATAAGCGGTCCGATAACAGTATCCCGATCTTGAGGGTCTCCTACCTTTAGTCTCCGGACTCTTTCGACGAACTTCTCAGTAAATTGACTAGCTAGCGGTTTTTCTACAATAATGCGTTTGGAGGACATACATACCTGGCCTTGGTGATTGAAGCGGCCGAATGTAGCCGCATTGACCGCATAGTCAACGTCAGCATCCTTCAAAATTATCAGCGGATCGCTGCCACCCAGCTCCAGAGTCACTTTTTTGAGATGCCGTGCTGCTTTCTCGGCAATCTGCCTGCCTACCTCTGTTGAACCCGTGAAGCTGAGTCGTCGCACGTTGGGGTGCTCGATTAGCTCATCCCCCACCTCCCCACTAAAGCCAGGCCCGTTGGTTACCACGTTGAACACACCCCTGGGGAAGCCAGCTTCCTCAAAGACCTCAGCAAAAACAATGCCCCCGCTGACAGGAGCCTCTGCTGAGGGCTTTAATACGGTGGTATTGCCGCAAGCCATTGGCAAAGCCACCGCCCTCAAGGAGAGAATCAGCGGAGCGTTCCAGGGCGCAATCCCTGCTACCACACCCACCGGCTGGCGTATGGCCATAAACAACGCTCCCGGAAGGTCGGCTGGTATAATGTCGCCGTTGATAGCGTGTACCTGAGCAGCGGCTTCCCGGAGCAGACCAGGAATAAAGCTGGTCTGGAACATGCCCCAGCCAAAAGTACCACCGGTCTCCTGGGTAACGATATTAACAATCTCTTGCTGTCTTCTCTCAAGGATATCGGCAGCTCTCAGAAAGAATCTCTGTCTTTCCGCCGGTGGCGTGTGTGACCAATCGGGGAAGGCCGCCGCGGCAGCGTCACACGCTTTTCTGGCGTCTCTCTTTTTGCCGGAAGGTAGCCTGGCGTAAACCTCACCGTTATAAGGGTTGTAGTCATCAAAAGTTTTGCCATCAATAGCATCAAGCCATTGTCCGTTTATATACATCTGATATGCTTCAGACACAGTTCACTCCTCCGCTCCAACATTCGGCAAGGGGTAAGAAAACACTAGTCAACCATATCACAATTATGCTGGGATTATAGCACTTGGGGGACAGCCGTCCAAGCTAGCTGCTTGGATAGGGTTGACTTATTTCTCTTACTGCGGACACTGAAACGGCTGCAGAGACTCGGAATATGCACGCTCCAACGGAGGGCAGCATAGAGATTTCAGACGGCGCAATCTCCGCGTTGACTATTACCGGAACCGGAATCTACAAGAGTCAATCCTCGCCTACGGTAGGAATGGAATGCCTGCTTCGACTTGCTCCTGAGTCCAGTAGTCGACACGCTCTGCTATGTAATCAAGCCATCCCTCGAGCTCGCTCAGTGATTCTCCAGCATCTAACCGGGCGGCCACATAGTTGTCGAGCACAGCTTGCAGGGTACCCTGCCACAAGGCCTGCTCTTCAGGAGACAAAGTAATGAACTCCACGCCCTTTGACTCCCCCAAATTGCAGCTGGCCGTGTTTTCGTCCTCCCACATCTGGCACGCCTCGTCAATATAGCTAGCGGAAACACTGGTGATTATCTGTTGGAGATCTGGCGGCAAGCTGTTCCATTTTTCATTGTTCATTGTCACCAAAAAAACGTCACATCCGCACACGTTGGGAAAGGTCGTGTAGGCAACCACGTCACTGAGTGCCCATACTGTAAACCCATCGGCCCCGATCATGCAGCCATCCAGCAAGTTCGTCGAAATACCTTCATAAACATCGGCCATCGGGATGTTACTGGGCGTGGCCCCCAGTGCCTCAAGGATAGGATTATTAGAGCTGCCACACCTTACAGTCAAGCCATCCAAGTCAGCCAACTCTTGCACCGGTTCCTTTGTGTACATAACGAGCGGGGCGCTGCCATGCCAGAAAAGTGGGTGGGTATCGGCTACTTCCGCGGGTTTGAATTCCTCATAAAAGTCGTTTATGACATGCGTGGCTACCCAGGCGCTAGAAATGCCGATAGGCTGGTATAGAGCATCCATAGTTGGGAAACGCCCAGGCGAATAGTGAAGAGCACACATGACTATATCTGCGAGTCCTTGAGTGCATCCTTCATATAGGTCAAACGCTCCAAGCAGCGACCCCCCGGCATGCCAAACATGGTCCAATTGGCCGCCAGATTCAGTCTTCAGGTCCTCAAGAAAAGCCTCCATCATCACGCTCTGGCCCGCCGTAGCCGGCATCCATGTAGCCGCGGTTAGCGTTATCACGCCGTCTCCGGAAGGACCACAGGCCGGCAATGCGACAAGAGAGAGGCATAAAACGACAGCCAGGACTATCCATCCAACTTTTGAAAGTCTTTCGATCATTCTAATTTCCTTCACCTAAACCTCTTCAGTTCTCTCATCCACACCACAGCTGCTAGTTGTTGTTTGGCGTCATCTGATGCTGTCTCGCTATTAAACGGCTCTCCTTTCTATCATTTCGCCTAGTCTATCTGTCGCTGCGTGCTGGCAGCCCACATGGGTAGCACTGGGCTACGGATCTTGGCAAGCCCCCTTTCAATATATCTCAGATCGGCAAGATAGCCAAGTGATTGATGTGGAGGATTGAGACTATATTGTTGCGTACGCCATCGGTCACGCCGGGATTGAGCAAGGTATTAACTCAGCTGTCTGCCTCTTCCGGACAGTGGGGGTAAACAGGACTTTGGGGGAGAGAAGAGACTGCAATAGAACCGATCAGGAGCGAGGACATAGCTCTCAATGTGTCGATCGTTCTTGAAGGCCTAATTGAGGCGCTTTTGCTGAGTACACACATTAATAACTTCACTTATCGCAGTCCTGGTGTTCACCAGAATCTCATCGATTTCTTTTCTGGTGATATTATCGAGATGGACACCAGCAACGACACAGACAGGCCGTCTGGTAGATTTACTTAGCAGATAGGCAGCTTCTTTGGCCAAGGCATCATCCTTATGCCCAAGTCTGGTAATGACGGATACAGAGGCTCTCTCGTGTTCAGAGTCGTAATCTCCTATGGCCACAGCCCCTATGTGAGCGTTTTGGTTGTAGATGCGTACCAACAGGTCGCTGCCCAGGTTGTCTACTGTGACATTAACCGTGGCTCTGCCTTCCCCCTTGGTCAGTTTATATTCGATCATACTGTGTGGCTAGCTAATATGGGCTCAAGTTATCGTCTCGCTTGGCGATGCCTGACCATCTTTGGAAGAGAGTGTGCTCTATGCTGAATAAATCCAGCATCTTGCCCACTGTATGATCAACGATATCTTGAATTGTCTGCGGCTTATGGTAGAAAGCAGGAACTGGTGGCATAATGATGGCTCCCATCTCACACAATCTCTCCATATTTCTCAGATGGCCTAGGTGCAACGGCGTTTCTCTCACCAGTAAAAGCAACGGTCTTCTTTCTTTAAGAGTGACGTCGCCGACCCGGACTAGGAGATTTTCGCTGTACGAGTTAGCTATCGCTGACATTGTCTTTACCGTGCAGGGAGCAACTATCATACCGTCTGTCTTGAATGAGCCACTGGCAATTTGAGCTCCGATGTCCCTGATATCATATGAAAAGCTAGCCAACGCTTTTACATCTTCTATGCTTCTACCAGTTTCGTATTTGATGATCGCTTCGGCAGCCTCGGATACTATGAGGTGCGTTTCCCCATTCTTAGTGGAGGAAAGCACTTCCAGCAGTCTAATGCCGTACACTGCTCCGGATGCGCCGGTAATTCCAACCACCAGTACGGTCATGCTTTTTCACCATATCCGTGTTTGCGCCATATATCGAGGGCCTTTTTCTGGACTTTGTCAGGGTACGATTGTCTGAAAGAGATCCGTTTGGGCACGTCAGCCGGATCCCAGTCCAAAGGCCAGGTACAATCGAAGTAACCTTTGGCACCCAATCTGGCTTTTCGTTCCCCCCTATTTAACCAGGGGACAATACTTATTACTGGCGAGTGTTCCAGCCTCACTATTCCTCGCGTCGGATGGCATTTAGTTATCAGGGCATGGAGCACTTGGTTCAAGCTAAAGGGGTCTACATCGTCGTCTACAATCACGAGATACGGTGTCTCGTGGCCGATACTGCCCGAAGACCAGATCAAGTGGGCGATATCCTCAGCTACACCAGGATAATGCGCTTTACTCACTGCCACGATGGCCAACATATGGGTTGTAACCAGAGGCACAAAGACACCGGTGACTGGCTTTCCTTCTTTTCTCATGAGTTCCAGAATTTCGGCCGCTTTTGTCATGGAGAAAATAGCGTTATCATCGACAGGAATACCGCAGCAACTGCAGGTCAGTATGGGATCGTTCCTATGTGTAACGGCTTTTACCCTTATTACAGGTCTGGGTTCTCTTATCCCTCCCATATAGCCGGTGAATTCTCCGAAAGGACCTTCATCCATTGTGTCATCAGGTCTCAATTCTCCCTCTATGACTATTTCGGCCGTTGCCGGCACTTCGAGATCCACGGTTTCACACTTCACCAGCTCAACAGGCTCTCCCCTGATACCTCCTACTATGTCGACCTCTGAAACTCCGACCGGCAAGGGGCTGGCCGCACACATAGTCGATATTGGCTCGACCCCTATCACAATCGCAACTTCCATCGCTTTGTTTCTAGGCAGATAACTGCGATCACGTATGATCGCGAGGTGTTTGGCCAGCGAAGCCAGTAATATGCCCACGGAATTCTTGCCCTGTAACATGTGCCGATACATTCCCCAGTTCACCCAACCGGAATCTGGGTCCTTTACGATGGTGACGTGCCATGTGCCGATGTAGCGTCCGCCATCACCTTCGTGCTGCAAGGGGACAGGGAACTCGAGCAGGTTGACGTCATCACCTATATGAATATTCTCCTTGCAGGGACCTGTACTCAGCAGCACAGGTTTTATTTGCTTCTGTCTTCTTCGTGTGTACTCTTCTATCAATTCTCTGGGATGCGTATCCGGTTTCAAGCCCATGCTAATTGCCATCCGTCTGAAGCTATTAGCACTATTGCCAAATAGCCTATATCCCTGCGGATAGCCCTTTATCTTCTGAAAAAATGGTGCCGGCAATCCCTCCTCTGCCGACCTTCGAAGAATGGCCGACGCTTCCAGACTCCAGTCAACCTCTTCCTCGATTCTGATAGCTTCACCCTCTTTCTCTAGCTTGGCGATGAACTCCCTCAAATCTTTGAACGGCATTTCGTATTTCCTCCTTTCATTCAGCGTCAGCTTCAGGACATCCAGCGGTCATGAGTCGGGGCATATCCCTGCAAGTGCATCTTGTTTCGTCAATCGCCGTTATCATACTTAATCCCCTTTCCAATAATCAATTTTGCCTTTCTGATTTGTGTCTACGCACCATGCGCAGCCATCTCTATTCTCGAGAAACAAATTCTACATAATGGCAAAACTTGGTAGAAAGGTTGCAAGCTGAGGGAAGAAGTACACCAAGAGCAATACTATTAGCATAGAGATAACAAAATATATCGCCCCCTTAAAAATAGCCATCATAGGAACTTCCGGGGCTATCGATTTGACCGTATATACATTCACTCCTACTGGCGGTGTGATAACCCCAGTCTCGCAAAGCAGAACCACCATCACCCCGAACACTATCAGGTTAAATCCTATAGCATTAAGCAACGGCTGGATTATAGGGACGATCAGCAACATTAAAGGCAAAGAGTCAATGAAGAAACCTCCTACGAAGAACACCAGGCAGATGAAAAACATCAGGACGCCAGGTGAAAAATGAGCCACCAGGCCAGTCATTTCAAAAGGCAGGTTAGACAGTGATATAAAGTGTCCGAAGACCACAGATCCGGTAATGATGAATAATATCATGCAGGCCGACTGCAAACCGTCTCTGGTCGCCTGGAGAAACGACTGCCACGATAAACTTCGCCGCGCTAAACCAATAATCAAAGCTCCAGCACAGCCGATAGCTCCACCTTGAGTGGGACCAAAGAAACCTCCAACCATGCCTCCAATGACGATAACAAACAGGATAATGACCTCAACTATGTTGCCCAAACCAGCAAATCTTGCCCTCCAGGTGGCCTTAGGACTCGCAGGACCCAGTTTAGGATTCAGCTTGCATCTAATGGCAATCTGCACAATGAATAAACTCGCCAAGATTATTCCTGGAATTAATCCGGCAATAAAAAGCTTCCCGATCGATGTCTCAGTAACTATTCCATATAGAATCAGAATAGTGCTGGGAGGTATCAGTGGCCCCAGTGATCCACCGGCAGCGATAGTGCCTGTGCTCAGCACGGGGTCATAACCGTAACGCTTCATCTCCGGGTACGACGTCTTGCCCATCATAGCGGCTGTGGCCACGCTAGATGCGCAGGCAGCCGAGAACAGCGCGCTTGCTCCGATGGTAGCTATGGCCAGGCCTCCTGACAGGTGTCCCATCCAATCACGAACAGTTTTGTAAAGCTTTCTACCTGTGCCACCTGCATCAACATAATAACCCATGAGCACAAACATCAGGATAGTGCCGAGATTGTAGCTCGAGAAATTACCGAATATATCTGTAGCCAGAAAATGGCCAGCTATACGCCACCCCTCTAAGTACACAATGCCCATAAATCCCACAAAGGCCATAACAAAAGCAATGGGCATTTTCAGAAAGAGCAGTAAGAGAAGTACTGCTATGCCAATGATTCCTACCAAAATAGGGCTCATTTTGACACCGTCCTCAAGCTCAAAATAGCTTTCACGGTTCTCAAGAAGAACAGCACGGCGATGGGCACAAACCCCGCAGCAACTATAAAGTTGAATGGGTACCAGGGTATCAGAGTAGTATAGCTGTAATTGCCCTCTTTTAAGACGGCCAACCCATATAATATGCTATACCAGACAGCCGCTACCGACACAATCAACGACAGGAAAGAGACTACACTTTCAGCAACTGCCTGCGCTCGCTTGGGAAACTTAGATACAATTAGATCTACGCTCGCATGCCGGTCATTAATTAACGTTACGCTTCCTGTCGCAGACAAGGATATCAAAATTAAATAGCAGATTGTATCGTACGCCCACAGAAAAGGCTTTCCCCCGGTCTTATACAACACTGCATCAACGGAGGTGATAATCACTACGGCTACCACGGCAACAACTCCCACCCACAGTAACCAGCGGGTCAGCCAGCGTGTTGCACCATAGACCTTGTCCGCTGCAACGCTAACCCTCTCTATCATTCTGCCGCCCATTGTGTTTCTCCTTTCGCTACACATCATAGCGTGGAGTCTGTCCGAGAACCGGCTGCCTGATTTTGGAAAATCACCTTTTGCCCAGTTCTCAGACAGACTCCTTATGTCACATCCTGTTACCGAAACTAGACTCTACATGAGTTAATACTCACCTACTAACCTAGCTAGGGGGTATACGTATAACAATCATGCCATCCGATGCCCGGTGTTGCGTTTTGCACACCCGTCCAGTATGCGAGGCGAGCTTGTACATAATCAACCCAGCCCTGAACTACGTTCGTATCATACCCCTTTCCTGCCATTGTTACATTTATCCAATTGGGGGTACAACCAGACGTGGCTGCCTGCCACGCAGCTCTCTCTGAAGAATTTAAACAAACGAATCCTATACCACTATCCTTCCCGAGTTGTAGACTGGCCTTGTTTACGTTGGTCCACATGGTGCATACTGTGTTAGCATAGGTAGCGGAAACACTGTCAATTACTGCTTGGACATCTGCTGGCAAGCTATTGTATTTCGCTGTGTTCATTGTTGTTATGAAGACGTCACCGCCACCCACGTAGGGTAAGGTGATGTTGGTAGTCACATCTTCGAGATGCCATACTGAATACCCATCGGCGCCGATCATAACGCCATCTAGCTGCCCGCTCTGAAGAGCAGAATAGACCTGATCCATCGGCTGGGAAACAGGCGTGGCATTCACTGAATTAAGTATGCAATTATTGGGCGGGCCGGTCCTAATCTTCTTGGCGTTAAAGGCAGCCACGTCCACCCCTTCAAATTTTGTGTACAGAACGAGGGGAGCGCTCAGCGACAAGAACAGAGGATGCGTATCGCTGAAAACCGTGAAGTTGGTTGTGCCGGTGAAATTGTTATAGAAGTCCTGTACAACATGCGAGCCAGACCAGGCGTGTGGAATGCCGAGAGGTTGGGCAAAGAGATCCATAATTGGGAAACGGCCAGGCTCATAGAGACAAGCAACGAAGATTATATCCATGCTACCTGAGACCGCTGCATCATACAGGTCCCCTGCGCCAACCGGCATCCCCCCCCAATAACGCAGTGTATCTATTGTGGTATTAAGTCCAGCAGACGCGGCCTCCAGGTCATTACAAAAAGCTTCCAACATCGCGACCTGGGCCGAGCCAGCTGAGAAGTAGGTAGCCACCTTTAGCGTTACCGTTTCTCCTTCTCCTTCCCCTTCCGCTGTACAGCCGATAAGACCCACACTAAGAGCCAATATGGCTGCTAACGAGATAAAAAGTACTTTTTTCACCCTTGTTCCTCCTTTCCAAAATTTCTCAATACTGTGTCTCATCTTTCAGTCATACAACCATACACATTCCTCCTTTACGATTTGGCGTTCCCATTGTTAGATAAACTGCCGCTCCTAGAACTACGCCTCATCACCTCCTTTCCCTATACGTACCTTCATGCTATGCTCCTTACGTTGAAATCCCAATAAGAAGCAAGTCCGGAAACGCGCTCCGTCGAGATTTCTTCACAATTGAATGGGCATTTATGAAGAAGCTGGCAAGTCCGGGAGAAAGATGTTGAGCACCGGCTATTGTGGTAAATGCTGCTAGTATGAGTGAAACCCAGTGACGGTAGAACAGACCACCTTGTCCCGTTTGGTGACCGCCTCTTCTTGCTCACGCCAAATCCCCCTGCGACCTAGGCTAGGCTCGTCCAGCCGGTCGCAATCCTAGCTAGAACCTTTAGTACTTCCATAAAGTCCCATATTTTATGGAAGCGCACGCTTTCTTGACAGGGTCAAAGAGCGGAATGTACAATTTCCTTGCATAGGTGAATCTTTCTTCCGCTACATAAATGGTACCATAGAGGTACTTGGAAGGTAATACTATTTCGTGTATATACTTTCGGTCACTGTGAATTGAGGCAGAACTGCGCGTTATGTCAGGGAGCAATGGGAAGGTGATTGATAATTACTTAGTGAAAGAAACCGGCGAAAATCACAGAATAACAAAAGTGTTAATTGCGGATGACCATAAGTTTATTCGTCAGGCGCTTCGGTCCTGCCTTGACAAAGAGCAAGACATGGAAGTAATCGGAGAAGCTACGGACGGTGAGCAAGCTGTAAGGCTGTCTGCAGAACTGAAACCCGATGTTGTCATTATGGATATTGGAATGCCTGTATTGAATGGCTTGGAGGCAACTAGACAGATAAGGAAAGTATCGCCGGATACGGTAATTCTTGTTCTCACGATTCATGATGATAGAGAGTACATTCTTCACATCTTAGAGGCTGGTGCTTCCGGGTATCTTACAAAGAAGGCAATGGGTAGGGAGATAGCCTGCGCTATAAGAGCTGTGATTGGTGGCGAGTCTATACTGTCTCAAGACATAATGAAACAGTTACTCGCATACGCTTTCCGCTACCCTACTCAACCTGTGGTTCTGGGCCACGGGGAGAAACTAACCACCAGGGAGATACAGGTATTAGAACTGGTTGCCAAAGGGGCAAACAACAAGGTGATTGCTCAAACCCTGGACCTGAGTCTGAATACTGTAAAGAAGTATCTGATGGCCATATTTGACAAGCTGCAAGCCAGTTGCAGAACTTCTGCTGTGATCAATGCGCAGCGGGCGGGTTTGATTTCCGTGGACCTTGGGGACCAACGGAGCAATATTCACTGATGGAATCCAACTCTACGATATCTAAGATTAGAGCCCGATCAAGGCTGCATTATGTTGTTGTAGCCACCTTGGCCATTGCCATCCTCTTTCTATATTACACGTATGCGCACTTATTGCCCGACAGACAACATTGGCTAGAGTGGTTCGGGCCTGTCTTTTATTTTGAATTCCGTAACGGTTGTGTAGGTATTCTGCTCCTTGTGCCGATACTGTACGCAATTCTAACCCTTGGGTGGAAACAGTCATCTGTTGTCCTACTTGTCTTGTTAGCGTGTATTGCTAACCATATTCTGCACTGGACTTTCCATGCTGCTTCCGCGCTTACTAGCTTTGCTTTCCTGGCAGTCCCGGGCTTGACAGGCATCGGCATTGAATTAACGATTTTCGCACGTCAGAAAGAAAAGAGGGCGTTGGCTGAAAAGGAGGAGCAAAGGCTGGCTTTTATGAAGCAAATATTCAGAGCACAGGAAGATGAACGCAGGAGAATAGCACAAGGATTACATAATGGAATAACCCAGACTATACTTGGAAATGCCAGTGTAGCTCGCTCCCTTCTGGACAAGCTCCGCAATGAAACTGATGAAGATTCTGTGAAAGAGCTATTAGCGATTGAGGATAACAGTCTTCTTGTTGCGGAAGACATTCGACGTATTTGTCGTGATTTGAGACCAAGCGCACTGGATCATCTTGGATTTGTTCCATCAATAAGGTGGCTTGTAGACAGTTTTAGGGAGGAAACTGGTATAGAAGTAGAATTCTCATCCGAGGGTGACAGTCAGGAGATCACACCGGATCTAAGTACCGCTCTCTTTAGAATTGTACAAGAATGTCTTAATAATATACGCAAACATGCAAAAGCTACCAAGCTTACTATGAGGCTGAAATTCATCGATTCAAATGTTTCGATAAGTATCCTGGACAATGGCAGCGGTTTTGTGTTACCAGAGCACGTCAGTAGCCTTGGAGCCAAAGGTAAATTTGGTCTAATAGGTCTACATGAAAGAGCAGAGTCTATAGGCGCCAGGTTGGAAATAGAAACACACCCCGGGCATGGTACTGAGATCAGAATAACCATGCAAAATGGCAGACTGGGGGAGGAAGCCGGATGATAATCAGCGTTTCTTGCTTCTGGTGAAGCCTGTGTCTGAAAACAAATGTCTATTCTCTCTTTGCATAATATAATCATCAGTTAGATAGAATTGGCAGGCAAATTCCATCATCAACTATCCCCACTCGCTCGATCCCCCCATAAGCCCCTGTCCTCCGCGTACGGACCCGCGGCGCCACGACAACCTCTGTGGGTGCCAGCCCCGAGACCTCGAGATTCCAGTCAATTTCCTCCTCGATCTTAATAGCCTAGCCCTCTTCCTCTGAGCTGGCAACGGACTCTCTCAAATCTCTTAATGACATTCTTCGCTTGCTGCTCTAATTCAGCAGCTTAAACACATCCAGCGGCGGTGGGTAAAGCCATATTCATTTTGAGCGAATAATTTATAGCTTCTTCCATGGTTCCCCTATCACAATGGTAGGGAACTGCCGCAGCCTGTTACACTTTCATTCATAGTGACATGGAACTCCTAGTTTCATGCTAAATGTCCCAAGGTGCCCCTTACGTATGAGATAGAACCTTTGCCGTTCGTGGTGCGTGTCTAAGACGGAATGGTCACTATACGACGTTCTCAACTCCTGCAATGAGGCAACAACACGTCAGGTTGTGGAATGAGCAATGAAGCTAGCTAACGTCACCTATGATTAGACAATTCCTCGAGTGTTTGGGAAAACCATGGTCAGATTCTATTTGGGTGGCAATGTGTCTTTAGGTTTTTTTGAGACTGGTTCACCTCTCTCCCCACGGTAGATCTTCATTCCTCCAGAGATGTTTCTGGCCGGGAACGCATTGAGGCGGAGAGCGCGCGAGGCATAATACGACCTCTGACCCGCCGCGCAGTAGACCAGTATTTCCCTGTCACGCGGCAGTTTGCTCATCCCGGCCCGGAGCGAATGAAGTGGGATATTGCTGGCTCCCTCTACATGACCAAGGTCGAACTCGCGAGGTTCACGAACATCAAGAACGTATGATTGCGAAGGCATCACATCTGCCCAGTGTGCCACCGGGGAATCGCCCCGCAGGGCGTTGGCAGCGATCATGCCGGCAATATTGACTGGATCTTTAGCAGCGCCAAACTGAGGTGCATAGCATAGCTCAGCTTCCTCCAGATCAAAAACGGTCGCCCCTTGTTGTATAGCCATGGCGATCACATCTATGCGTTTCTCAACCCCTGCTTCACCGACAGCCTGTGCGCCCAAGACTCTCCCATCTTCTGTAGAAAAGATCAGCTTCATGGTGATCGGTTTGGCTCCGGGGTAGTAATTGGCATGGTGGTCGGGGTGCAGATAGATCTTCTGGTAGGGCTGTTCACGGCCGCCGAGCTTGAGGCGATTCAGATTCTTCTCACTCAGGCCGGTGGCCGCGACGGTGATATCAAAGACTTTACACACTATGGTGCCCTGAACCCCCCGAAATCTGGCTTCACGGCCCAAAATAACGTCTGCCGCAACTCGCCCTTGGCGATTGGCAACGCCGGCCAGTGGGAAGAGACTCCACTCGCCGCCTACGAAATCCCTTACCTCCACTGCGTCGCCGACTGCCCATATGTGCTTGTCGCTTGTGCGCATTTGATCGTTGACTCGAATACCGCCCAGTCGTCCTATCTCCAGACCGGCGTTCTTTGCCAGCGTAATCTCCGGTCGGACGCCTATAGCGAGCACGGCCATGTCGCAGACGTATCTCCCTCCCGACTTGGTGATTACCGAAATCGTCTTTCTCTGGGGATCTTGCTCGAATCCAGCCACACCGTCGCCCAGACAAAGGGATACGCCGTTTGCAGCCAGATGTTCTTGTAACGGCACTGCCATCTCTGGATCGATGGGCGGCATAACCTGTCCAAGCATCTCAATTATGGTGACAGAGATACCGCGCCTGACCAAATTCTCAGTCGTCTCCAGACCAATGAAGCCCCCACCGACTACAACGGCGCGTTTTGCCTTCCTTTCGGCGATTTGTTCCCTTATCTGACGGCTATCGGGGATTGTCCGCAGGGTGAATATGCCAGGTAAGTCGATGCCGGGAATGGGGGGACGAACCGGCGCCGCTCCAGGAGCGAGCACCAAGGCATTATATTTTTCGCGATACGCTCTGCTGGTTTCACCATTCCTTACCTCGACTTCATGCTTCTCTCTATCGATTGACAGGACTTCGCTCCGCACTCTCACTTCGATGTTGAACCTGTTCTTGAAAAGCTCCGGCGTGGCAACTAGGAGGTCTTTCTCATCAGCTATGACATCACCCACATAGTAGGGCAAACCGCAGCTGGCAAAGGAGACATAAGAGCCTCGTTCAAACATAATGATCTCCGCCTTTTCTGATAGCCTGCGCGCCCGTGCCGCGCAAGATGCCCCCCCAGCCACTCCACCTACTACCAAGATTCGGGGTGTGCCAGACTGACGTTTTTCCTCAAGATTATGCTCCATAGTATCAACATCCTCCTTTGCCATTCACTTATTAGTCTCATTTGCAGCTATGTTACCACAAAAAGAAGTAGCTTTATCTCTTTGTGATAGTTTTTGATGTGTTGTCAGAACCATCCTATAGAGTTAAAGAGTCACAAGACGCTGCTTTGTGCAGTGCCTCACAATCGTATAAGTTGGGACGGAATATCACCAAGAGGATTCCCTTTGCATTAGCTTTAGCGAGGTGAATAGAGGCGTTGCCGGTACAATAACATAGGACTTTTGCCGTTCTGCCTGTCAGCCTGTGGTAGAGCAGCTGACTCTTAATCCCAAGCCAGTTGTCCCAACATGTCCCATTACGTACAAAATAGAACCATTGTGTTAATTGTCGAAGCCGTGTTTTGTTGGTAGAGACCCATTGTTTCCCGGTTCTTCCCAAATGTTTTTGCGCCAGATTTACTCCGATCTGGGTAATCTTCCGCTTACCAGTGGGCAGCACGTGGCCTAGTCAGTAATAGAATGGCCCATTGAGTATACTTTCGATTGTCCAGACCGGTTCGCTGGGTGTGTTGCCCGACATAGTATATCGAGGTATTGACTTTGTTATGTAAAAGTGATACTAAAATAAACTGTCCCTACATTGATTATTCCCTCACTGTAATAGAGCCGATAGTGAAACTAACACAGCAGTAGCACTCATATGATACCACGAGACAATTAGGTTTCTTTATTCAACGAAACTTGAGGAACGGAGGTAAATAATGAAAAGCCGGCTAGTGACAACAACTGTGAGATGTTTTCTTTCCGCGGTTTTGTGTTTGACACTAATTTTGGGTGTCACGGTGCGGGAAGCGCGGGCCTTCCCAGATTACATTAGCGGTATAGGGTATGAATATTATGAAGTTGAACCTGGGGAGATTTTCTCCCTGCTTGGCACGAACTTCGATACGCTGACTCCGGTTGCTGAAGGGATAACAGAGAACTTCAACATTTCGCTTCGACAGCAAGATGACTTTTTCGCGTTCAGGTTCAAGGCACACATAGAAATTGTCACCGGTGGGAATTACACATTCTATACCAAAAGTGATGACGGCAGTCTGCTTTATATTGGAGAAACGCTTGTGGTAAATAATGACGGGTATCACGGGGTGTTTGAGAAGTCCGGTGCAATTAACCTCTCGGCGGGGTATCATCCAATCACGGTTATGTTCTTTGAGGGTGGTGGTGGCCAAATGTTGGAAGTCTCTTATGAGGGGCCGGGAATCAGCAAGCAACTTATACCAGACGATGTGCTAGCTAACGGTATAATCACCTATACTCCAAATGCTGGTTTCTACGGAACCGATTCCTTTACATACAAGGTAACTGACGGTAGGGTTGATTCCAACTTCACTACCGTGTCGATTACGGTTAACCGGGTGATTACTCCTCCGGAGATAATGCTTGAAGAACTGAGGGATTATGTCGATACCACGGGCTTGCCGGAAGCTACAAAGAATAGTCTTAATTCATCTCTTGAGGTCGCTATTAGTGCTCTTGAAGATTCCAACCCGAAAAATGATTTGGTTGCAGCAAATGTCCTTAAGGCCTTCATCAATAAGGTCGAAGCACAGCGTGGGAAGAAGATATCAGAAGGATTTGCCGATGAGCTGATAACCAAGGCGCAGGAAATAGCTGCAGCACTTGAATAAGACAAAATTACATTTTTGCATTGTTGTTTCACTGAAGAGGGGTCAGCTAAAAACGTGGCCCTGTTTGCCTGAGAATTGTTCCTTTTTCGAGCGATCTTTCCGCGCCTAATCTTCAGGCGTCAAAGTGAGCGCACCTTGTTATGCGCCATCGAAAAGGTGAACTTAGACATCAAGAAACAGTCCCAATTCTTAGATAATAGTGATTATGATAGCGATACTCATGTTTGTTCGGTGTTTCCTGGTCTCATAGAACTGTTGGGCCCGAGCCAGACGTACCAGAGTGTCCTTTCGCCCACAAAGTAGAAACCTTTGTGTCAATTGCCAAAAGCCCGTTTTGTTCTTGAAGTCCCAGTATGTCCCAGCCCGTCCCAAACATTTTTACGCCAAATTTACGCCGATTTCTGGGCTTCGGTTTGTGGCTGAGACAGTTGCAGAAAGGAACTGACAATGAAGACAACAATAACTGACAATGAGAAAAATGGCCTATGCAACGTTAGCCCCAGAATTCGAAATGGTGGAAACGAACATGCCTATGGCGCCACCCGGCTGCCCTAGGCTATTACCCCCAGTTCGCGGCCGACTTTCGCGAATTTCTCCAGAGCGAAAGCCAGGTCTTCCTTACTGTGGGCCGCCGAAATCTGAACTCTGATTCGAGCCTGATCTCTGGGAACAACCGGATAGCTAAAAGCAATTACATAAATCCCCTCTGCCAGAAGCCTCTCCGCCATCCGAGCAGCCTTCTTGGCATCATAAAGCATGATCGGGACTATCGGGTGACTGCCCGGCTTTATGTCAAAACCGAGCTTGATGATCTCTCTTCTGAAGTGGGCGGTGTTTTCTTCAAGTCTTTTACGCAAGTCTGAGGCCCGGTCAATCATCTGGAGCACTTTGATGCCCGTAGCCACAATTGACGGCGACACAGTATTGGAGAAAAGATACGGCCGTGAGCGCTGTCTGAGAAGCTCGATCACCTCCTTACGGCTACTGGTAAACCCTCCGGTAGCACCACCGAGAGCCTTGCCCAGCGTGCTGGTGATAACGTCGACTCTGTGTTCCACCCCGCAGTATTCAGGAGTACCACGCCCACCCGAGCCGAAAAACCCGGTGGCGTGAGAATCGTCAACCATGACCAAGGCACTGTATTTCTCAGCAAGGTCGCAGATTTCCTTGAGTCTAGCCACATCGCCGTCCATGCTGAAGACCCCGTCCGTGGCAATCATCCTAAAACGTTTATCTTGAGTCTCTGTAAGGTGCTTTTCCAAGTCTGCCATATCTGAATGCTTCATAACGCGATTCTCCGGAAACTCGACTGATCCCGAACCCAGTTTTCTCTTGTGAACCATTCCCCAGAGCCGCACGCCATCAATTATGGTGGCATGGTTTAGCTGGTCACTTATTAGAACGTCTTCAGGGCCAAGCAGAACCTCGAATAAGCCTTCGTTGGCGGCGGCACAGGAAGAATAAAGGATCGTGTCCTCGGTCCTCAAAAACTCGGAGATCCTTCTTTCCAGCTCCTTGTGAATGTCTTGGGTGCCGCAGATAAAGCGAACGGAGGACAGGCCGTGACCTCTCTCATCAAGGGCTTTCTTGGCCACAGCAATTAACTCTGGATCATCCGCTAGGCCCAGGTAGTTGTTAGCGCAGAAATTGAGAACCTCGCCTTCCTTCACCTTGATTCTTGGCCCCTGTGGCGAACAGATGATTCTTTCTTCCTTGTAAAGACCGCTCTCTTTGATAGACCTGAGCTGGCCCTGGAGATACTGCTTCACTTCCTTCGAATACATGCCTGCCTCCGTTGTTAAGGAATCAAAATGACCTTTCCCGAAGCCTTCGGCCTTTGAATCATCAAACCGAATCCCTTTTCGAATTCCTTCAGACGCAGCCTGTGGGTGATAACCGGAGAGACATCCAGACTGCCAGACTCCAACAATCGATGCACTTCTTCCCATGTCCGCCAGATCAAACGCCCGGATATGGGAAGGATCTTCTTGCCACTCCTCACATACTTACCGTAGTTGTCTATTACGAACGGTTCTCCGTGAATGCCGAAGGCGGACATCCTTCCGCCGATTCTGGTCCACCTAAGGGCAAGCTTCACAGCTTCGGGACTGCCGGCCATCTCTAGCACCACGTCAAATCCCTTGCCAGCAGTGATATCAGAGACGATCTCCTCAGCTCCGCTGCCGTCCTTCAGTGCCTGGTCAGCGCCCATTCTTTTTGCGATTTCCATCCTTTTATCGTGCCGCCCCAGAATGATTACCAGGCGAGCTCCTTCTGCCTTCGCAACGCCGGCAGCCATCAAAGCAGTCGGACCGTCGCCGATGATGAAGACGCTCTTCTTCTCAAGGTTCTTGTCATAATCCCCCAGGGCACAATAGACGGCATTGCCCAGAGGCTCCTGGATGGCAGCGATCTCCGGGGGCAGCTGCGAATTGTTCTTCCACACGACCCGCTCCGGAACAGTGAAGTATTCGGCAAAGCAACCGTTACAGGTTAGCCCGAAGATTCTCCCCTTTTCGCAGATATGTCTTTGATCGTTCCGGCATTGAACGCATTTTCCGCAGTAGATATGGGTTTCGGCGGAAACGTAGTCGCCAACTTTGAATCTCCTGACTTCCTTTCCCACTTCGACAATCGTGCCGGCGAATTCATGACCTAGCACCTGGGGAACATTCTTGATGTAAACCTGCGCTCCGGAATCCCAGGTATATATGTGGACGTCCGTGCCACAGATGGAGCCAGCCATCAGCTTCACCAGAACCTGGTCAGGTCCGGGCTTAGGTACACTTAGATCAACAAGTTCGGCACCCGGCGCTTTTCGGGTCTTTACTACTGCTTTCATTGGTTTCCACCTCTTTCCGCACGGGCAGGTTGTTTGATGCCGATTGGACCTGCATGTCAGGGCTCCTCCTTATCATCGTACGGTATCACACGTGCCAGCTCTATAATGTGAGCCTTTGGCATGCTGTGTCGCTGGGAAAAGCGATGCCCGCCTTCTCGCAGAAAGCGAGAATACAGGGAGACGGGCCTTGAACCATGCGGGATTCAGGCACTTGAGCTGGAATGGACGTGACCAGTCGTCAATTTCATCCAAGAATGGCGATTCAGCAGGAGACATCGGGTGAGCCGTATGACAGCAGAACGCAATGGCATGACTTCGCATTCCCTCAATTATATGGCTATGAACGTCCATTGTAAAGGCTACTTAGCTTCGGTGGGGAGGTAGCTGAGGGGTAGAGCAGCGGTTTCGTAATCCTAAGCCAGTTGTCCCAAAGAGTACCATTACGTACCAAACAGAACCATTGTGTCAATCACCAAAACCACGTTTTGTTTGTACAGTTCCATTATGTCCCAGCGCGTCCCAAACAGTTTTGCGCCAATCTGACGCCAAGATTCTGGCTTCTGTTTGCGCGTGGGAGTAGTAACAGTTGTGGCGTTTCGTGACGGCTTTGCTCGATAACATCTTTTGGACGCTGCAAGCTATCGATGCTTGCTTCGCTGGTGATACAATAATCTCTTAGGGCTTCCTATACATGATAAGACTTGGCACACTTCTGATTACTGTAGTGCTTCTGGCTGCGCCGGCGTTAATTGCTAGGACGGTACCCTCCGATGAAATGCCTGCTTCACCTATTTATATTCTCACCATCGCCAGCACCACTGGAGGTAATGTAACCACGCCTGGCGCAGGGAGCTTTGCGTATTACGGAGGAACAGTTATCAACCTAGTGGCGAGGCCACAGGCCGGGTATCGTTTTGTCGACTGGACTGGTAATGTGAGCACCATTACCAATGTCAACAGGGCCGTTACCAGCATCACCATGAAGGGGAACTATTCCATAATCGCCAACTTTGAGGTAGATCTGCCTGCCCAATACATGCTGGCCATCTTGAGCACACCTGGCGGCTCAGTAACCATCCCAGGAGAGGGAACCCGCACATATGACGCCGGGACGGTGGTCAATCTCGTGGCAACACCAGCTCGCGGCTACAAGTTTTTCAAATGGAGCGGCGACGGGGATACCATTGCCAATGTCAGCGCTACGTCGACCAGCATCACCATGAGTGGTAACGACTCTTATATCCTCATTTGCGCCAATTTTCGAGAAGACCCCCCGGTCTGTACGGGCCTTCGCTACTAGACGGCTGGGCCTCAGTCCGAGGGCAGCGTAGTCGCAGTGGGACGGAAAGACTACCAGCGGCGCGATGTGAACGGCTGAGAACTGAGGGGTACTACGACTATGGTCAGGCGTAGGGCGTAGTGCCATGGTTTTGTTGCCGCAGGAATGCCAAAAAGAGCGAGTTTACAAGGTGTCCGCAGTCACGACTTGCGCCACGCCTTCACAAGCCTCATGCTATTAAGAGGTATCAAGCGAAAGGTTGCAGGCGAAAAAAACAGAAAGTAGACATGAGCTTGTGTAAAGGCTAAAATTTAACTTCTATGCCAGCGTAGCTCAGGGGTAGAGCAGCGGTTTCGTAAACCGTCGGTCGTCGGTTCGAATCCGACCGCTGGCTAGGGGGTAATATGAGCAAATTTGTAGATACATTGCAGAATGTTTCCAAGTCTTCAACGGGGCCCATAGGTTTCCATCCATCTGTCTCTGAGCCAAAAAGCGCGGCGATGTTGCTTATCGTGGGACTATCCGGGACACAGGTCAAGGAAGCCAAAATTGTGGCTGACGTCAATGCTGATGCTGGGTTGATCATGGGTGAAGGAATAGGTGCCAAGCCTATTGGGGAGGTGGTCCAGGCTGTAGGCAATATCCCTCTCGGAATATTTGTGAAAGGTATGAGCCAGAAAGAAATAGATGAGCTTGCGAGCCTGGCGTGTGACTTTGTGGTCTTTGACATTAGGGGAGCGGCAGCAATCCTGGGCAAGAAAGAATTGGGCAAACTCTTGATGATAGAGCCTTCATTGGACCAGGGTCTCGTGAGAGCCATCAATAGCTTTGAAGTAGATGGTGTGTTGATTAGTAGTGGTGGGGATTCTGTGATGGCTGTCGAGCACCTGCTTGTGTGTCGACGATTCGTGGAGCTGCTGGAAAAGCCGGTTATTATGACCTTGCCTTCTCTGGCTTCGAAGGAGGAGCTGACAAGTTTATGGCAAGCTGGAGTGGATGGTGTGGTTGCGCCCTCAACGCAGTCGGCTGGGACATTGGCGGATTTGAAGCGAATGATTGGCGATTTGCCTAGAAAAGCCAGAGGTAGGCGCGCTGGGGGAGGTGTGGTCCTTCCCCATTATGGTGGAGGTGTGGTGGGGGAGGAGGATGAGCAGGAAGAAAGAATCGAGCCTTAACCTAGTTTTGCCCCAACCTAATCATGGAGACAAGCCTAAGCCTGGGCCAATTCCTGCTAATGGCAGCAGGGATTTCTCTCACTGGCGTTATGTTGCCCGGGCCGATGACTGCGGCTACCATAGCTAAGGGCTATAGTGACAAGCATGCTGGCGCGCGGATTGCAGCTGGGCATGCTGTCATCGAGATACCCCTGATAGCCGTAATGGCTGTAGTCTATTTCGAATCTGGGCGTGTGGTGAGCTCTCCACAGGTGGAGCGAGTCATATATCTCGTGGGCGGTTTGATGCTGCTTTATTTGGGTTTCCGGATGTTTCGAGGGAGTCGTGAGACGACTGGTGGAGTGGGTGGTCTACCAGCCAGCTCTTTTGTGACAGGCATTGTAATTACGGGGACTAACCCGTCTTTCTACATATGGTGGGTGACTGCGGGTGCAGTTTTGATAGCCGGTGCTGCTAAGTTCGGGGCCGCCGGTTTCATTCTGTTTGCTATCGTGCATTTGCCTAGTGATTTCGCGTGGAGTGAGTTCCTCTCCGTAGGGACATTCGAGTCAAGGCGATGGTGGACACAGAAAGTTCAAAGGATTGTGTTTAGCGTTTGTGCGTTTGTTCTAGCTGGCTTTGGTGTCTGGTTCTGTCTTTCTGCGTTTCTATGATCTCAAGGGACGTTCTGGGTTGCCTGGAAATATTTCCCCTCGGTCTTTATAGATGGGGCGATAATCATCTTGACTTTATGCATTTCTTTGATGTCTCGAGCACTACATACTCCCATTCCGGTGCGCAGAGCGCCAATCAGGTTTTGAGTGCCGTTGGTGACGGAAGTAGGACCAAAGAGGATTTGCTCCAATGAGCCGCTAGTGCCGACTGCAACACGTGTCCCTCGAGGCAAAGCCGGATGTGAATGAGACATACCCCAATGGTAGCCTTTGCCCGGCGCTTCTGTGGCTTGAGCCAAAGGCGAGCCAATCATTACAGCGTCGGCACCGGCGGCGAATGCTTTACATAAGTCACCGCCTGTGCGAATACCGCCGTCTGTTATCACTGCTACATATTTACCACTCTCTTTGAGATAGGCGTCTCTGGCAGCGGCACAATGCAGAGTAGCAGTTATCTGGGGAACTCCAACGCCAATGACCTCACGGGTGGTGCAGGCAGCTCCGGGTCCCACTCCGATGAGTAGACTCTCAATTCCCGTTCTCATTAGCTCTAGTGCTGCACTGTAAGTACAACAATTACCCACTATGATAGGTAGGCCCACCTGTTGGCACAACTCAGGCAAGATAAGTCCCCGATAGCTTTTGGAAACGTGCCTGGCTGTGGTGACGGTAGATTGCACGACTAGTATATCCATTCCAGCGTCCTTGGCGATGGGAGCCAGGCGTTTCGTGTTGGCGGGAGTTACAGATACGGCACAGATAGCCCCACCCTTCTTTATTGCTGCAATGCGTTGACTAATGAGCTTGTCCTTGATAGGTTCAGAGTAAATTCTTTGAAGAAGGGAGGTAACCTGTTTTTCGGGAGTTCGGGCGATTTGGCTGAGGACCTCCTCGGGGTTTTCGTACCTTGTTTGTACCCCTTCCAGATTAAGGACAGCTAG